>Ga0172381_10006563_pt1 | contig 11618 bp, 10 predicted proteins | sample Leawel6488metaG_FD_119754 | JGI IMG/M metagenome (GOLD analysis project Ga0172381, IMG submission 119754) | Leachate microbial communities from a municipal landfill in Southern Ontario, Canada - Leachate well 64-88 metaG | ecosystem: Engineered > Solid waste > Landfill > Unclassified | place... | reverse complement strand
ACGGTTCCGGTTGATCCGACGAATATTAGCCCGCTTGTATATACAACAATCGATAATACAGGGGATGCCACTAAATTTTGTTATTACGCTAAACTTGAGGCTGGTGGTTATTATACCGCATCACATAACGGAAGATTCAAAAAAGATGTGGCACCAAAAAATTTAGCTGATTGCGCAACCGAAACCAAAGTAAAGCAAGAAATCGAAGCAACACCAAAACAGGAAGGTGAAGGCAAAGCTAAAAGTGTACCAACCGAATATAAATCTGCTCTCAATAAAGCCGCTTTATACTCTAGCACAATGCAGATGTCCAAACTGGGCGTTTATAACCAATTAGTTTCAGAATATGGTGAAAAGTTTTCGGAAGCCGCTGCACAGTATGCAATAGACAATGTAAAAGCCGACTGGAACGCAAACGCCCTAGCTAAGGCAAAAACCTATCAAGATACTATGAATATGTCGCCAGCCGCTATTCGCGATCAACTGACTTCAGAATATGGCGAAAAGTTCACGCAATCAGAAGCGGATTATGCCATGCAGCATCTTGATGATTAACAAAATTCGATCAAACGCCGCTTGATTTTGGAATAAAAGATGTAGATGGCCGGTTATTGCAATACTTCGATATGACGCCTGGCGGCAAATCATTAAAGGATTTATATCTTTTTAAATTCCAGAAGCGTCTAACCCGATAAATTGATTTTCTCTCCCTATGATTCAGACGGAAATCAAATTATAATCAAAGTTAAATAATACATAGAATATGCAATACGATAAAATATGGAAAAAAGTATTGGGAAATGATGAAAAAGTAGAGTTTGAATTTTCGATTGGTAGCGCGGCAATAAAATTTGAATTTGCCGTTTGGATCATAATAGGACTTTTATTTATTGGTTTTGCGCCAGTTGTTACCTTTTTGTTCCTCATCCTTGCGATATTCAAAGTTTATTATTTGAAAGTTGCCAATGCTTACGCTTTTACGAATAAGCGGGTTTTGATTCATCGCGGATGGCTTTCAACTCATACAATCAGCGTTGATTATCCCAAAATTACCGATATTCACATTACAGAGCCTTTTCTCGAAAGAGTTTTAATGCATGTTGGAAATATTGCGGTTATTACAGCCGGAACCACTTTTGATCAAATTATATTGAGAAATGTTGAAACACCCTACGAAGTTAAAAAGAAGCTCGATCGCTTAAAGGATTCTTTTTCACCTTCAAATTCAAAAAATAGCGATTCCTTGCCGGAAGCAACGCAAAATAACAATGATAGCGAGCCCAAAAAGAAAAAATGTCCTTTTTGCTCGGAAATGATAATGGAGGATGCCAAGAAATGCCGATTTTGCGGCGAATTTTTGGATAAGGCAAATAATAATTAATACCAACCTTATAAATGGACGATGATCCAATTTTTGAAACATCCAGGCTTGAATACAAGATAACCGTCTATAAAGATAAAATTGTCTACAATCCCGGCAAGAGTTTTTTGTTTAACAAGCCGAAGTCGCAGACAATTCCTATTAGCCAAATCGCTTCCGTTGAACTCGGAAGTTTTGGTTTGCATCAGGTGTTCATAAAGACCACCGGAGGGAGCAAACATGATCTTGTTATAGAATCCGGCGAACAAATTAATTTTCAAAAAGTTATTCATAGTTTGCAATACCCTGAAAGAAATGAACTTAAAAAAGAGCAGGAAATTATACCGAGCGAAAAAAAGATATGTCCGTTTTGCGCTGAAGAAATTATGGCCGATGCGAAGAAATGCCGATATTGTAAAGAATTTTTAGATAAAGAAAAAAATGAAATAAAGCCAGAGAGTCAAGAGATTCAACAGATAGGTGATATTTTTGATCCAGGCAGGGACAGTGTTAAGGATAACCTTGATATTGAACTAATCAAGGATGAGCAAGCTGAAGACCATTCTGAAACGATTGTTTCGGAAGAAATATCGCTTACAAAAATTACACAAGCTACTTACAAGAAAAAAACAAAGAAAAAGAACAGGGATTATTCAAAGGTTGCCGACGAGATAATAAAAAGCATTACGCCGAGCGTTCCAATCAGAAATTATTTCATTGATAGCGGCCCCAACTGTGATGGATTAAACGATATTTGCGAATATGATCCGATTCGACTTGATAAAGAAAGCAAGCGAAAGATTTTCGAGTTGGAAGAAATATCAAACAACATAGACAGCAAACTGATCAAAGAATCTGATAATGATTTTAAAACTGAAAACCATTATAAAATTAAATACGCAGACGAACTGAATAAACAACAGCTTTGGGCGGTATCTGAAATAAACTGCCCGTTATTGGTTATCGCTGGAGCAGGAAGCGGCAAAACGAGGGTTATCACCTATAAAGTAAGTTATTTGATTGAAAACGGAATAAATCCGCATGAAATTTTACTTTTAACATTTACTCGTAAAGCGGCTAATGTGATGCTGGACAGAGTACAGACTCTATTGGCAGATAAAACAGCTGGCGGAGTTTTAGGAGGAACTTTTCATAGTTTTGCGAATAATGTACTTCGGAAATATGGCAAAATTGTAAATATTCCCAGCAATTTTACCATTGTTGATACCGAAGACGCTGAAGATATTATTGATTTGATTAAAACCGAGCTTGATCTACGGGGGAAGAAAAACGGACGCGCTTTCCCAAGAAAAAAAACTATCCAAGAAATTATTTCCAAATCAAGAAATTTAGAACTTTCAATATCTAAAATTATTAAAAAATATTATGACGATAATGTTGATTTTATTGAGGAAATAAAAATTATAAGCGATGCTTTCGCAAAATACAAGAGAACATCAAATGTTTTTGATTTCGACGATCTGATGGAGGAATTAAGAAATAATCTTAGAGAAAATGAAACATTCAGGAGAAAAATACAGGACAATATCAAATATGTTTTGGTTGATGAATACCAAGATACGAATAATGTTCAGAGAGAAATAATCGAATTAATTGTTGGCGACAGCGGCAAAATAACTGTAGTTGGCGATGATTCCCAAAGCATATATTCATTCCGTGGCGCAAATTTTGAAAATATATTAAGATTCCCCCAAAAATATCCCGATTGCAAAATCGCTAAAATTGAAGAGAATTATAGAAGCGAACAAGGAATATTAAATTTTACCAATGAAATAATATTAAATGCCAAGATCGGATTTAAGAAAAAATTACATTCCAGCAGATATACCGGCAAGAAACCGATCATTAGAAGATTTCCCGATGAAACTGAAGAGGCAAAATATATTGCCAATAAATTATTGGAAATTAAAGGTAACGATCTTGAATATTCAGATTTTGCCGTGCTTACGCGTGCAGGTTGGCACTCGAATTATATTCAAACTGAATTTTCGATGCGAGGAATTCCTTATGTTGTTATGGGCGGAATCAAATTTAGCGAAAGAAGACATGTAAAAGATATAATCGCTTTTTTAAAAATCATTCTTAATCCGCTGGATACTATTGCGTGGCACAGAATTTTAAGACTGGTCGAAGGAATTGGCAAGGTAAGAGCTGTAGAAATAACAGAAATTATTCGTTCAAACAATGGACTGATAAAATTTGATAGATTTTCCAATAAACGGTTTTATCACGATCTATGCGAATATGAAAAATTGTATAAAGGCATAATAGGAGAAAAAATATCCCTTCAGCAAACAATAAAAAAAGTCTATGAATTTTATAAACCGATTTTAAAACTAATTAAAGATGATTATAACATTAGAATTAGAGATTTAGATGCCTTTTTGGTGATTGCTGGAAAATATAATGATTTAGAGAAATTTTTGGCTGATTTTACATTGGAACCGCCGACAAGACGTTATCAAGATGATGGCTATTCAATTTCTAAAAATGACGAAAAACCGGTAGTTGTATCTACAATCCATTCGGCAAAAGGCCTGGAATGGCATACTGTATTTATCCCTTTTGCTCTCGATGGATTGATACCATCGTATAAATCATTTAAGTCAATGCGAGAGCTGGAAGAAGAAAGAAGGCTTTTTTATGTAGCCGCCAGCCGATCAAAAGAAAATTTATTTATAACGATGCCTACTTTTTTAAGGTCTTGGGATGCAATATTTACCAAATCATCAAGATTCTTAGCTGAAATTGATAAAAATTGCTACGAAATAGACAAATAGAAATTTTATGAAATTTAACTTTTAGAACCCTGATACGATACCAAGAATCAATTGATTCGTCCAGAGAACCATCATTGTCGGGGGTGAAATTAGCTACCAATACCAATGGCAATTAAGGAATAAAGAAAAAACAAACTGCTTGAAGATAATCTAAAATTGGTAGAAAAGAATATTGAATTAAATCAAAAATTATGCCAGTTAAAGGAAATATAATTGAAACGAGAAGAAATGACGGCAAAATTGTTGTTGGGGAAGTTAGCCGTCAACGCCGATGGCAGTTAAGGAATAAAGATAAAGAAAAAAAGAGAGTTAAAAAATACAAAACATCTGAAGAATATAAAAAAAGAAAAAGGGAGTATATGGTAAAGTATCGAGCCAAACTTAAATTAAAAAAGCAATTAAATGAAATACCGCCAAATTAAAACTTACATTTATTTTTAAAAAGATTGGCTTAAAATTATAATTAAAAAATTTAGCGAAACAACAATAACGAATAAATATATGGATAGTTTCAAACTGAATTTAGAAAATAGTGAATCAAACGGTAATAAAGAAAAAGCTGAAAGTCGCCAAAACAATAATGCCATAGGATCATTTATAGTTGGCTTGATAATAATGGCAGGATCATTTTGGTATTTTTATGGAGGAGGCTTAGAGAAACAAACGGTTAAAACTATGGATAGTGTGTATTCTCAAGTAGTAGCTGATTCAATCGAGCAGTATGAAATTACAAAACGAGGTGGCGATAAAATTGATATTTGCGTTCATGCTGGTTTAATAGTGGCAGCATACTTGCAAGCAAAAGATGAAATCAATTATCAGAAATGGAAACGAATACAAAAGGCGGATTGCGATACCGCTGGCATGCCTAAATAATAAATACACAAAATATACAAAATTAAGCCATCGGTTAATCCGGTGGTTTTTTATATAATCGCGCCATTTTTTTGAGAAAAATAAGCAACAAGTTAGCTTCAATTAAGTAACTGCCACTTTACAATATATCAATATAGAACATTTCTCTATTTTGTCCTATAAAAGTATATTTATTTTTAAGGTAATGTGTTATAAAATCTGTGCTAATTAATTTTAACAAAAAAGGTACAAAAACAAGCAACATTTAACAATATTGTCAGTTCGCGGATAAAATTCATCTGCAACAATGACAATTATTCCTATATGGTTGAACTATACATAAACAGCATAAACAAAAGAATAAGGATTTTGCAGGAAATTTTAGGCGCACCCACCAATGAAATATTAAATAGTGAGGGAAAACCGCCAGCCTGTAAATATTTAGAAACCACCGCCATTAAAAGCCCGTACAAATTTGTGGTAAGAATTTTGAATGAGCTGGGATTAGCTACCATCAGCGAAAACAAGCTTAATGATATATATAACGACAACGGCATAAATGGTTATTTACTTGGAGTAATTGTTGAGGATGGAGACGAAAAAAGATTATCATCCTTACTTAAGAAATACGAAGAACAAAGCAAAAAGCAACTGGAATTTCTTCGCAAACCAGAAAATAGAGAAAAAATCTCAATACTTCGAAAGGCATATCAACAATTGACGAATGTGGTATTTTTTTTCTTCAAAAACCCTGCGCATCCGACACCGGAACTAAATGAAAATTTTCAATATCTTTATAATCTTATCAATGCGACCATGAGCGAGCTTGAATCATGGCAAAATGAAAAAACTCCTCTTCAACGCAACGATTATTTCCCCTACCTACCATTTTCAAATCTGTTTTCTGCCGTGAAAATTTACAAAGAAATGGAAAAAAATTTGAGCTGGCAAGAAATCTGGAAACAAACCAAATCAGAAATGTTAGCAATATATGGCGATATAGAGGAAATTTATCAAGAAGTTGGCGGTAGCGATGTGCTTGCTAAATCTGATAGACAAGAAAAGCTAGATGAAATTCAACTTTTTATATCGGCTCTAAAAAATGACAGAGACGCAAAAAAGATGGCGCAAGGACAACGCGGCAAGAATGGGGATCGCGCGCAAAATCAAAATAAAGTGAGTCCGAAAATTTCCTTAAAATTAAAATCTGGAAATTTAAGCATAAACCAAAATACTGGCGAGGTTAAACTAAATAAAGTAAATGCAGATTTTAACCCTACCAGCAAAGAATTTAAAATATTGTTAAATTTTACAAAAAACCCAGACAAACAGTGTAAATATGAAGAATTAATTGATGGAAGCGTAAATATCGACAGTAAAAGATCGCTTACTTTTGACATAAGAGAAATAAAGGTAAGGCTTGGAATTCTTCCCGCTAAAAAACGGAAGAATAAAGATATTTTTAAAAACAATAAAAGATTTGGTTACCGATTAATTTAGAAATCACAATTAAATCACATTTGAGCACAATTAACCTATAATCATTCCGTGTATCTTGGTGGTGTAATTCGTTAAAGTCAAAGCAAATAATGCTTTGGCTTTTATTTATAAGAAGCTACGGCGCAACAAAAATTATATGGAAAAAAAATTATAAAAAATGAAAGAAATAAATACTTCATCATACGGTTTAATAGGAAGGGGGAAATATGTATTTTTAGCGGAAAAATATTTTACTACCCATGATTTAATCATTAAAATAGAAGTATAAATAGGAATTTTGTCAAGGTCATTATGAGATAAAATTTTATAAAAAATAAGCTCTTTCTTACATGGCAAAGAGTTCAAGCTATTTGGTTTTAATCTGTTTCAGATAGAAATATTTGACGCTGGATGTAAGCAGCGGAGCGCCGGATTAGAATCAAATACCTTGGGCTTTTTTGTTAAAAAGAAAAGCAAAAAAAGATGATAGATAAAACAAAGCTCGATTGGAACGAACTTAAAAATTATTCCATATTCCCGTTAGCAGATAAATATCCAGTTAGTGGGTTTAAATGGCAAAAATATCAAACACAGCCGCCCACAAAAGAGGAAATAGATAATTGGCTGGAAGACGAAAGATTTGACAATATTGCAGTTGTTCTTGGCGATTATATTCATACTTTAGTTGTTGATTTGGATATTCGCGAAGATGGAAGATACGATAAAATCATAGAAGATAAACTTCCGAATACTCTGATAAAGAAAAGCAAAAATGGAGGTTATCATTTTTATTATAAATATCCTTCCAACTTATCATTTCCTCAAAAAATAGGGTTTGATTATAAAGTAGATGTTAAAGCAAGTGGTTCGTATGTTGTTTACTATAAAAACGACACCACCCACCCAAAATTTCAAAATGAAGTCGCACAAGCCCCCCAATGGCTTCTGGATGAATTGAAAAATAAATCTAAAAAAAATACTAAAAATACTATGAACACTATGTCAGAAGAAAAAATAATTCCTGTTAATGATTATATAAACAAAGGAGAAAGAAATTCGATTATAATTTCCAAAATAGGAAAATTGTTGATAAAAACTAATCCCGATTTATGGGAAAATTTATGGGATGTTTTTGTTGACTATAACAATACACTTTGCAACCCTCCTATTGAAGAGAAAGAATTAAGAATAACTTTCGATTGTTTATGCAACGCTGAAAGAGAAAAAAATACATTAACATTTACAACCATGTCTACTCAAGAAATTCTCAACAAAACAGAAAAAAACAATCCTTTTTTATTATATGGAATGATTGTAGACGGAGCTTTAAACATATTAACAAGCGAAAGCGGAAAGGGTAAAAGCGTTGATATGCTGAAAATGGTGGATAGTATTTCAACAGGAAATGATTTTCTTGGAGTTCTGAAAACAAAAAAAACAAAAACGCTTGTTATTGATCTGGAAATGAGCGAAAACGATTTAATTCAAAGAACACATTCGATTATACAGAAAGCTAATGAAAATTTAAGATTTTTAAGACTTCGTAAATTTGATATAGAAAAAGACTTTGATTCTCTGAAAAAGACAATTTTGACTGAAAATTATAAATTTGTTGTTTTTGATACTTTTTCTCACATACACCGCAGAAGGGAAAATGACAATGACGATATGACAAGAGTAATGGAAAAACTTGAAGATTTAACAGAATTGGGTATTACTGTTCTTTTACTTCACCATAACCGCAAACCTGGAATTAAAGATAGATATGATTCTTCTTCATTGAGAGGGGCTGTGGCTATTTTAGGAGCACAAGCTTCTTGTTTAATGCTAGACAGTACGGAAAAACTTATAGAATACGAAGGGAAACAACACAAAGGATTGAATATATCTATAAAACAAGAAAAAAATAGACAAGTTCAAAAAATGGAACCCTTCACAATGGATTGTTTCTACGACGAGGAAACCAAAAAAACAACATTTATCTATATAAAGGGAGATAAGAATATGTCTATGGCTGAAAAAATAGAACAAAATATTATTGATAAAATGGAAAAAGGTAAAGAATACTTTGTTGAAGATTTAATGGGTAACAACCAAAAAAATAGCACAACAAACGCATTAAAGAAATTAATTGCTAATAAAAAAATAAATTTCAGGACCCCAAGCAAAGGAGAAAAATTCGGTGGAAAATCGAAAAATGCAAGAACCCATATTTATTTTCTGAATTAGTGATTCAGTCGTTTAAAATCAGTTATATAGATATATGTACTAAACAAATAAACAACTGAAATTTAAGATTATTAGTTCATAGGTAAAGAAGACAAGAAAAGTATTTATTTCTACGAATTTCTAAAAACAAATTCGTATAAAAAATCCTATTCTTTTTCAACCAATTTTTAGAACAGTATTTAAGTATCTGTAAAAAAACAATTGCAAAAATCAGTTATTCACGAACTAAACAACTTAAAATTTCAGCAGCTTACCAACATAGCGGATTTGCTATATCAAAAAAAGCCTCAAAAAATAAACTATCAAAAAAATATGGATCATTCAATCAAAAAAGTAACTATTCCTGAAAGAATATTCGGGGATAAGAAAATCAATAATTCAGAAAAGCTGTTCCTTTCAATTGTCGCGAAGTTCAAAGATAATGGTTGTGGCTATTCAAATGAAGATTTTGCCGATTTGTTAAATTCTACCAGCAAACCAGCGGTTGCCAACCTTGTTAAAAGAACGAAGAGCGAAGGGAAAATTACTGTTTCAGGAATGGGCAGGAAAAGGAAAATTTATCTAAGCGAAAGCTGGCAAAAATAGCCCCGTTATTGCCTTTTTAAGGAAAAAGGTAATCTATATCAACTTTACCCTATAATGCCTTTTATAGGGCGGTAAAATGGCAAAGAAATCCATTTTTGCGGCCATATATAACATTAGGATTATAAAATAAGGCTAAAATTTCAATTTTTCTACTTATAAATTTTTATAATTATAAAGTTATAGAATAAAGCTAAAATTTTAAAAAATAGAATAAGATTGAAAAAATGTAATTAGCGGCGGTCGGATAGCGTATTTTTATTTAGGATTTAACATAAAGGTCGAAATTTCTTCACATTCAGTTTGTTTTTTTAAGAATATAATGCGAATTTTACAAAATGACAAAAACAATTTTCAAAAACTTCAAAGCGACGATTTACAAAAACTTGCGCAGGCTTTTGAAATTCTAATAGATATAGACAAACGGGTTAATCCACATCTTTATCAAAAACCGATCTTGAATTTTGATACGTTCAGGAAGCAAAAAAGCCTGTTCGCGAATTAGCGTAAATTTGTTTTTGATAATCAAGTTTTTTGCTTGCCTTTTCCATATTTCAGAAGGCGCAGCTTTAAAAATGTTAGGTTTTGTGAGGATTTTCCTGTAAAGCATTGTCATCCATTGACTCATATCAGCAACGGCCTTACAATAAAATTACAGCATAATCTTTGAACAATATGGCCGAGTTACTTTTACTTGAAGAGGTGGCTAAAAAATTGCGGGTAAGCAATATGACGATTTACCGCTATATTAAGAAAGGGAAAATCCGGGCTTTGAAAATCGGAAGGGAGTTTAGGATTGAAGAAAAAGAGTTTCAAAGGTTTTTAGACAGTGTAAGAACTAAAGGAAAATAAATTTTATGAAAGCAATTATATTATCCAGAGTTTCCACAGAAGACCAGCGCGAAGCCGGGAACTCTTTACCGGCGCAAACAAAACGGCTTGAAGATTACTGCCAGCGAAATAACCTTTCAATCGTAAGAAGGGATAGTTTTGACGAATCGGCATACAAATCAAAACGAGATACTTTTGACAAGATTTTGGAATATATCAAATCGCAAAAAGAAAAAATTGTCGTTTGCTTCGACAAGGTGGATAGATTTTCAAGGAATGTTTTCGATACGAGAGTTGCCAAGCTTTACGAATTGGCAATGAAAGACAAAATCGAACTTCATTTCGCATCGGATAATTTAACCATTAATTCAGCGATTTCCGCCGCCGAGAAATTCCACTTCGGGATAAATTTGGGACTGGCTAAATACTACAGCGATGCAATCTCTGATAATGTAAAACGCGCCTATGAGCAAAAGATGCGTAAAGGCGAATGGATCGGCAGAGCTCCAATCGGGTATATAAATATAATTGACGACAAGGGAAACAAGGATATTGCCCTTGATCCGATGAGAAGCCATTTAGTCGCCAAGATGTTTGAACTATATGCTACGGGCAATTATTCGGTTTCCAAGATCAAGAAAGAGATGGATAGATTAGGGCTGAAAGGCAATTCAAAGCATTTGAAGCCGTTACAAACGAGTATAATTCACCACACACTTAAAAACCCCTTTTATTGCGGGGAAATGAGATATAAGGGGAATATCTACCCTCATAAATACCAGCCGCTTGTTTCAAGAAAAGTATTTGATGAAGTTCAGGCAATATTCGCCGGATACCACCGCAAACCCTTCCAGTTCGCTTCCAAGCCCTTTGCTTTGCGCGGAATGATAAAATGCGTCTGTGGCTGTACAATTTCACCGGAAACGCACAAAAAGCACAATTATTATTCCTGTACAAACCATAAAAGGATTCATAAAACCAGAGCCTACATCCGGGAAGAAGATTTATTCACGCCCTTATTTGAGATTATCGCTAAGTTTGGAAGTTTAACGCCGGAAAGGATTGATGAGATTACCGAGGAATTAAGAAAGAACCACGACAGCAAAAACCGCTTTCATTCTCAAGCCATTAAATCAATCAGAAGCGAATATGACGAAATTGAAGCTAAGATAAGCAATTTGCTGGATTTGAGGATTGATTTAAAAAGCAATATCAGCGAGGAGATGTTTAACCAAAAACTCAAGGAGTTAAAGGATAGGCAGGATCAATTAAACGGCGATATGGTCAATTACACGGAAGCCGATGAATCTTATTATCTAACCGCCAACCGGGTGATGGGAATTGCCAAAAGAGCGGCGCAAATCCTTGAAAGTTCTGAACCCGATGAAAAGAGGCGTTTTTTCAATTTGGTATTTCAGAACCTTGTCTTAAACAACAAAAAGCTTGATTTTGAGCTTAAAACACCGTTTGACGCGGTGCTT
>Ga0172381_10006561_pt1 | contig 11620 bp, 9 predicted proteins | sample Leawel6488metaG_FD_119754 | JGI IMG/M metagenome (GOLD analysis project Ga0172381, IMG submission 119754) | Leachate microbial communities from a municipal landfill in Southern Ontario, Canada - Leachate well 64-88 metaG | ecosystem: Engineered > Solid waste > Landfill > Unclassified | place... | reverse complement strand
GCTGCACTTGATGGCGGTGCATGGAAACGCGATTGTCGGCGCTTCTTACGAAACAGACCGCAGCAAGTTTATCGGGCGGGGACACACAGTGGCGGATCCGGTAGCAATTGCGGGCGGCAGTTATCTTTCGGATAGCGAGGGTTCTGTGCTTGATCCGATTGTTGCGATTCGCAGTCAAATTGAATTGGAGCCGGATGAATCAGCAGTGGTTGATTATGTTACCGGTATATGCGAAAGCCGGCAAGCTGCGCAAGCGCTTATGGAAAAATACAGGGACAGAAATTTGGCTGACCGCGTTTTTAACCTGGCCTGGACTCATGGGCAGGTTGCTTTGCAGCAGATCAATTCTACGGATGTTGACGCCCAGCTCTACGGAAGGCTTGCCAGCGCTATTTTATACGCTAATCCCGCATTGCGGGCGAGTGCGAGTATCCTACGCCGGAATAACCGCGGCCAATCTGATCTTTGGGGGTATAGTATTTCGGGCGATTTGCCGATTGTTCTGGTGCGTATTGAGAACCAGGATAATATCGACCTGATTGTAAAGATGATACAGGCCCATGCTTATTGGCGCATGAAGGGTTTGGCGGTTGACCTTGTTATATGGAATGAAAATAGTTCTATTTATCGGGATAGTTTAGGGGAGAGAATCAGCGGGTTGATTTTTGCCAACAGTAAAGAAACAGCTGATAAGAATGGCGGCATCTTTTTAAAGCGCCCTGATCAGATGTCAGATGAAGACCGGATACTCATGCAAGCGGTGGCGCGAATAATTATTTCGGATCGCGGTGGCACGCTGGCTGAGCAGTTGAGCGATATGACGCACCCAAAGGTAAATTTTATGCCTTTTGTTGCCACCAGGCAGGATGATCCAAAGGAAGAGGGTAAGGGTTTTGAGGAGCGCCCGGATCTTGTTTATTTTAACGGCGTGGGAGGATTTACCGGGGATGGGCGGGAATACGTGATCACGACTTCATATTCAAAAACTACTCCAGCTCCTTGGGTAAATGTGCTGGCGAATTGGAATTTCGGCACAGTGGTTTCTGAAAGCGGCAGCGCTTATACTTGGAGCGAGAATGCGCGGGAGTTTCGTTTGACGACTTGTAAGAATGATCCTGTTACGGATGCTTCGGGAGAGGCGCTCTATATTCGCGATGAAGAAAGCGGAAGATTTTGGTCTCCAACGCCGCTTCCCGCTACGGGTAAGACCCAATATACCTCGCGCCATGGATTTGGCTACAGCGTTTTTGAACATACTGAAAACGGGATTGTTTCGGAATTAACGGTTTTTGTTTCACGGGAGGACCGCGTTAAATTCTCGGTCCTTAAAATCAGGAATATTTCCGGCAGACGAAGACGGCTTTCGGCGACGGGTTATTGCGAGCTGGTGATGGGAACATTCCGGGAAAAGTATCACATGCATATTTTAACCGAGATTGATCCAAAAAGCGGGGCTTTGTTTGCCCGCAACCCTTATAACAAAGAGTTTCCGGATAGAGTTGTTTTTATGGATGTAAGTGAGCCGACGCGATTTGTAACCGGAGACCGGATTGAATTTATCGGAAGAAATGGCACTATGCAAGTGCCTTCTGTGATGCGAAGCGATAGGCTTTCCGGAAGAGTAGGCGCCGGGATGGATCCGTGTGTTGCTTCACAGGTTAAATTTGAGCTTGAGGACGGACAGCAGAAAGAGATTGTTTTTACTTTTGGGGCGGGCAAGAATGTGGACGAGGCGCGGGATCTCCTGCGGCGTTTTGGGGGAATTGATGCAGTGCATCAGGAACTTGAGAGGGTTTGGGATTATTGGAAACGCACCTTAGGCGTTGTGTATGTGGAGACGCCCGATGCTTCGATAAATTTTCTCGTAAACGGCTGGCTGCAATATCAACTTATAAGCTGCCGCCTAATGGGTCGAAGCGGTTTTTATCAATCCGGCGGGGCTTTTGGATTCAGGGATCAATTGCAGGATGTGATGGCATTGATGCATTCAAAGCCGGAAATGGCGCGGGAGCAGTTACTGGCTTTTGCCGCCCATCAGTTTGTCGAAGGTGATGTGCAGCATTGGTGGCATCCGCCCTCAGGCCGAGGAATCCGCAGCCATTGTTCGGATGATTATTTATGGCTTCCGTTTGTAACTTGTTTATATGTTAAAGAGATCGGCGATACAGGGATCCTTGATGAAACGATTGGTTTCCTTGAAGGGCCCTTACCCAAACAGGAAGAAGAATCTTATTTTGATATACCGAGAATTTCTGCGCGTACCGGCACACTTTATGAACATTGTGTTTTAAGCGTGAAAAATGGTTTGAAGTTCGGCGTTCATGGCCTCCCTCTTATGGGTAGCGGTGACTGGAATGACGGGATGAATATGGTTGGACGCGAAGGGAAAGGCGAAAGCGTCTGGCTTGCTTTTTTTCTTTTTGATGTTCTCAAGTCGATGGCGATTTTAGCATCTCAGCATGGGGATAAGGATTTTTCAGAGTTTTGTCTTGCGGAGGCCGGCAAACTCGCCGGTAATATTGAAGAACATGGCTGGGACGGCGAGTGGTATCGTCGGGCATATTTTGACAGCGGGGATGCTTTGGGCTCTTCTCTAAATAGCGAATGCCGGATCGACTCTATTCCTCAATCCTGGGCAGTACTTTCAGGTGCGGTCCAACAGGAAAGAGCCAGAAAGGCCATGGATCAGGTGGACCGTCAGCTTGTCGACAGGAAACACGCCATCGTGAAATTATTTGATCCTCCCTTTGATAAGGCCTTGCCTAACCCGGGCTACATTAAAGGTTACGTTCCCGGCGTCAGAGAAAATGGGGGACAGTATACGCACGCTGCGATTTGGGCGGCGATTGCGTTTGCGGTCTTAGGGGATAAAAAGCGGGCCTGGGATCTGTTTTATATGATTAATCCAGTGCATCATTCTGATAATGCGGATAAGTGCGCTGTTTACAGAGTCGAGCCATATGTAATGGCTGGAGATGTTTATTCTTCGCCTGGCCTGGCAGGACGCGGGGGATGGACATGGTATAGCGGATCCGCAGGCTGGATGTATCAGTTAATCGTAAAGTATTTGTTAGGGGTTAGGTTAAAAGTAGATAAGATCTATTTCGAGCCGTGCCTTCCCCTGGATTGGCCGTCCTGGAAGCTGCATTATCGCTACAGGGAGACTTTTTATCATATTACTTTTGTCCGTCTTGGATCATCAGACCGCGTGACGTCTATTAAGTTGGATGGTGTAGCGCAGGAGGATATGGCGATACTGCTCATTGATGATCGGATAGATCATTCAGTGGAGGTGAATATCGGGTGATCGCGGGTTGTATGCAGAAAGCTGAAAGTGCCCGCACAAAATTAAAAGGCGCCGGCTTGCATTTTTATATATCTCCTTGACATCAAATAAAAGCGTGCTAATCTATAATCAACAATTAGGAAGTGTCCCGTGTTTGAAGGGGGAAGTCCCGGACAATAAAAAAGTAAAACCTTCGTGAGGCAGAAAATACGCCCGCGAGGGTTTTTGTTTTATTAACCATTTTAAGGGGAGGTAGGAGATGGAAGGCTTAAAGTTTTTGCGCAGTACCCAGATCATCATTCTGGGGGTATGTTTTGTAATAGCAACGATAGTTTCAACAATGATTCTCTCAAAAGGGCTCTTGCAGATAAGGAAGTTCTCAAGCGAAGTAGTTACCGTAACAGGTTCCGCAGAAAAGAAAATAGTCTCAGACCATATTGTCTGGAGTGCCAAGTTTACCAGGCAGGAAAAGGATCTAAAGGTTGGTTACTCTAAGCTTCAGGATGATTTAAAGAAGGTAAAAGAATACCTCTCTTCGAAAGGGATAAAAGACGATGAGATAACCATCTCTTCCGTAGATACCAGCACTCTCTTTAAGAAGAATGAAAAAGGCAATGACACAAACGAAATCGAAGCCTACAGGCTCTCCCAAGGCATTGAGGTAAAGTCTTATGATGTAAAAAGGGTAGAGGATGTATCCCGTCAGTCAACCGAGCTTATTGAGCAGGATATAAGGCTTATCTCCAATGCTCCTGAATACTTCTATACTAAGCTTGCAGAGTTAAAGATAGAGATGTTGGCAATGGCAACTGAGGATGCTAAAAAGCGCGCCTCAACTATGGCTAATTCAACCGGCAATAGAATAGGCGCTATAAGGTCTGCCAAGATGGGAACCTTTCAGATAACTCCGGTTAACTCTTATGATGTTTCTTGGTATGGCAATAATGATACCTCATCTTATGAGAAGAAAGTTATGGCTGTTGTAAACGCCAGTTTTGCGATAGAATAAATTAAAGTAAAAAGGAGGGAAGATGAAAGCCTTTGGGATAGGATTACTATTTTTGATTGCTGTAATGATCTTATCAGGTATAGGGATATTGCTTTACCCTTTAATTATAGTAATGGCTCTTGTGTTTAGGATACTGATTCCCATCTTTTTTGTAATATTCAGTATCTGGTTCTTAGGAAAATGCATCATATTCATCTGGGAAAAACTTTTAGCTAAGAAAAGCTATGAATAGCAGAGCGACATGTTTAAATTGTATGGATGGGCGCGTCCAACTGCCGGTTTTAAACTGGATCCGTCAAAATTACAGCGTTGATTTCGTGGATGTGATTACCGCGGCAGGGATGGATGGTATTCTTGCTTCCAGGGAGGATATCGAAGGAATTATTAATAGCGTTAATATATCCATAAATGATAATAGGTCTAGCGGGATTTTTGTCGTCGGCCATTACGATTGCCGGGGTAATCCCGTTGATGAAAAGACTCATCGTGAACAGATCGCAAAGGCTGTTAATCGTTTGAGAGCATATTGGCCAAAGATTGAGATTTCCGGGCTTTGGGTTAATAGTGATTGGCAGGTAGAGCTTTTGAAAATATAAGACCCATAGTTCTACATAAAGATATATATTGAGCTATCTTATAAAATAATCCTTAGAGAAAATATGCATGGGTAATAAGCTTTGGGGCAATTTATCTTGTAGATGGTATGTGTTTGGAGTAAAATAAATACAAATTATGTTATTTGATCCAACAAAAGGTGAATATGAATAAAAAAATGCCCGTTTCTTTTATGATAATGGTTGTTTTCTTTATGACCGGTAGCCTTATAGGGGCCGGGATACTTGGGCTTCCTATTAAGACAGGAATGGCCGGCTTGTTCCCTTCTTTGATAGGGACTTTGATTGTAAGCCTCGCAATGTTTGTAACCGCTCTTGTCTTAATGAAAGAAGCGGTTAAAACCCGCAAAGAGACTTTTCATTATCCCAGCATGTACCAGGCATATTTCGGCTCTATAGGCAAATGGATAGCAACTATTGCTAATTTGGTTATACTGTATGGTTCTCTGGTGGTGTATCTTTCCGGAGCGACCGCGATCATTATAAGAGTTATTACTATTCAAATACCCAGAGAGATTATCATATTATTATTCTTCTTGCCTCTTACGGCTATTACCATAACTAACCCGAAGAAACTTTTTAAATTCAATGCTTTATTCGTAGTATTATTAATTGTTTCTTTTGCGGCACTTGTTTTGATGGGGGAGAAATTTGTAGATACGCGCCGTTTTATGCATTCAGACTGGGGGATGTTCGCTCCGGCTTTACCGATTATTGTAATGGCAGCTTATTTCCATAATGTTATTCCGACTGTGTCCAAGCAGCTGGATTGGAATGTCAAATGGATATTTACGGTAATATTTATTACAAGCGTTATAGGTTTAATCATGAATTCTTTATGGATTCAGGTGGGTATTGGCGCTCTGCCCTTAACGGGGAATAATGGTATTGTCCACGCTTTAAATAATAATTTGCCGGCTACTGTTCCCCTGGGACAGGCGATTAAGGCTCCTTTATTTATCCCTTTTTCTCTGCTTTTTGCTTTACTTGCGATTATTACTTCTTATCTTTCGTTTGGAAATGCCACCTTAGATTTTATTGATGATATGATGGCAAATTATTTTAAGGTAAAAAACAGGGTTTTGGTTTTAGTAATTGCTTTCTTGCCTCCTTTAGCTGTTACTGTGTTTTGGCCTAATATATTCCTTAAGGCGCTTGATTTTGTAGGCGGGATAGGCGTTGTAATACTGTTTGGTATTTTACCTTGTATAATCGTATTGATAAATAAAGGGATTTTTAAGCGGTTGCTTATAATTCCGGTTTTATTATTATTCTTTTTTATCTTGTTATTTAAATTTCAGCAAAATTTTAATCTTTCTAAAATAAGTCCGGGAATTGAGTACTGGACCAATTTCAGGTATCATTCTCATAAATAAGGAGCCTTGAATGCAGGTAAGGGAAGTAATGTCAAAAGAGGTGATAGCAGTTAGGCGTTCTATGAAACTTGGGGAGCTTTTGGGTATATTCAAGGATTTCCATATATTTCCATTAGTCCCGGTTGTAGAAGATGACAGCCGGCTTATCGGGGTTGTTTCTTTTCGTAATATATTGGATGTTTTTCAGTCATCCCATCCCGATGTATTAAAATTGGTTCCTTTTCTTGATGAAGAAGAGCAAAATATATTCAAGATGGATATATCCGAAGATATTGGAGACTTAGTAGTGGTTCAAGATATAATGGACCAAGAGTATATTTATATCCGCGAGGATACTTCGTTGGAAGAAGTTTATAAATTAATGGATGTGCATTTAAAAGAAGAGCTTCCTGTTGTTGACAGATTAGGAAGGCTGGTAGGCAGAGTAGGCATATTTGATATAATTAAATTTTTATTCAATCAGAAAGGGGTTATGAATTGAATAACAGTATTTTAGGGCTGGGCTTTATTTTAACCGCCGGCCTAGTATCTGCTAAGGTAATTAAGAAATTAAGTTTTCCTGCGGTAACAGCTTACCTGTTGTTGGGGATATTAATCGGGCCATCCATACTAAATCTGGTGCCTAAGGATATCCTTAATTCTTCGGGTATGATTTCAAATGTTGTGTTGGGGATAATTGCTTTTGGTATAGGCCAGAATTTTTCCAGGTTTCATTTGCGCCGTATAGGTAAAACAGTGATATGGATTTCGGTTCTGGAGGCCTGCGGGGCTTTAATACTGGTTACGGCTGCGTTTTATTTTCTTTTACACCAGCCATTTTACATATCTTTAATTTTTGGATCAATTGCGTCCGCAACTGCACCGGCTGCGACAGTTATGGTGATAAGAGAATACCGTGCCAGAGGTAATTTTACAGATACTCTTCTTGGCGTTGTGGCTATAGATGATGCCTGGTGCCTTATTATATTCGCAGTTTCCCTTGCTATATCACAGGCTATTTACGCGCATGCGGTAGAGGCATCTTTTATCATAAGGGTTTTTTTAAACGCTCTATTAAGTATCGCCGGTTCTTTTATTTTAGGAGCGTTTATGGCTATTTTTCTGTCTATTATTTATAGGTTTGTGCGTACGCAGGCAGAGTTATTGATTTTAACTTTAGGTTTGATATTTTTAAATATCGGCATTGCTATTTGGTTGAATTTATCGGTTCTTTTGGCTAGTATGTTTTTAGGAGCGATGCTGGTAAATTTAAACCGCTATTCTTTCAAGTTTTTTGATAGCCTTAAAATGATTGACTCTCCTTTGTTTTTACTATTTTTTGTCTTAGCCGGGGCAAATTTAGAGATAGGCATTTTAAATAATCTAAGTTTAATAGGTTTGACCTATCTTATTTTTAGAGTGGCGGGTAAAATACTGGGTGTTAATTTGGGGGCAAAAGCTTCAGGTGCCGCAAGTAGTGTTAGAAAGTATTTAGGATTTGCTTTAGTTCCTCAGGCCGGAGTGGCTTTGGGTTGTGCGCTTATTGCTAAGAGCGACTTTCCGGAAGCAGGGAATATGATTTTTACTACGATAGTAGCGACTACTGTTATTTATGAGCTAGTCGGCCCCTTATGTACTAAATATGCGTTAAGAAAAGCAGAAGATATAATAATACATTAATTGATGAAGATTTAAATGGTTAGTCCGGACTCTAATGTTATTCCTTTCGATGGGAGCGGCCGGCGAATCTTAACGCTGATTCTTATCTAGGATCAGCGTTATTTTTATATTCTAGAAAGCGGTGCCAGGTGTGGTATAATACTTTAAATTCACGAGGAATAAGATGGAGAGAAAAAAAGTATTAGGATTTAAGGATCTTGTGCTCTTTACCTTTTGCGCGATGTTCGGGGTAGAGGCAATTCCTGCTGTAGCTGCTATCGGGCCATCGGCAATATCGTGGTGGCTGATATGCACAATTGGGTTTTTTCTTCCCTTTGGCCTTATTACTGCGGAGTTAGGCTCAACTTATACTGAACAGGGCGGTATTTATGTTTGGATTAAGAGGGGCCTTGGGGATAGGTGGGCAGGAAGGAGCATATGGTATTACTGGATAGCCCTACCGATATGGCTCCCTGCAATGTATATTGCAATCTCCGATATTATCGGGCATATGTTCTTTCCGGAAATGAGCCTTTGGCATCAGGTATTTATGTCAATAGTAATGATATGGGTTGTTGTCGGGATAAACCTCTGCTCTTTAAAATTCTCAAAATGGGTTCCTAATATCGGCGCAATTACAAGATTTATAGTGGTCTTCGGGATGCTTGCTGCTGCCATAGTCTATTTTATAAAAAACAAGGGCTTTGTAAATGAAATAACCTTTGCCGGAATTATCCCTAATTTAAACGCAGCATTTGTTTTTGTCCCGATGATTATTTATAACTTAATCGGCTTTGAGCTTATGTCAGGGGCTGCCGGGGAGATGAAGAATCCGGCACGAGATATACCTAAAGCGGTTATTATGTCTGCCTTGATCATAATCTCCTTTTATTTAATCTCTACCATAGCCATTTGGGTGATTGTTCCTATTCAGGAGATTAATGTTGCAAGCGGCATACTGCAATTATTTTTGATAACATTTGAAAGTTTTGCGCTAAAACAGCTTATTATTGTTACCCTGGGGATGCTTATATCAGTAACTCTTTTTTCGGAGATAGTTACCTGGACGCTGGGAGAAAACAGGATAGTTGCCGAAGCTGCCCAAGACGGTAAATTACCCCGTGTTCTTGGCAAGATGAGTAAGGTAAGCATGGCTCCGATAGGAGCTTCGTTTGTCTCCGGAATTATTTCTACAGTTATAATAATTATCTACGGGCTTTTTGCCAGAAACGCCGCGGAGATGTTCTGGCAGGTTATTTCTTTTAGCACCATAGTCGGACTTTTTTCCTACGCCATACTATTTCCGGTTTTTATTATTTTAAGATTTAAAGATAAGCAAAGAGTAAGGCCTTACCGGATTCCGGGCCCGGGCTGGTTTGCAGTGCTCCTTGCGATCATGGCTGAAGTATTTGTTTTGATAACAGTACTGGTATTAGCCATACAGCCGGGGAGTGATTTTACGAGGACTGCTCTTCCGATAATTATTGGTGTAATAATAGCGGTTATTACGGGTGAATTTTTAGTATCCCACTCTTTAAGGCAGTTTAGCAAACTTAGAAGCAGTGGAGGGTAAATGAGCGTAAATTACGAGCAGAGGGCTTTAAAGTTTTCTGTTTATGGTGCGATATTTTTTGCCGTATTAGGTTTAGTCTGGGGGTTTATAGTTAAATCCCAGATGATTATCTTTGATGCGATTTATTCTTTTATCAGTGTAATACTTTCGGTTATGTCTGTTTATGTTGCCAAGGCGATGCTGGTACGGGATGACAGGAATTTTCCTTTCGGCAAATCACAGCTTGAGCCTATGGTGGTTATGTTTAAATCGCTGGTTATTATCGTGCTCTGCGTTAAGGCATTTATTGATGCGTTTGTTACCTTTACTTCAGGCGGACGCGATATCAATACGCTTTCAGCTATCATTTACGCTGTTATCGGGACAGCCGGGTGTTTTCTCTGCTGGCATTATATACGTTGGATAGGAAAGAATAAATCCCCGAACTCGGAATTAGTCAAAGCTGAAGGCATGCAATGGGGGATGGATACCTTAATAAGCTTGGCAGTATTTTTGGGGTTCTTAGCATCCTTCATTATGCAAAAATCAGGATACGGACAGTATGCCCGTTATATGGACTCGCTTATGGTAATGGTTATAGTTTTATATTTTGTAAGGACTCCGGCAATGTCGTTTATATCTGGGGTTAAGGAACTGTTGATGATGGCCCCGGAAAAAGATATTTATCCAACTGCAAAGGAAGCAGTGGATAAAATTGCCAGAGAGAAAGGTTTTGCTGATGTAATCTTACGTGCCGGAAGGGGCGGAAGAGACCTTGTCTTTGAAGTTAGCTTCGTAGCCAAAGATCCTAATGAAACGCGCTCTATGGCTGAGATGGATGAAATACACAGGTTAGCTAAAGAGAGGCTTCATACCATTTTTGATAAGCCGGTATGGATGACAGTAACTTTTATCCATGACCGGGAACTGGCATAGGTATTTGTAGATGCCAGTCGTTAGAATATTCTTGATATATTTGAAGTATCGTGCATATAATTGAGCCAGGTGATTATTACGAAAGACTGGTTTTTTCATTCTTTTAGCGATGCTTTTGCTACGGTCTTTGTTTTAGAGGGAAACTATGATGAACCCTGAAGAATACATGGATTTGAACATCAAGCTTGTAATAGCCCTTTTCGTTTCCTTGGGCTGGGCAGTAATCCTTTATCCTCTGATGAGGAGGTTGAAGAGATCCTGGCCTTTTTTATTGGTAGCGGTAGCACTACTTTCTCTTAGTCTGTTTATTCTTAAGGAGGTGATGGACCAGGTAACCCCTTTTGGCGATGAGCTGGCTGCTTATTTATTGGGCATATTTTTTGCCTTGGCTATTTTATCAGCACTCTTTAATTTTAAGAACAAGCTGCTTTATATAACAGCGGCAGTCAATTATCTTTTTAAGCCTGTGCAAGATACGGTAAACGTTAATTCGCTAAAGAGTGCCCGGAATGAAGATTCGTTTGTTAAGGCCCCTAAGAAAATCCATCTGCGGCAACTTCTTGAAGCAGGAATTTTAATTGAAGAGAAGGGCAGGGAATTTTATAACCGGCTGGCAGAAAAATCAACAGATCAGAAGGTTAAGGATCTATGTTTTAGCCTTTCCCGTGAAGAGGTTGAGCATAAGATTTTTATGGAAAAGATATTGTATAAGTGGCTTCCTTTGCCCTTAACTGCAGAAGCATTAAGGTTAATTGAAGAAGAGATGAAGCGCTGGGGTATTTATTTAAATCCTCCGGGTATAGATGCGACGGAAGAGGATATGGCTAAGTACGCAATAGACCAGGAAGTAAAAATGGCAAATTTCTATCTTTCCTTTGAGAAATCTTTTCCTCAGGCATGGAAGAGGATGAATATCCGGTTGTTGGTTACGGCAGAAAGGTCCCATGCGGATAAATTGATTAACGCTTATCCGAGCCTGTCAAAATAGAACAACAAAATATATTATCAGGAGGCCCAATGAAAAGAAGGTTAATATTATTAACTTTATTTATTTCTGCAGGTATTCTTATCTTTTTTATATTCTTCTCTCAGGCTCAGGAAGGGCCTTTTCTCCTGGAGGGGTTACCTTACGGGAAAGATGCTTTAGAGCCGGTTATCTCCTCAAAAACCTTAAGTTTTCATTACGATAAACATCACCGCGGTTATCTG
>Ga0172381_10006560_pt1 | contig 11621 bp, 4 predicted proteins | sample Leawel6488metaG_FD_119754 | JGI IMG/M metagenome (GOLD analysis project Ga0172381, IMG submission 119754) | Leachate microbial communities from a municipal landfill in Southern Ontario, Canada - Leachate well 64-88 metaG | ecosystem: Engineered > Solid waste > Landfill > Unclassified | place... | reverse complement strand
TTTGCCGGAAACAGGCAGATTAGCTACAATAGTCACCTCTTCTCCCGCCGAATAGGTTCCTCCGCCTAGGCCGTTATTTACTGTGACGGTGTAAGTGGTAGCGGGAGGGTTAGAAGTGGAACCGGGAGCCTCCCATCCCTGATATACACTAACATCATCAAAATAGATTACGCGCTTCGATAGTTTGGAATCGGGTCCGCTGCCATCCCATTCCCATTTATAAACTCCAAACTGTTGATTCACACCCTTTTGATCGTTAGTGGTGTTGGGATATCCGTTATGACTAAAGATCAAACTTCCGTTCTTGTATACTTCCAAAATAGTGTTATGAGAAGAAAGCCACCCCCATTTGACATGAAAAGTCCATTTAACCCATTTACCCTTATCCTCCGTATACGAACCAAGATCGTAATAACTGATTTTGCCTTCCGATTTCATTTCTTCCGTCGTGGACTTAGCAGCATCATCCCATAGATTCAGAAGTACATAGCGCCCCTCCCCCTTCTCGTTTGTAGTTGTAGTAAGGGCCAGTGGTGGCATGGTCCAATCTTCCCCGGAATCGGGATTGTTATGCCATTGAGCAATAATTTCATCGCAATCGTAATTATCCAACGCATAATCATCCGCCCCTCCGCCGGGAAGCATAATATTAAAATTGTAAGTGCGCTCCTGCAGCCGCGTTTCCGGTTCGCTTTCCAACTCCGCACGCATGCCTCCTTCCACCTCTGAATCGCTGCTATGCAGTTCGATACGAAAAGCATGAGTAGGCGAAACAAAAGGAGAGGTAATGTAAGTACCGGAATAGGAATAATTATTCATTGCCCTGTACCAGTAAGAGCTGATACTGTTTTCAAATTTTTCCTCCGTAATAAGTGTACCGGCGTTTGCCACACGACAGACAGAAGACGGCGCCAAACATACTAACACCAAGAAGAGAATTAAGGATAACCCCGCTAGATTCTTCATGATATTCTATTCGTTGTTAAATAAGCCTATCTGACAGACCAGATAGGCTTTCCGATTTTAGTCGGTAAAATATTCGTAAACCGGATTAGCCAAGCTGGAAAAAGTTTTTTCCTTGTCCATCACAGTACGCTTAACTATGCAACAGCCAGCTCTTCCTTCTTAATCGCCTCCTTCACTTCCTTCGCCATCTCCTCGATAATCTTAGGATTGTCTTTTAAGAATTTCTTGCTGGCCTCAAACCCTTGTCCCAGTTTTATCTCTTTGTAATTATACCAGGCCCCGCCTTTTTTTGCGACCCCATGTTCGACGGCGACGTTTAGTAAATCCCCCAGATAGGAGATACCTTCATTATACATGATATCGAATTCCGCAACTTTGAAAGGCGCAGCAACTTTGTTTTTTACCACTTTAGCTTTAACGCGATTTCCGATGATATTTTCCCCCTGCTTGATCTGCGCGGCCTTGCGCACCTCGATACGCACCGAAGAATAAAATTTCAGAGCGTTACCACCCGTAGTCGTTTCCGGATTGCCGAACACCACGCCGATTTTCATACGGATCTGATTGATGAAAATGACAGTACAGTTGGACTTGCTAACGATAGCGGTCAATTTGCGAAGTGCCTGGCTCATCAGCCGCGCTTGAAGCCCCATATGGGAATCCCCCATCTCGCCTTCGATTTCCGCTCGCGGTGTCAATGCAGCCACCGAGTCGATCACAATGACATCGACTGCGCCAGACCTGACAAGAGCCTCCACTATTTCCAAAGCCTGTTCTCCGCTGTCCGGCTGGGATACGATAAGCTCTTTAGTATTGACTCCGATTTTCTTGGCATACTCCGGATCCAACGCGTGCTCAGCGTCCACAAAAGCTGCAGACTCTCCCCTTTTTTGTGCTTCAGAAATTACATGCAAAGTAAGAGTAGTCTTACCGCTCGATTCCAATCCATAGATTTCAACAATCCTTCCTTTTGGAATTCCGCCCCCCAGTGCGATATCCAACGAAATAGATCCTGTAGAAATAAAATCCACATCCATTGACTTGGCATCGCCCAACTTCATAATAGCCCCTTCACCAAAACGGCTTTGAATTTCATCCAGAGCGTCTTTGATAGCTTTCTCTTTCTTGTCCGAGACGATCGGCGCTGCGGCTTTTTTATCCGCGACTACCGGCTCTTCATCTTTCTTATCGGTTTCTTTTTTAACCATAGTTTTAATTTAGTTTTATATATTTAAATGCTTTTGTATTCGTATTTTTAATCCGTATTCAGGACCACGCTCGAAAAAGTGCGCGCGCGAGATAAAACATTTTTGACCGACATTTATACCATTTCCGGTATAGTCCCAAATACAAAATCGTGAGTGAATCATAATCCTTCCGATTCCGTATCTGCGACCGGAACTGTCGCATCCTCGCTGCCACTGACTGCGACTTCTTCTTCGATGCTCGCCGCGGAAGCTTTCGCCCCTAAGACAGAATCGGGTTCCTTCTTGACGACAATTTCTTTCTTGACCGGCTCTACCGGAGTCTTTGCTCCAGCTACAGTACCGGACTTTTCCTCGACAATGCTTATTTCCTTGATCGGTTCCGCCACAGTTTCCGCTTCCGACTCTTTAACTACCAGTTTGTCCTCTTCAGATTTTTCATAGACTATATTGATTTCCTTTTTATCAGTTTTGCTGAATCTATTTTTGGCTTCCACCACCAGTAGATTTCTCCCTTCAGCAAGTACTATCTTCTGGCTAAAAACACCCTCCGCATTCACACTAATTTCCTGTCCGTTGATTTTCAAGATGGCGTCATTTTCCGTCTTGCCGCTAACCCATAAGTCTTTTTCTTTTACCACGCCATCCGCCACAGGATTGTCAACAAAAAGATATGGTTTGGAGTTGAAAGAATTTATCTGATGCATAAAATAATATCCAAGAACCGTCACGATGCAGAGGCTAAAAATACCGGTCAGTATCCGCGGCGTGACAGTCAGGTAATCTTTCCAATCGGATTTTTTCGCCTTTGCGCTTCGCTGTCTGCTCTCCTGCTCTTCCTCAAAAAGATAGGACGTCTCGCGGTTGTAAATTTTGACGAGCTGCGACGCATCAATGTCGAGATGTTTTGCATAGCTCTTGATGAAACCGCGAACATAAACCTGTGGCGGCAGCTGGGTATAATCGCCCTCCTCCAGACTTTTCAGGTACTCGTACTTTATGCCGAGTTCCCTGCTTAGGTCCGGCAGAGAGAGTCCCAGTTCCTCCCGCTTGGTCTTAAGACAGCTACCCACGGTAATCGTCTCGATAATCGGCTTGGTTTTAAATTTATTCTTAAACATAATATACACTTAACTTAACTAATCTAAACTGATTTCATCTTCGAAATCCTCCTCGGCAGGAGCAGCGCCATCCGCATATACTTCCCGCGGTTTGGATCCCTGCGACGGACCGACTTCCCCTTTGTCTTCCATGACATCCAGGAGCCGTGCTGCTCGCGAGTAGCCCACTTTAAGCCGGCGCTGCAGTAGAGAAGCCGAAGCTTTGCCGGCATCACGCACCACTTCCAGTGCCTCGTTATAAAGTTCGTCATCGACGTCGTTATTTTCCGCCATAGGATCGGATCCGAATCTCTTGCTCTCCACGATTTCACTATCATATTCGGTGCCTTCTTGCTTCTGCGACTTGATGAAATCCACTACTTTGCCCACCTCCTCTTCTGAAATAAAAACACCCTGTATACGTCTAGGCTTGCTGGCATCGCTGGAAAGATAAAGCATATCCCCATTTCCTAAAAGTTTTTCCGCACCCGAGGCGTCCAAAATAGTACGCGAATCAATCTGGCTCGCCACACAGAAAGCGATGCGGGTCGTGATATTCGCCTTGATGAGTCCGGTAATAACTTCCACCGACGGACGCTGTGTCGAAAGAACCAAATGGATACCGATAGCGCGTGCCATCTGTGCCAGACGCACAACCACCGCCTCCATTTCCCGCCCGTGCGTGGCCATAAGGTCCGCCATCTCATCGATGACGATAATAATGTAAGGCAGAGGATCCTGATCCGTGAACTTCGTTTTCACCGCCTCGTTGTAAGACTCGATATTGCGACAGCCGAATTTACTGAGCAAGTCATAGCGATTTTCCATTTCTTTCACCGCCCACTTGAGAGAGTTTATCGCCTTGTCCGGATCAACGATGACCGGCGCTAAGAGGTGCGGAATGTCGTTGTAAGGAGTGAGCTCCACGCGCTTCGGATCGATCATAATGAATTTCAAATTTTCAGGAGAATTCTGAAAAAGTAGTCCTGTAATAAGCGTATTGACACAGACCGTCTTGCCACTTCCCGTCGAACCCGCTATCATCAGATGCGGCATCTTGGCAACGTTAGCAATCACCGAATTTCCCGCCACATCGCGCCCCAGAATCATACTGAGATTGGTCTTGCGATTATGGAATTCAGGAGAATCCAAAACATTCTTAAGCGTGACCATCGCCACCGTCTGGTTAGGCAGCTCGATGCCGACCCAGCTCTTACCGGGAATTGGCGCCTCGATACGGATAGTCCGAGCGGCCAGCGCGAGCGCCAAGTCATTTTGTAGCGCGGTAATCTTGCTGAGCTTCACACCCACTGAAGGTTTTAATGTGTACTGCGTCACCGTCGGTCCGACATTGACCTCTCCCATCTCCACCTCGATGCCGAAATTGGAAAGTGTGCGTTTGATGATATTGGAATTGGCCTGAATGTCACCGCTGGTCGGTTCGCTGTCCGAACCGTTTAGAAGGGCTACTGTCGGCAATTTCCAATTACTCTTCTTATCTATGAAACGATTTACTGTCACTTCTTCCTTGACGATATCTTTCTCTCTGCCTTTGTCTTTCCTTTCTACTTCTTCGCCTCCTCGTGATGTCGCTATCGGTTTTTCTTCCTCCATCGTTTTAACAGAGAATACCGGCATCACTTCCTCTGTCGTAGCTTCATTTTCTTTCTCAATATCCGCCCTAGCTTCCGATTTTTTCTTGCCCGCAATCTTTTCTTTTAGAGCACCAAGAAATCCCGGATGTTCTTCCTTGATTTCAGCTACTACAACTTTAGCGGGATTATTTTTCATATCTTGTGGTTCGGACGGTGCGATTACCAGCGACTTCAAAGAATTCCATATCTGCAAAAGCGAAATTTGAACAGTAAAAACGATTGACGATATCAAAAGTGCGAAGGCCAAAACCGCCGCCCCCCATTTGCCGACGAGTCCTACAAAAGCCCAGGCGACAGCTGCACCAAAAAGACCTCCACCCTTTCCCTCTTGCGCTGCAGCGAACATCACATCCGGCGCATAGGAAAGATGCAGAAAGGTCAATATGGAAATCACCAGCAGAAAGATTCCGATAAAATATGATTGGCTCTTGAAGAGACTTTCCGACTTTATGATTCTCCATCCCCAAATAAAAAGCACGAAAGGAACCACGACAAAACCATAGCCGAAAAGGATACGGGTAAACCTGTTGAGATCAGCCCCGAGTGCTCCGGAGAGGGAAAGAAAACTGAGCGCGGTGATCGCCCCGAAAGCAAACAGCAGGATACCAAAAATATCTTTCTTAACCCCGTCCCCCAAACCGATCTGCGGTAAATCAAACTTGAAATCTCCGCCTTTTTTCTTACCCTTTTTTCTACTCATATCCAAAATCTGCTTAAGTTATTACCCCTACAGTATAGCCCAAAATAGCATTTGAGGCAAAAGAAAGTACTCTTGGAAAAATGTCGCCAAAAAGGGCCTATTCGAGACTTTACCTGCACTCTTGGACCACGCCAAAAAGGGCGTGAACCACGCAGGATGGACGCTCTATTTCGCCAAACACAATTTAATTCCACAGCTCGTCCTCTTGCGTTTTCCACACCATCTCTGGTGTGGTCCGGGATACGAAATACCACTATGAACAAAAATATACGACACAAAAAGGGCACAAAATATTGTGCCCCTACGAATGCGAATTCAAAACAAAAATCTAATCATTCATCCTCTGCGCTAGAAGACTCAACAGCTCTTTCACTTCCGACTGCGCCTCGGCTTCGTCAGAGGCGTTTACGAATCTGTTCCACTGCTCAAGCATCTCCGCGTCATTCAGGTCGCGCACTTTATTTTCCAATTCCAAACGAGTTTCGAAGCTTACTTCCCCTTCCGCTCGGAGCACCTTGTCCACGAAGAGCTGATTGAATTCGATGATGGGAAGTTCGGCATCCGCCGCCAAAAGATCAGCTCTTAATTGTTCTGACACCCTCTTTTCTTCGTTAAGTTTGAAAGCGAAAAAAATGTTAGAACAGATAAGAAGCAGAACGATCACAATTGCAACCAGTTTTTGTTTGGTCATGGTTTTAGTTAAGATGATAAAGATATATGGAAAAGACTATTTCTGTTGCGGCACCGGGTTTAAACCTGGTCCTTTGAGTTTGAAAAATTGACAAGCGTATAGCCGAAAGCAAGGACAGCCCTTTTTTCATTTAGAAACATTTAGTGATTGTGCTGCGGATAAAAAGGTCAAGAAATAGGCTATTTAGTCTTGAAGAACTGTCCTTAATTACGTTTTATTGTGAAATCAAAACTGGAAGGAGCAGGTTTAAACCTGCTCCCGCAGATTAGACTACCTCCTTCACTTTCAATTTCCTTCTGAGCTTGCGGTCGCGATGAAAATTGTAAAAAATTCCGATACCGAAAACTACAAGAAGAACATTCTGCCAAGTAATCTGATCTTTCCAATTTGTCTGTCTCTTGATTTCCAGATTCATATGTACCCCGCCTCCCGTAGTCACATCAAAAGGCTCGCTCTGATAAGCCGTGTAGCCCGCAGTCTCTACCTCCAGATAATAGCTTCCTGGCGGGACAAGGAAGGAATAGGTGCCACGTTCGTTCGTCACTTGTGGATTCTGCTGCTGATATTTATCAGCATCCCAGAGCTCATATTGTTTGGTATCAGAATTGAAATAGAAGATTGAGACAACAGCTTTAGAAACTCTTGCTTCCTCACCATCCGGATCCACCCTATACACATACCCCTCCGGATCCACCACGGTTATGAGCCTTAAGGTCTTGGCCCCAAGATTAATGTCTTTGTAGTTGAGGACGGTGATGAGTTCGTATTCTCCCGATACTTGAGGAGTGGTGATGTCTGCGGTCCAGATGCCGTCTTGGTCGTCGTCTTGGTATTCGAATTCGGAGAGGACGAGCTTTTCTTCTATGTCTTGATCGGCAAGAGCGGATTTATTCAGTTTGAAAAGATTGGCTACTTTCTCGAGAGCATTAGTATCGTCGGTTCTTGAGAGTTTGCTCTCTTTGTAAGTGAGGTAGCCTTGGACGGAATTCACTTCCTGATCGGGTTTCAGTACCAATTGGAAAGATTGACCACTTAGGAGGGGTATCTTCTGGTTGGGATTGCCTTCTTCGAAAGAGAGGGCGGAGTTAAGGTCTATGCCGTTCTCTTTGGTTTTGACGAAGACGATATTGGAGGGGATTCCCTTTTTGAATTGAGGTGCTAATTGTGAGATGGGAGTTTGGGATGAAGGAAGGTTGAGAGCGGTAAGGTCGGTGGGGTTAAGACCCATCACTTCACTGAGATTAGGTATGTTGAAGCTGACATTCTTGAGTCTGTCGGCATTGGTAAAGTCAGTGAGTCCCAGATTCTGGAAGGTCTCTTTGAATTCGGGGAACTTCTCGATGATCATCTCGATGTCTTCGGTGGTGATGTTCTTGGGGAAAGGTTTGAGAGAAAGAAGGTTCCAGATCCCTTGCATTGAGACGGGGGTTTCAGGGGTGACGTTGGTGGTGTTTAAATCGGGATTGTTGGTGGTGGTATCGGGAATATTCGGAGTATCGGTAGAGGGGACGTTGATGCCGGGTTGGGTTGGAGGAGTGGTTGGTTTTGGAGTAGTAGTGCCCGGTTGGGTTGTCGTGTTAGAAGGATTGGTGGGTTTAGTCGGATTTGTTGGGGTGGGATATACAGGTGTCGTCGGATTAGTCGGAGTAACAGGAACAATTGGCAAGACAACAATAGGTTTTTCCACGTTCAAGAAGAACTGCATCGTAGCGGATGAGTTGCCTAGAATGTCTTGAGCAATGAGTTTGAGAGAGTGGGTGCCTGCGGTGAGGGTGCCTAGATTCAAAGTTAGAATACCGTCAGAGATAATATCTATCACTCCCGCTTTTTGACTATCCAGGTTGTAGATGACTTTGGAATTTGGTTCGGTGGTGCCTTGGATGGTGATATCGTCAGTGGTGAGATATTTTGCTTTAAGATTGGTAATGTTTAATTGTGGTGCGGTGGTATCGAGGATGATAGTATCGGATACTGTTTTGGAGGTTATCCCATATTGAGTGTAGAACTTGGCATATACGGTGTAGGTACCGTCTTGCAAAGACGTATTACCAGAAACTAAATCCCATACCCCCTCTTTCTGATAAGCAGTGATCGAAGCTTGGCTGAAGTCTTGAGAATTGGAAAGAGCCATCCGATTGGTATCGGCTCCGGCAAAGAGGTTCAGCTTTACTATTGCTTGGTTGGTTGAGGTCTGTCCGTCATTTATGATCAGCTTGAAATCTCCTTGTGGATTATCTGCAGTAGGCTGAGGAGTCTGAGGAGGATTGGCAGCCGAGATAGGAAGTCCGAGGCTGCAAGCGTCAGTACTTGTGCTTACGATCGAGGAGTAAGGAGTTTCTATATCGATAGCGTTTCTGGATTTTATTCTGAAGGAATATTCCAAACCGCATCTGAGATTGTTTGATACCCAGGTGGTATCGGTTATCCAGCCGGAGCTGTCTCCGGTGTTGATGTTTTCGATGTAATACTCGGTTGTGTTGGGATTGGAATTGTTATTCCAAGTGGTGGTTATCTGTCCTTGTCCGTTGGCAGTGGCAGTAAGATTGGATGGAATATTGGCGAGAGTGTAAACTTCATCTGAAGTTGCAGAAGCATCGGATTCTCCGGTGTCTGCTCGGTAGGAATGGATGTGTACTGAATAGGCGGTGTTGGGGGTGAGGTTGGTGGTTTGATAAGTCGTAGAATCAGCTGCTATGTCATTAACGTCTATACCTGAACCGGTCACAAAATCCAGATGGAAAGCTTCTTCAAAAGCGGAAGAGTCAGTCCAAGCCCAAGTGATAGCGGTGGAAGAATCCACTGTCGGGGTTTGGATAGTCGGAGATGATGAGGTGGTATAGGTGGCGGTTGATCCTGATGAATACGCGGAAAGTAATTCCGGATTGTGCGGAGTACTTCCGATATGTGATCTTACCTTGAATTTGTAGTTGTGGTCTGGTGAGGAAGTGTAGGCGTACGAAGTGATGTTCGCTCCTACCGTGTTGGTGCCGGGAGTAATTTCAGTATATGCTCCCCCGTCGGTTGATACCTCGATACGGAAACCGTCTTCGTAAGAAGAAGTGTCTGTCCAATTGACACTGAGTTCGGTATTGGAAACGAAGACGGTGGAACCGATGATGGGGGTTGCAGGGGTGGTGTATTCGAAACTTGATACTTCGTAATTCGAGGTGATGCTTGGAGCTTCGGCTCGGACTTGCCAGCGGTATCTGGAATCGGGATAAAGAGAAGTGGTATCTGTCTGAGGACTGGAGGTAAAAGTATTGAGATCAGTTTCAAAAGTGGTAGAGCAGTTGGCGTTGGAGCATCTTTGGATATGGTGGGTATCGGTGAGACTGGCATTGTCGGTATAGTTGATATTGAAATTGGTGTCACTGACAAAACTGCCAAAAACATCAGATGGCATATCCGGGGTGGTGTAATGGATGACTGCATCTTCAGCGTATTGGGCAGAATCACCTATGGAGTTGTATGCTCTCACTCTGTATTGATAGGCTCTGTCGGGGTAAGGGGTGTTGCCGGGATTGGTGGTTTCGTCATCGGTAAAAGACGAGACGTTGGAAGCTACAGTGCCGATTTGAGCATATGCGCCAAAGCCCGATCCGGTGTTCTCTTTCCTCTCGATCTCGTATCCGGTTTCTACCGTGGAAGAGTCCTGCCAAGTGAGGGTCATAGAGTAATCGGAGTTACGGGTAGCGGAAGCGTTAGCGGGTGTTTGCGGAATGCCAAGAATACTGATAGCGTCCGTTCCCGTGTAGCTGTTATTGGTGGCGGTGATAGTTACCGAAGGATTTTCTGTAATATTTGAAATGGTCAAGTCCCCTGTCCAGATGCCGTCATCGGTAAAGTTGGATGCGGATATCTCATCGGGAGCGATAATGCCGCTTTGGTTTACGGTTAAGTCAGTGGTTCCCGATACGGTGCGAGTGGTGTTGTGGTAATAGTCGCGGGAAGTAATGGTCGCCGCAAAAGCTGCGCCTGAATCGGATGAGGCGGGAGCTTCAAGAAGGAAGTTATCGAGAGTGTTGGGGGAAACGGTCACGCTCAAATCGGTAGCCGTGGTGTTTATGCCGGTTGCGGTGATGATGGCGGTTTCAGCCTTGTATAGTTTGAGGTTGCAAGTGGCAACGCCATCGGTAAAAGTTAAGGTAGCCGGGTTTCCGAATTCGATGTCAGCACTGTCTTTATCCGAACAAGTCGGAGTTGTGGAATTGGGAGAATCATTAGCGCCGGAGAAAGTGACGGAGCTGTCTCCTGAAAAACTTGTGATTATATTTCCAACTGCATCTTTGGCGTTGATCGTTACGGTTTGGGAGTTACCTGCTGACTGCGTAGCCGAGCCGGTGATTTCCAGGCGGTAGACGTTTTCAGTCCCGAGCGTGATAAATCCTCCGGGAGTCGATTCGGTTTTAAGAGGGATAGATTGATTGGCGTATTCAGTGGCAATCCAATCAGCACTTCGTGCTGTGTTAGAAATACGGACTTCGTCGATGGAGCCGTCAAAAACCAAAACATCTGCGTTAGGAAGAGTACCAGTTACACTATCATTATATCTTCCCAGAAATAGATTCGTATTAGTCTGCATATCGACATTCGCAAAAGCTGAAATTTCTGCACTGCCTTTTGAAATACCATCTAGATATTGCGTGATATTCCCGTCCCTATCATACACCGTAGAAATATTATGCCAGTTATCATCGAGATAAGGAGCACAAGGAGTCAGCGCTGCAGTGTGGTGGTCGGTTCCAGAAAAACCAGAAATGAAATTGCCGCCCTCTATCACAGTAAACCATCTGCCGATTAAGTAATCCGTAAAAGATTTTGAGATAAGATTTCCAAAATCATCCGCAGTTTTGAACCATAGACTAGTAGACCAATCGTTCTTTCTTATATCCAAAACATTCCCCATATCGACATAGTCGTCTGTTCCATCAAAATCTTCCGCATCACTAACCTTCCCCGCAGTCGCCGTCGGCTGACCAGTGGCATTAAGGCTATCATTAGCATACTGCGTAGAATCTTTATAATCCCCCACAGCACCAGTTCCTGCCTGATTCATATGCTGTACCATTTTTGTATTGGCATCCCATACAGCGGTTTTGTTTCGTTGGGATGTGACGGTGGCGTTGCCGTAATACATATAGATAGTGGTGTCGGTGGTGCTGGAAAGGTTGGGGATTTTTATCCAGGCTTGGAGTTCTCCTGTGGCGGTGGTGTATTTTTCAATCTCGTGGGCAAGTTTGTCGTTTTGAGTTCCGGTTGACCAGCTTATGTCGTTTGATGTAAAAAGGATGTCATCTCCGTCAG
>Ga0172381_10006557_pt1 | contig 11625 bp, 20 predicted proteins | sample Leawel6488metaG_FD_119754 | JGI IMG/M metagenome (GOLD analysis project Ga0172381, IMG submission 119754) | Leachate microbial communities from a municipal landfill in Southern Ontario, Canada - Leachate well 64-88 metaG | ecosystem: Engineered > Solid waste > Landfill > Unclassified | place... | reverse complement strand
GATAGGATCACTGTCAGCAATTTACAGGTCGCAAAGATCGATAAAGATAACAATATCTTAGCTGTCAGGGGAATGTTGCCTGGCCGGAGAGGAACTTTATTAGAGATAAAAGCCAAATAAAATCCACCTTTTTTTGAACCAATCCATATATTATGAAAACTGCAGTCTACAATAAAGCGGGAGAAGAAGTCGGACAGGTCGTCCTTCCGAAAGGAATTTTTGAAGTTGCCTTGAAATCGGACCTGGCCCATCAAGTGGCGGTTTGCCAATCTTCCAACCGCAGACAGTCCATTGCCCACGCCAAAGGAAGAGGAGAGGTCAGCGGCGGAGGAAAAAAACCTTGGCGCCAAAAAGGCACCGGCCGCGCCAGACATGGTTCCATCAGGTCTCCTTTATGGAGGCATGGAGGAGTCACTTTCGGCCCAACTAACGAAAGGAATTTCGAGAAAGGCATATCCAAAAAGATGCAGCGCAAAGCGATGTTCATGGTCCTGTCGCAAAAGGTCAAGAACAACTCTTTGATAATTCTTGATGAATTGAATTTCGAGAAGCCGAAAACGAAAGAGATCAGGGGAATTTTCGAGAATTTGAAAACAAAGATACCGACATTTACCGGAAAAGGCACCATAGTCGCTTTAGCGAAAGAGGATAAGAACGCCGTTCTGGCCGTCAGGAACATTGCCCGAACCGTTCCGATGCAGGCCACGGATTTGAATTGCCTGGATCTTCTCTCTTACAAATATTTGATCTTGACCAAGAACAGCTTAAAAAATATTAAAGAAACCTTTTTAGGAAAAAAGAACCAAGATTCCGAAGAAGAATAAATCTATAAATATGGCTTTGAACATCTTCAATAAAAATACGAAAAAAGGAGCCGCCAAGCCCAAGAAAGAGGCGGTGAAGAGCGAGGCGAAAAAAGCCGCCTTGAAGAAAGAGGCGCAGGCTCCAAAAACCGAAAAGAGATCCGGAAATGCCAAAGGAACTTACGCTTTGGGTACGGTCAAGATGCCGTATATTACCGAGAAAGCGGTCAATCTTACCGATAAGAATTTTTATGTTTTTAAAGTTGACGGAAGCTCCAACAAGATCGAGATCAAGAAAGCGGTGGAAGATATGTATAAAGTCGATGTCGAAAGAATAACGATCATAAACACGCCGGAGAAAAAAGTCGGCCGCGGCAGAACGGCCGGGATGCAGAAAGGCTTTAAAAAAGCGCTTGTGAGGATAAAAGACGGACAAAAAATCGAGGTAATGCCCAAATAATTTTTTAGAAAATTCCTATGGCAGTTCAAATTCAAAAAGTCAATATAAGCAAAAACAAGAAGCCTGAGAAAGCTCTGACCTTAAGATGGAGAAAAACCGGCGGCCGCGCGCAGAACGGCAGGATAACCTCGCGCCATATCGGCGGCGGGAACAGGAAGATGTACAGGATCGTCGAGTTCGGCCAGGCCAATATGGATATGCCCGCTACCGTTCTTGCCGTGGAATATGATCCGAACAGGACTGCCTACCTTGCTTTGGTCGAATACGAAAACAAAACAAAAAAATATATTTTAGCTCCTCAGGGGCTGAAGGTCGGAACCGTGATAGTAGCTTCTGAAAATGCCCCGATAGACCTGGGAAATCGTTTGAAATTGAAGAACATCCCTGAAGGAACTTTGGTCCACAACGTCGAGATCATGCCCGGCCAGGGAGGAAAGATGGCCAGATCGGCCGGATCGAACATCGTGGTCGTTGCCCATGAAGGAGGTTATTGCCACTTGAAAATGGCTTCTTCCGAAATAAGAAAGGTCTCTCAGGAATGTTATGCTTCAGTTGGAGCGGTTTCCAACTCCGATTACCGTTTCGTTATCTGGCGTAAAGCCGGCGTTAGCCGCCATAAAGGCATAAGGCCGCATGTCAGAGGAACCGTGATGAACCCTTGCGATCATCCGCACGGAGGAGGAGAAGGAAGGACAGGGATAGGTATGAAGCATCCGAAGACGCCTTGGGGAAAACCGGCGCTCGGTGTCAAAACAAGGAGAAGGACTTCGACCAATAAATACATCCTTCAAAGAAGAAAGAAAAACAAATAAATTAAAAAATAAGATAAATTTATGACAAGAAGTCTTAAAAAAGGTCCATACGTTGATGAAAAATTGATAGAGAAGGTGAGCAAAGCCCGGCCCGGCGATATCATAAAAACTTGGGCTCGCTCTTCCGTCATCACTCCGGAAATGATAGGTTTGACCTTTGCCGTGCATAACGGAAAAGCGTTCATCTCCGTCAAAGCCAGCGAGGATATGGTCGGACACAAGTTGGGAGAATTCTCTCAGACTACCAAATTTGTCAGGCATGGAGGAAAGATGCAGAGAGAATTGGAGGCCGCCAAGACCACGGCCGCTCCAGCAGCAGCTGCGGCTCCTGCGAAAGGCAAAAAATAAATTAATTCCAGATATCGTTTGGAAAAAGATAAAAAGATTAACAAACTATTATGTTGGTTTCCGCCAAACTCAGTTACTTAAGAATATCGCCCCGCAAAGCAAGATTAGTTGCTGATTTGATCAGGGGAAAATCAGTTGAGGAAGCTCAGAGCATTTTGAGTTTTACGATAAAAAGAGCAGCGAGCCCCCTTTTGAAGCTTTTGAACTCGGCGGCCGCCAACGCTAAGAACAATTTTCATTTAGATCCGAAAGAACTTTATGTTGCGAAGATCTGGGTGAACGAAGCGGCTACCTATAAAAGGGTCATGCCCCGCTCGAGAGGCAACGCCAACGAGATCAAAAAGCGCACTTGCCATGTCGACCTGATATTGGCCAAAAAGGGAGAAAGAGCGGAAGCTGTCCAGGAAGCGGAGGTTGTCGCGAAGGAAGACAAAAAACAGGCGGATAAGCCCGCAGAAGAGAAGAGAGCAGAGAAAAAGACAAGATCGGCAGCCAAACCGAAAAAGGAAGCCGCCAAAGAAAAGCCCGCCAAGAAAAGTAAAAAATCAAAAGAATAATTTAATCAAAAATCAAAATGGCACACAAAGTCAATCCTAAACTATTCCGCATCAAGGACAACGCCGATTGGTTATCCCAGGGATATTACGGCAGAACCCCAAAGACATATTTGGAGGAAGATTTTAAGATCAGAACGATTTTAAGATCAAGCCTGAAAGATGCCAGCGTCGAAAAGATCGAGATAGAAAGATTTCCCCGCGAAGACAAGACCAACATATTGATATATACCGCCAGGCCCGGATTGGTCATCGGCCGCAGAGGGGAAGGGATCGACATTTTGAAGGTCAAATTGATAAAGGCGATAATGAAAGGAAAGAGAGCCGGCCAGAAAGATATGGAATTGAAAGCCAGAAAGACCAGCATAGAGATAAAAGAGATAGCCGACCCGTGGGTTTCTGCGGATCTGGTCGCCCAATGGGTTGCCCAGAGATTGGAAAAAAGAATGCCCTTCAGAAAACTTTTGAAACAGGCCCTTGATAAGGTTTTGGCCCATAAAGAGGTCAAAGGAGCCAGGATCGAGGTGTCCGGAAGGCTTGACGGAGCTTCCATCGCCCGCCGCGAATGGCTTGGCAGAGGACAGCTTCCGAGAGGAACCATCAGAGCCGATATAGACTATGGTTTCGAAGAAGCCCGATGCACTTACGGAACTATAGGGATCAAGTCCTGGATATATAAAGGAGAAAAGTTCGACCAGTAGAAAAATAAACTATAAACCTTACGCTAACAAATTAATCAATATATATGTGGTTTCCTAAAAGAGTAAAATACAGAGAACAGCAAAAGGGACGCAGAAGACTGAGGACTTTCGAGAGCCGAGGCACTGAGCTTAACTTTGGCAGTTTTGGACTGAAGTCGGACGGGCTGAAATATGTTTCCTCCAAGCAAATAGAAGCCTGCAGAAGGGCAATAATGAGATATCTCAAGAAAGGAGGAAAGCTTTGGATCAGGATCTTCCCGGATAAAGCGATCACCACGAAAGGAGTGGAAACCCCGATGGGGGGAGGAAAAGGAGCCCCGGACCACTATGTTTTCCCGGTAAAGCCCGGAAGAATGCTGTTCGAGCTTGAAGGAGTGACCGAGGTCATTGCCAAAGAAGCTTTTAGGAAAGCAGGGGACAAATTGCCGGTAAAGACGAAATTCGTAAAGAAAGCGTAAAGAGCAGTAAAATGAACGGGGAACGTACAAATTTTGTGAAATTTTACGTTCCATCCGCGTAAAATTTCCGAAAGAAATTTGTACGCGGGGTGGACAAATTTCGAAATTCGAGTAATATAAATAAGTCGTTTAAACATATAAAAAGCCTTTTTCAGATGAAAATAGCCGAATTCCAACAAAAAACAAAAGACGAACTGCAAAAGATCTTGGACGAGAAGAAGAGCCAGGTCCAGGAACTGAAGCTCCAGCTGGCTTCCGGCAAGATAAAAAGCGTTAAAGGCTTGAAAGAGGCGAAGAAAGATATTGCCAGGATCTTTACTTTATTAAACCAAAAATAATAATATCACTATGCCAAAACGACAATTAACAGGTAAAATAGTTTCCGATAAGATGCAGAAGACTGTCGTGGTTGAGGTCGAAAGCGTGAAAGAACACCCGATCTACAAGAAACAGTACAGAATGCACAAGAACTACAAAGCCCATGTTTCCGAGGGGGAATACAAGGTCGGAGAGACCGTAACGATCGAAGAATGCGCCCCGATCAGCAAAGACAAGAGGTGGCAAGTGATAGAGAAAGCCGGCGAAAAAGCCGAAGAAACAAAAGAAAAGGAAGGGAAATAAATTCCAATATTATTAAACGTTTAGAAATTTTTTATGATACAGCTTAGGTCAATGTTAAATGTCGCCGACAACAGCGGGGCAAAGGTGATCCAATGCATCCAGGCTTTGGGCGGCACGGGAAGAAGATATTCCAGGATCGGAGACATCATCGTAGCGGTCGTTATCGACGCGGAGCCGAGGAAATTGGTCAAGAAGCACCAAGTGGTTCGCGCGGTCATCGTCAGGCAGAGGCAAGCGTTCGGAAGAAAGGATGGTTCTTATATAAGATTCGACGACAATGCTGCTGTAGTTTTGGAAGGAACGACAAAAGAGCCGAAAGGGACCAGGATCCTGGGACCGGTGGCCAGAGAGCTTAAAGAGCGCGGTTACGATAAGGTAGCCACGATGGCTCCGGAGCTGTTATAATATTATTTTTTTAAGTTTAATTTTATGAAAATAAGAAAAAGCGATTTGGTTTTAGTAACATCCGGGGATGACCGAATGAAAAAAGGAAAGGTTGTAAAAGTTCTCTCGGGAGAAGGGAAAGTTTTGATAGAGGGAGTGAATATAGTAAAAAAACACGTTCGACCGAAAAAGTCCGGCGAGAAAGGCCAGATCGTCCAGATCGCGAAACCGATCGCCGTATCCAAAGTAAAGCTGATCTGTCCGAAATGCAACACCGCTTCCAGGATCGGCTGTTCCGTCAACGGAGACAAGAAAACCCGCGTTTGCAAGAAGTGCGGACAGGAGATTTAATTAATTTATAAGTTGCCCCGCTAAAGGGGTAAAGCAAAATGGCTTCAATTATCAAAGAGAAATACCAAAAAGAAGTGATCCCGGCCCTTAAAGAAAAGCTTGGAATCGAGAATGTAATGGCCTTGCCCAAGATCACCAAGGTCGTCATTAATATTGGATTCGGCAGAATGATCCTCGACAAAGGAACGAAAGACGAGCAGAGGAAATTGACGAACTATATAATCGACAATCTGACCCAGATCTCCGGACAGAAGCCAATTGCGACAAAATCGAGAAAATCGATCTCCGCTTTTAAAACAAGAGAAGGAATGGTCATTGGAGCCAAAGTCACCTTAAGAGGCGCGAGGCTTTATGACTTTTTGGAAAAATTGATCAATGTAGCGCTGCCTCGTTCAAGAGACTTTCAAGGCATTTCCGAAAGCGCCGTTGACAGCAGCGGCAATTTGAACATCGGGATAAAAGAGCATATCTCTTTCCCGGAAATTTCTCCCGAGAGATCGCCGTTGATACTCGGATTGGAAACAACAGTGGTAACAACCGCCAAAAGCAGAGAGAAAGGAATGGTCCTATTCACTTTGCTGGGCTTTCCGTTTAAGAAACAATAATTGATATTATGGCAAGAACATCAGAGATCGCAAAAGCAAATAAAACGCCAAAATTCTCCAGCCGTATAGAAAAACGCTGCTTTCGTTGCGGACGCAGACACGGCTATATGAGGAAATTCGGCTTGTGCCGCATTTGTTTCAGAGAGATGGCTACGAAGGGAGAACTCCCGGGAATTAAAAAATCTTCATGGTAATTGCCAGGTTACTGGGCGTTAAAAGAAATTTCAGCGCTTAAGACCGCTTTATCAATACAAATACAAACCTATGGATCCATTAGCAGATATGTTCGTCTCGATATTGAACGCACAGGTCGTTTCCAAAAAACAGATCTCCGTCTCTCCTTTTTCAAATTTGAAATTCCAGATATTGGAACTATTGAAGAGGGAAGGATTTATCGTTGACGCCAAGAAAAAAGGAAAAGACCCGAAGAAAAAGATATTGGTGGATCTGAAATATAACGAGGACGGATCGCCGGCTATTTCGAAGATCAAAAGAATGTCGAAGCCGGGGAAAAGGGTTTATATCTCCGTTCCGGAAATAAAAGCCGTGAGATCGGGATACGGCATTTCGATAATTTCCACTTCCAAGGGCTTGATGACGAACAGAGAAGCCCGCAAACAGAAGGCCGGAGGAGAGCTTATCGCCGAAATTTGGTAATTAAATTCAAGTAATCATTTTCAAACTTTATGTCTCGCGTAGGTAAAAAACCAATTCAAATACTGCCAGGAGCAGAAGCAAAGATAGAGAACGGAATGATCACCGTCAAGGGGCCGAAAGGAACCCTTTCCAAGGATATCCCCGCCGGAATTTCGGTTGAAATGAAAGAGAAAGAGATTGTTGTCTCTCCGGTTTCGATCAATAAAAGGAATAAATCGCTTTGGGGACTGATGAGAATGATCATCTCTAATATGGTCGAAGGGACCGTCAAAGGGTTCGACAAGAAATTAGAGATGGAAGGGGTCGGTTTCAGGGCTAACGTCGAAGGGAACAATCTGGTTTTAGAGGTCGGTTTCAGCCATGATGTTAAGATACCCGCGCCAGAGGGAATAAAATTCGCGGTCGAGAAAGGAGTGATCACCGTCTCAGGGATAGATAAAGAGGCTGTCGGCCAGATAGCGGCCATTATAAGAAGGGTCAGGCCGCCTGAGCCGTATAAAGGGAAAGGCATCAGATATCAAGGAGAGATAATCAAAAGAAAGCTTGGCAAGAAAGCCGCGACAGCCGGAGGAGGCGCTTAATTTTAATTCCGATCCAGATTAAATCTTTATACCAAATAATTATGTTGTTCACACAAGAAAAAAGAATAAGGCGCCATGCCCGCGGCAGAGCCAAGATCGAAGGGTCTGAAAAAACCCCAAGACTTTCAGTGTTCAAGTCCAGCAACCATATTTACGCCCAGTTGATCAATGATCAGAAGGGAGCCACTATTGCCTCGGCAAGCGAAAGGGATCTTAAGGGAAAGAAGATAGAGGCCAAGGACATGTCGGGCAAAGTTGCGATAGCTTACGAGGTTGGAAAGGCCATCGCTCTTAAAGCTAAAGGCCTTAAAGTAGAAAAAATTATTTTCGACAAAAGCGGATACGATTATCATGGAAGGATAAAAGCCCTGGCCCAGGGAGCGAGAGACGGAGGGCTCGTATTTTAATAAGCACTAATATTAATAGTGAAACAAATGGAGACTGAAAACACCACACCGGTTAGAACTAAAAATTTCCCCAGCAACAACAGGAGAAGGGATTTTAGGCCTGAAAAACCAAAGGACGAATTTGATTCGAAGCTTTTGGATCTGAGCAGGGTCACAAGAGTGTCTGCTGGAGGAAAACAAATGAGATTCCGCGCGGTCGTGGTCGTCGGGAACAGGATGGGCAAGATCGGGGTTGGCGTCTCCAAGGGTTTGGACGTGCCTCAGTCCATCGAAAAGGCGACCAAACTGGCAAAAAAGAACGTTATAATCGTTCCTATTTTAAAGGGCACCATTCCTCACGAGGTTATGGCTAAATACGGCCCCGCAGAGGTTTTATTAAAGCCCCAGATGAAAGGAAAGGGGTTGGTTGCCGGAGGTACGGTTCGCGTACTTTGTACTTTGGCGGGAATACAGGATGTCTCTTCTAAGGTCATTGGAAAAACTTCCAATAAATTGAACAACGCCATGGCCACCATCGAAGCTTTTAAAAGATTGAAGAGCGAGAGAAGGCATGTTGTTTTGGAACCCGTCAAAGAAGCGGCGGTCCAAAAGGAAGATATAAAAGATCAAGAATCATAAATTTAAGTTTTTCCTAAAATGCAGATACATCAATTGCAACCAATCCATAAGGAAAGAGACCACAAGAGGGTCGGGAGAGGCGGAAAGCGAGGTACCACTTCCGGACACGGCCAAAAAGGGCAGACATCCAGAGGCGGACGCAAATTCCAGCCGATCATTAGAGAATTCATCAAAAGATATCCCAAGTTAAGGGGTTATCGTTTTGGAACGGGCAGAAAAGAGATATTTGTCATTCTGGACCTGGCCGTTCTGGAAAAGAATTTCAGCGCCAAAGATATAGTCAATCCGGAGAAGCTGGTGGAGAAAGGAATTCTCGGAAGGATCGATAACAGGATCCCTGTAGTGAAGATCTTAGGAAAATCGGAGATGACGAAATCTTTAGTGATAGAGAACTGCTTGGTTTCCAAAGGAGCGAAAGAAAAGATCGAGAAAGCCGGAGGGCAAGTCGTTGATTCCGATCTTCAAAAAGCCAGAACCAAAAAAGCGGAAAAGAAAGAAGCTAAATTCATCCAAAGATCGGCAAAGAAAGCGGAAGCGATGCAGAAGGCCGCAGCGAAAGAAAAAGCCGCCGCAGCCAAAGCCGCCCAGCCCAAAGTAAAGAAAGAAGCGAAGGCCCCGGCAGCCAGGCCGGTGAAAGGCAAAGGCAAGAAATAAACCGTCCCGGGGCGGATCCCCGAGAAACTTTGCAAGATCAATAAAAAATATTTTTGAACTCTTTTTTCTAAAAATATGCCAGGAATAGACAAGGTCATCCAAATTTTCAAGATAAAAGATTTAAGGAAAAAAATCCTTTTCATCTTAGGAGTGTTTGCGATCTTCAGACTGATGGCTAATTTGCCGATACCTGGCGTCGATGCCGCCAAAGTGGAGCAGTTTTTTGGCAACAACCAGACCTTGGGCCTTCTGAACATGTTTACCGGCGGCGCTTTGGATAATCTGTCCATAGCAATGCTTGGTTTGAGTCCCTATATCACCGCCGTCATTATCTTCCAGATCATGACATTGATCTTTCCTAAGCTGGAAAGGATATATAAAGAAGAGGGAGAACAAGGCCGCCAGAAGTTCAATCAATATTGCCGCATAGCCGCCATTCCTTTCGCCGCATTGCAGGGCTACGGCATGTTCATGCTGTTCAAATCCCAGGGGTTGATAGCTCAATCTTCTCTTGCGGTTCTGTTGGTTTCCGTGCTGAGCATCACGGCCGGTTCGATGATATTGATGTGGCTTGGAGAACTTTTGTCCGAAAAAGGCATAGGCAACGGCGTTTCCCTTTTGATCTTCGCTGGTATCGTAGCTGAGTTTCCGAAGAGCGTATACCAATTGGGATCGGTGTTCCAGCAGGCTCAGATATTTTCATATATTTTGTTTTTCCTTTTGGCGATATTCATCGTCAGCGCCGTTATCATCATCACCGAGGGAAGGCGCAATATTCCCGTTTCTTACGCCAAAAGGGTTCGCGGCCAGAAAATGTATGGCGGAGTATCCACCTATTTGCCGCTGAACATCAATCCGGCCGGAGTGATACCGATCATTTTCGCTTTGTCGATCTTATTACTGCCGCAAATGCTGTCGTCTTTTCTTAAGAACGCCGGAGGAATGGTCGGGAATGTTTCCGGAGCGATCAGCAGTTTCTTGGAAAACGCATGGGTTTACGGTACCATTTATTTCTTTTTGGTATTCTTGTTTACTTTTTTCTATACAGCCGTTACTTTCGATCCGAAAGCCATAGCGACCAATCTTCAGAAGATGGGAGGGTTTGTCCCGGGGATCAGGCCGGGAGTTTCCACTTCCAGCTACCTTAGTTATATCCTGAACAGGGTTTTGGTAGTCGGTGCTTTGTTTTTAGGGATCATAGCCGTAATGCCGTCGATCATCATGGGCGTTACGGGAGTGCAGCAATTCGGATTTTTGATCGGAGGCACTTCCGTGCTTATCGTCGTAAGCGTTGTTCTGGAAACAACCAGACAGATCAAGGCGCAGATAGAAATGCGCGATTACGAAAATTTCTAACTTCTTAAAAATTCCATAAAATGGGAAAAGACGAATTGGTAATATGCTTATTGGGCCGTCCCGGATCGGGAAAGGGGACCCAAGCTAAGCTGATCGTCGATAAGTTCGGCTTGGCCTATTTCGGCTCAGGTCAGGTTTTGAGAGAGCGCCAGCAGATAAACGACTATACCGGCAGCAAGCTCAGAGAAACCATGGCCAAGGGCCAATTGGTTCCCAGTTTTATCGCTTCGAAGCTTTGGGCCGATAAAATGGAGAGTTTTAAGCAGGAGGAGGGGCTTAAAGGTTTTATCCTTGACGGCAGTCCGAGAACTATTGCCGAGGCGAGGCTTTTAGACGAGGCCTTGGATTGGTATAGATGGCAGATAGACCGGGTTTTTCTTGTCGATATTTCCCAGGAGCTTTCTTTTAACCGTTTGGCCAAGCGCCGCCAATGTCTTAAGTGCGGGCGATTGACGCCGTTTGAAGAGAAATATAAGGATATCAAGGTCTGCGACCAATGCGGAGGCCAACTGATCGTCCGTATGGACGATAAGCCCGAGGCGGTTAAAAAAAGACTGGCCACTTACGACGTGGAAATGCAGCCGATAATTGATTTTTATATCAAGCAGAACAAGCTCATCAAAATAAACGGAGAGCAGTCCATAGAAGCTGTTTTTCAGGATATTTTGAAAAACATAAAGAACGAATGATCTACATTAAATCTCCCGAGGAGATAAAAATAATGGGAGAGGGAGCGAGGATGCTGGCGGAAGTTATGAAGATCTCTCTGAAAGAGGTCAGACCGGGCGCCACCACTAACGATATAGACAGGCTCGCAGAGAGCCTGATTTTAAAATATGGGGCGAAATGCTCATTCAAAGGTTATAACGGTTTTCCGTCCTGCTCCTGCGTTTCGGTAAACGAGGAAGTGGTCCACGGATTGCCTTCCGACCGCGTATTAAAAAGCGGGGATATTTTTACTTTGGATCTCGGCCTTTATATCAACGGATTCCATAACGATATGGCCGTGACCGTGGCGGTAGGCGAAGCCGATTTCGAGACGCAGCGGCTTTTGAGGGCTGCCAAAAAATCCTTAAAAAGGGGGATCAAAAAGGCCAAAGCCGGGAATACTTTCGGGGATGTTTCCAACACCATCCAGAGATATGTGGAAGGCCAGGGATTCAACGTGGCGCGAGATCTTTGCGGCCATGGCATAGGCAAGTTCCTGCACGAAGACCCGGAGATATTGAACTACGGGAAAAGAGGGAAAGGAGCG
>Ga0172381_10006555_pt1 | contig 11626 bp, 10 predicted proteins | sample Leawel6488metaG_FD_119754 | JGI IMG/M metagenome (GOLD analysis project Ga0172381, IMG submission 119754) | Leachate microbial communities from a municipal landfill in Southern Ontario, Canada - Leachate well 64-88 metaG | ecosystem: Engineered > Solid waste > Landfill > Unclassified | place... | reverse complement strand
GTCTTCATCGTCGTCGTCGTCGTCAGCGGAGTCGTCAGCGGCATCTTCTTCGTCGTCTTCGTCTTCGTCTTCGTCAGCGGCGTCGGACGGATCCAATTTCACCCCGGCCAACAACGCTTCGACGTCAGCGACAGCTTTGATCATATTAGCAATGAGCTGGAACAAGTCACATTCCGCTCCTTCAGCCAGCGCCTTTGCCAACAGAGCGCGCATCGCTTTTTTCAGTTTGACCGGCTTCTTTGCCGTTTCCAAGTCCACTTCGACTTTGTACCGGGTGTCGGTCATGCCTTGGCCGGCACGATTAATTTTAACGTACACGGCACCGTCAACGTCGGTGATGTCCCCGGCATCCATAATGATTTCAGAGATGCGCTCGTATATAGTGCGCCCAAACATCGCCGGTTGCGCTTTAGGCTCCAGCGCGTTCCATTTCGCTCCCGGTTTGTCTCTTTGCGAAATGGGAGTCACGCCGAAAATGAAACGAACAACTGGGCGCGATCTATCAGCGTCATCTTCGCCGATGGTGCCATTCTCAATCGCTTTACATACCGGACATTCACCGGTGAGTTTAATTCCACGCTTTTTCAAAGCTGCCTTAACGAAAGGGTGACGGATGATTTCGTTCTTGTCGTGGTCTAAACAGACCACCATATTGTTGTTCTTGCCAACTCCGTAATGGACGGTCACGGGCACATGATTGAGTCCTTCCGTAGGTTCGTATTTGTCGCCATCACGACAAGGTGGATGGATGTACAGCAACGTATCGCCTTGCGGCACTCCGAAAAAATCGCCCTTTTTGGTGTTCTCTTCGTACGATTTACGCACCTTTTTCATATTCAATTTAGCCATTGCTACCTCACTTGCTTCTCGGCCATTTCAGGCCTTGGTTGTTTTCTTGTTTTTCTTCTTCACGTCGGATTTTGAGAAAGTGCCACGAACGCCAGCATTCAAACTTTCTGTACTCCTTTTACCTGTCCGGCGCGCTTCGCTGGACGTGGACATACTGGTGGCGTCCAATTCGGCTCTCATCATCGCGCCCTTGGACTGGAGCATGTTCGCTTTGGTCTTTAAAGCGTCGTATAAACCCTTGGCTATGGTGACATTCCTGACTGCTTCCGACAATGCACTTTTAAGCGTCTTGAACGTTTTGTTTTCTTCAATCAGTTGTTTGACTTTCCATTCGGCCAATTTAGGGTCTTCGTCCAGCAATGCCTTACCAGACTCCGCGCGCCATTGACGATAATAAGCGTCTGCTTGTACCCGCTCCCGTTCCGCAGACGCATGTAGCGTTGCCCAGTAACCCATCTGCGCGGCCACTACGTCCATGTCCCCGCCGACGTCATTTATGACCAACAGACTATCTGTGTCGACGGTGACTGTTTCTCCGTTGATTGACAAATCAATTGGTTTCATTCTGCACCTTCTTTCATTTCTATTTTGACTGAATTGACCATTTTGCGCGAACAATCGTTGCGCTGCGCTATTTTGGAAATTGTATATTCGCCTGTTTCCAAATCGGCGCGAATGGCATCACGTTTCGTCCCTCGCTCGCTTTTTTTCTTTTTCTTCTTCTTCCGTGGTAAGACTTCGGTTCCACCCTGCGTCCCTACAACATCCTTTTTCTTGGCCTTATTGGCATTATTTTCCTTCGCCGACTTCACCATCTTCGCTGATGCTTCGTCCGTTGGATCAATTTCTTCCTGAGGACCGGCTGGCGCTTTCACCTTAACTGGTAAGGCTGTTTGGTCGATAACACCAGATTGGTCGACGCCGTATTTGGAACAACTTTCATTCCGACAATACGCCCACGGTTCTGATTTCTTGACGGACGCTCCCTTGACCATCGTCTTGTACATGGCCTTGCCACATTCTGGGCATCTTGGGTGCGGCGGATGCGACCCGCCCCGCTTCGATTTTTCTACGGGTTGTGCTTCTTCACAATCGTCCGCTTCTCCAATCCGCTTTTCCACTGTGTCCACTCTCTTGGACGCCTTCTCTACCGTCACACCCCTTGCGGATTTGGATTTCTTCGTTTTCACCTTCTTGGGGATTCGTCTTGTAGTGGTCATGCCACGTCTCCTTGCTACTCGTTCAGATGTCGCTTGGCCACCTGAGACGGTTTAAACCTCATCACATATCCACCTGCGGTTCGTATGTGACCATTCAGCGGCGTTTTTATTTCCCTGCCTGCCAACCATTTGGCTCTGAATACGCCAAACCCATTGACGGCGACTCCGATGCCACCACGGGCATTTTCCTTGCACGTGTCCAATATGAGTCCGAATAGACTTTTGGCGGCCGAGCTCGCGTCCATCCTTGCCCCGCATTTGGAACACACCAACGCGTGTAGACCAATACTGCGAATCAATTCACCAATATGTATGTTTTTAATCCTCGCCATCATCATCGCTTTCATTGTTCGCAATGGCTTCGAATCCGCCACTGTTGTCTATGAATTACTATACCTGTCATTCCAATCAGGAGATGGTAAACGTTTTCAACTTTCGTATCCCGCCGCCACCGTAAAAATACGACATGCCCCTGGAACGGTCCGGTTTTTTCTCGACAGCTATTTCAACAAACGCCCCGACTTCAATGTCTTTTTGGGCCGCGCCCCAATTGGAAGCAAAGCAAATCACTTCAATATGTGACTTGGCGCCGGTAATGCCGAAAAATGCCATCTCGTATCCGCGTTTGTCGCGTTGCGTTTTCAAATGCATAATGACTCCGCAATACGTCCCGCCCGTCAAAGACTTATGGAAATCGACATTGCTAACGCGTTTTTTCTTCCGTTCCTTCGAGACCCATTTGTGCGTAGTCGCCGGGTGTTTGCCGGCAATTATCAGTTCACATAGCGTCAGCTTTCCGCCGTCACGAACCTTCTTGCGATACTCTTCCAGGTTGATAGCGAAATTGGCCCTGAGATTCTGAAAACTGCCATTAACGTTGGCGTGGACCACAACCGGCGTCCCGATACCAGAGTCAATCAGGGGTCGCATATCGTCGAATATGTCGATGTCGAATTTGATACGGTTCTGGACGCCACCTTTGTCTTCCACGTTCACGTTGGCGTACCTTGACCCCCATTTCGCTGCTTCCATTTCTTCCGGCGTCGGCAGCGAACCGGTGTGGAAGTCGCCAATCTGATTGTATTTAACTTCCACGATTACGCCCATTATGTACACACTCTTGTTGTTAAAATCCTTGAAAAAGTCTTCCGAAGACATATCAACGATAGGCACCCCAACAGCGCGTTTAACAAATTTCCCGTATGCGTCAATTGGATGCTTCCCGAATGCCAACGGGCTCACTGAAGACGCTAACAATTGCGCCTCTTCTTCGGTGTACTGCTCTTCGGATTTCGACGCTTCCAATAGTTCTTCGGCCTCTTTGTATTTCCCTTTCGTAGCCAACCCCCATACGGTATCAAGATTGTCGAGCAACCATTTGACATTCGGCACAAACTTGGACAGTGCTCCCGAAGCCATCAACGATTTCACGGTACCACGGTTGCATTTCCGCCGGTCTATTCGGTCTGCGAAATCAGTAAATGATTTGTATGGCTGATTCTCCATAATGGTGTTCGCGGCCGTTTCCCCGACGCCCTTCACGTCCACCAGACTTCCCCGTATGGCGTAATGTTCTACGTCCATAGCGAAGTGCTTCTGGCTGACGGACACATCCGGGGGCAATAGTTTGATGCCACGCGTTTTGGCGTCCTTCGCGATGCGCTGGATGGCAATTCGGTCAGGTTCGTTTTTCAACAACGCGCAGTAAAATTCCAATGGGTAGTAAGTCTTCAACCACATACCCCAATACGCAATAACGCCATACGCAGTTGCGTGCGATTTATTAAATCCGTAACTATTATGGGTACTTAGGCCATTAGCAAGCAAATAATTATTCGGTTGGTCTTCAACTTCCAAATCCCACGTTTCGTCTTCGAAAGCGTCCTCAATCGCTATGATTCGCGCTCCCGTCGCGCTTGTTCCTTCCTGGCCGTTATCCGTTCGTTGTCGCGTTCCGACAAATGGCATCTCAGGCACAGCGCCTCCAGATTGCACCGTTGGTTGTTCGCCCTGTTCCGGTCTATGTGGTGAATGTGTAGCGATTGTTTGATTGGCGCGGGGTGATTTGGTTCCGGCTTCGCTCCGCAACGCTCGCACGCTTTGCATTCCTTGATAATCGCCTTTTTCATCGCGTTGAAATCCCTTATGCGGCCATCTCTCCAAGCCGGGTTCTTCGCTCCCGACACTTTCTTGGCTTGTTCTGCTACTCCTGGATGCGTATGTTTCGTTTTGCCTTTTTTCCACCCCTTGCCCGGCCCAGGATTCTCCAATGCCTTCCGCTTCCGGAATTCCCGCTGGTAATGCGCCGAACACAGCCCCTTGGCGAGTTGTTCCCGGTCGCACCCCTCCATTGTGCACATTCTCATTTTTGCCTCCTATGGGATTGGAACCCATAGGACTATATAAAACCATACCAGGTTCCAAGTCTACTACTTTTTTATATTCTCCATTTTCAAGTTGAAACCAATGCTGGTCTGTGGGGTAATTTTCCCCGGCGTCGGTCACCAATCTTTTAACCTTCTTTATTCCCGTTGGCCACACGCTTTTAATCCGATTCAATACCGTTCCCGACTCCGTAGCGCTAAACACTTCGTCACCAGTCTTCAACTCACATATCTTGCGCGGACCCGCCGGGGTCGCAACCATCTCATCTTTATACAGGCACCCGAAAAACGTGATCGCATCAATAATTTTCTCGGCCTGTTTCAGCGACATATCCGGCGTGTTCTTCATCGCGCCTTCGATGAAATTTGCTCGCTCTTTTCCAATCGTTTCATCGCCTTTTTTCTTCGCGATACTCTTCCTCAAAGAGTCAGCGGTGCCGGGCGCGAATCCTGCGATATCGGTGAATATTTTAATCACGTGCTCTTGGTAGACGATAATGCCCAACGTGTCTGCCGTGATTTCTGATACCTTCGGGTGCATCGACGCTTCTTTGATTTTGGACGGGTCTTTTTTCCGCGCCACGTACTGTGTGGCCAACCCGCTTCGCGCAGTCCCTGGGCGGTTCAACGCCGTCATAGCAGCCACGTCTTCGAACGCTTCGAATTTCACCCCTGTACACACCTTATCGGCCGACGCTGTGTCGTATTGGAAAATACCAGCGTAATCGTGTTTGGTAAACCCGTCCAACGTCTTTTTGTCGTTCAACTCAAGCGCTTCCAAGTCAACCCATATTCCATGGTTCTTTTCTATTCCCTCGCATGCTTCTCGCAACACAGTAAGCGTTCTCAGGCCCAACACGTCCAACTTCACCAAACCGACGGCCGCGACGCCCATCATGTCCAACGCCGTAACCACCACATCTTCGCCGTTGCTCTTACGGACTTCCAACGGCAAATAATTCACTATAGGCTCTGGCGCTACCACGGCCCCGGCCGCATGTATGCCCAAGTTTTTCGCCATGCCTTCTAAACGCTTGGCATGCTTGAGTACCATAGGATACTTCGCGTCAAATTCCCTACACACCTTGAAATCTTTGAATGAGTCTTCGATGGTCTGGCTGGCGCGCTCATCTCCTGATGAACGTTCTATAATCGAACCAGTCACTTCATTCACTTCTCTCAGTGGGACGTCGAATACACGTGAAATGTCCTTTAAACAATTGTGGACGACTTGGCCGTTGGCGATGTAATTAGGGTGGTCTGTGACCGTCAAATCGTAAACCCTTGTGTGGCCCATATTATCAATTTTTTTGATTTTCATGCAAGCATCTTTCTATCGTTCTTTCCATAGCTGATGGATTGTCAATTGCCGCTTCATTCGAAATTCTAACTGTCGTCCACCCCATGGCCGTCAGCGCTGCGTCCCTCGCCGCGTCTCTGGCCCTCTGCTTCCTCAACCTGTGGGACTTGCCATCAATCTCGATAGCCAAACGCAGCGACGGCACCGCTATGTCTACAAAAATTGGCTGATTCTCGCCTACAATGCAAAAATATTCCCAACAGACGTCCAACTCTGGATGCCGGGTTTCAATGTAATCCAACGCGCGGCGTTGTGCTGCCGGCAATCGTTCTCTGCACCCCGTATATGCGCCTTGCTTATGTTTAATCATAAGACACCTTGCGTGGTTGGCTAAACCGCCATTTGCGTCGTACGTCGCCGCCCTCTTGGCAGCAGACGCCTTTACTATTTCGGATGTATGTTTGGTCAGGCCCTTGTTCCATGGCGTGCTGCCCAAGGCAGCTTGATTGGCGGCGCGTGTGCTGCCTCTTTTTGCTGCTTCCTTGAAAGCTTGCTGGAAACGCCTTGCCCCGTCTCCCTTTCTCCATTCCCAATAGTGCGCCCTATTACAGAAGAACAACCCCGTATTGGCCATGACGTTCTTGTAATCATATTCGTGCACTTCCTTGCCCGCGCCACACACGTGGCATGTCACTTCAACATATTTCCCGTTTCTCTTCATACTTGCTGCCTAATCCTTTCAAACACCGCACGTCTATTATAGTGTCTGAAAGTAATAAGTCTACTACTTTCTTCCATCCGCTGTCCGTGAGCACTTCGTGCCCGGCGGTCAGGCACAGTTCTTCTCCGCCCTCGCCAGTTATTTTGTACACTTCTTCTTCGCCATTATTGTGCACGGCGATCACTTGCGTAATTTGTTTTTCCAGCGTGGTTGGGTCAATGTTAGTCAGATAGTCTCCCGCCCGCACTTCTTCTATCGGTTTCGACGCCCCATCTGACATTGTAATTTCCGTCCCTTCGGCCGCGCACTGTTTGCCCGACAACTTGCCTATGGTGGCTATCTGCGCACAACGGTCAGCTCCGTACTTATCCCTCAAGTATTGGAATATCTCATGGCGTCGGGCATCCTCAAAGTCCATATCAACGTCGGGCATGTCCACACGGTTGGGATTGATGAAACGTTCGAAAATCAGACCGTGTTCAATCGGGTCCACGGCCGAAAGGCCAATCAGGAAGGCAACCAGTGATCCCGCGATTGAACCGCGTCCCGGTCCGACCATAATCCTGACGCCCCGTGCAAAATTATATATATCATGTACCATCAGCAGGTATCCGACGAAACGCTGTTTTTTCAGCTGATTCATTTCGTGTATCATACGCCGCTTGTATTCGTCACGAACGGCTCCAAACGACCTACCAGTACGCTTGGCTACGACTTCTGCGCGCTTTTCAATTCCACGCCACTCCCACCCCTTGAAACACAACCCTTTCAGATAATCCCATTCATTTTTATACGGCTTAGGTATGTCCACTTTGGGCAAAAGCGCCTTGTGGTAATCTTCCACCAGTTGTGCTGTCGTTTTCTCCGCGAAAAGTACGGTGCTGTCTAACGATTCTTTGATCATCTTTTTAGACATATACCCGTGATGTTTCAAGAACGACTCTTTCATCTGGCGTCTGCTCTTCATGAAAAATTCGTCATTGTCAAACGTCCAACGATTCGGATCATTCATGCTTCCATTCGTACCAATACAAAGCAGCACCTCGTGGTGGCAAGCGTCTTCGCGTTTCACATAATGAGCGTCCTGGGTGGCCAATAAGCGAGATTTGCCGGCATATCTGTCATGAAGTTCCATGCCGAATTTATTGGCGACAACTTGGTCTTCCATATTGTGCGGTTGCATCTCGATCCACAAATCTTCACCGAAACGTTCTGCCAATCGGTCGGCTTCGGCAAACGCTTGTTTGCGTTTCCCAGACAGAACCCGGTCGTACACCACCGACGACATGCATCCTGTAGCTACCATCAACCCATCGCCATGCTCCAACAATTTTGGTATATCTATTCTCGGCTTGTAGTAAAATCCATCCAGGTACGCGGCGCTGGTTAACTTGTACAGATTTTTAAGTCCTTCATCGTTTTTTGCCCATACCGTCAAATGCCATCGGTCGCGTATCCCTTCACGTTCTTCATACGCTTTAATTGCGGCTTTTTTCTCCGCCGCTTTCATCCCCTTGCCGATGCTGTCTTTCTCCTCAGGGGTCAGTCCTTTCCGTTTCATATCGTTGGCCACGTAAAATTCAACGCCGTGTATGGCCTTAATATTGGCTTCTTGAGTCAATACGTGGGCTGTATGGTACCCTCTCATCGTTCCGTGTTCAGTGAAAGCAATAGCCGGGGCTCCAATTTCGGCGGCGTGATCCACATAATCCCCGATTTTACCACAGCCGTCCAGCTGGCTCATATCAGAATGCACGTGCAGATGCACGAAGTCTTCTTTTTTCTTTTTACTTTTACTTTTAGACATAATATTTCATCATTCCCGTCGTTTGAAAAGCGGCGCACGCGCCACCAACGCACTTTTAAGCATCATGGATATGTGTCGTCTCCGTGCAGCTCCTTCATAGCAAACGTGGACAAGACGCCCAACTGATATTTTATAACGTCATGCAGCGGTTCCGGAAACGACTGCTCACGCATCCATCTCAGATACCCGCGTTCGTTATTGGCCAAATCCGATATGCTCCGCCCTTTGAATTTTCCAAAATTAAGTACGGCATCGGTCCCATCAGCACTCGCCGTGTATCGCCAATCGTATTTGTCCAACGCCTTTTTCATTTTGTCCAAGTCTAACCCAACGTGTGCCGCGATTTCTTCATTGGATGCTCTCACTTCTGCGTCGTCTTCTTTTATTGTATTATCGGGCATTCCTGTGACCGGTTGGCCACGAAGCCATTTCAACAAATCTTCATACGTTGACATATTGCCTCCACGCCATCTGCTATGGATGCGATTTGGGTCGATATGCGCATTTTGGACTTCGGCAACTGGTGGAATGCTTTGTCGTACGCTCTGACTAAAGCCTTGTATTCCTTTTTGCTTGGCTTGAAACCGCTCTGGCGTGCGTGTGCCGTTTCGTAGTCAGCTTCCAGCCATACGTATAAATGCTCAAATTCCCTCAACTGCTTCAACCAATACTTGAAGGCCGCCGCCGATTGCCGCCGCGTAATAGTGTCATACACGGTATCGTACGCCAGCGCGCTTGGATATGAACGCTCCAATATAGCGTCGATTCTGAATGTTGCAAAAAAATCGGCTAAATAAATATCATCCACGTGGCTATTCACGGGGCAGCCAAAGTCTGCAAGCTGCTCTATTAGAGCGGAATCATGTTTTCCTGCCCCCTTTCTGAATGTTCTATACGTCGGCCACCCCAACCTGTTCGCAAGCGCCTTCGCGTATGCCGTCTTGCCCGTACCATTGATTCCTTCCAAAAACACTATCACCGCATCATCTCCTTGTACACTTCGTCCATAATCTCCAAACCGCTAAGTATGTCATGCCACGCAGCTCCCAACACTGGCGAAATCCTAATTGGATTGGGTCGCCATGCTCCGATGATGAGTCCCTTCTCTTCGCACCTTCGGGAGAATTCCACGGCATCGATTTCGGAATGCCCCACCATCATCATCCCAAGTCCTTCGATTTTAGTAAACCAGCCCATCCTTTCCATTTTATCTTTGATGAGTTCCCCGGTTTGCTTCACTCCAGACAAAAACTGCGGGGTGAGGTATTCCAGAGTTGCTTCCAGGTGCGCCATTGCAGCCGGACTGCCGCCAAACGTGCTGTAGTGCGTGCCCGGTCTGAAAGCGTTCGCAACGGCGCCACGCGCCAACGTCGCTCCCATAGGGAAACCACTGGCCATACCCTTCGCCAAACAGACAATGTCAGCTTCGACTCCGACCTGCTGTGAATATAGGTACGACCCAGTGCGCCCGCTTCCACACTGAATTTCGTCAAATATCAGCAGTATGTCGTTCTTGTCACAGTACTCTCGTATTTCTTTCAGATACCCAGGTGAATACGGCATGACGTCGTGGTGGCCCAATACCGGGGACATCAAGACGGCCGCTGCCTTCGGGTCAACTTCGTAAATGTCGCTGAACCTGCGGATGCCGCCCGTCAGTGGCTTGAATCCTTGGTAATAATACTCTGGCCCCGAACTAGCGGCCAACGCGGCCGAAGTCCTGCCGTGGAAACCACCTTCCAAGGACCATATGGCGCAGCGCCCCTTCGCGCTTTGGTGCAAACGGGCCAACTTGATCGCCGTCTCCACTGCTTCCGAACCGCTGTTGCAGAAAAACACCTTGTCCATCCCGGCCTTCTCGCACAACTTCCCGGCGATGGCTTCGTTGTCTCGCCATCCAAACATGTTGGGCGTATGCAGCGGCGCTTCTCCATATTCCATCTTCCTCAACGCCTTGATCATTTGCGGGTGATTGTATCCCAATCCGCTCGCGCCTGTATCTGAATGGAAATCCAGCAGCCTGTTCCCGTCTTCATCTACGAGATACGCGCCGGATGCGCCCACAATACGGCGTTGCCGCACTTCAACTGTATTCATCAAATAACTCATCGGATGCCTGCTTTCTGTTAAATAGTACTCGCGGCGCGGGACGCCAGATGATTAAGAGAGTGCTTTGGCCAAAAGTCTTTGGCATTTCTCTTCGCTGATAAACTTTGAAGTTGGCACACCGATGACTGTTTTGATCTCCGCGTGTTCAACGACCAGTTTCTGATCCATCGACGCTTGCTTGTCGAACAGGATGGAACCTGCTTGACCGGCCCACCAAACGGCGTAAACGGCTTTGATTCCAAACGTCTTCTGGAAATACTCATCAATGATTCGAAAATAATCTTGCCAATTGTCCACGTCCATGCCGAATTCACGTTGATACGCGACGCGGTTTTTGGGAAATCTCAAAACGCCGAAAATGCCGCTGTCTGTAATGGACACAAAACGTTTAGACATCCTGAAAAAATTGGGCACCGTGTCTGCGATGTGATCGTCCTTGCCAGATGCTTGGCGCATCAACGTCCAACTTTGGAAGTCTGAATGTATCCAATCGAAATAACCATCCTTGAAATTGAGTTTCCGAGCGTCTTTGACTTTTGCCTTCACTTCGTTCCCCCAAGTCAATATCGTGGAGTCCACACAATCTTGGGAAATGTCGTACACATGATGATTTTTAGGGTTGCAATACTTTTTGACGTAATGCGCATGCCATCCGGCTCCGCCGTAGGGCTCCAAAACGCGTTCACATGGTCCGACCTGTTCCGCCACCATACCGATAGCATGCATGGTCTTCGAAACGTCCAACCTATCTACCACAAAATCAGATGCTGGCGGATGGTCCTTTTGTTTGGTGGAAGCAACGCCCACTTCACTCCGTTGAACCACTTTCATAACGCGTCCATCGAAGTTGACTTTTGAATATCTGACTTTTCCCATATTTACCTTCTTTCAATGCGCCCTTCCCGGCCGCTGTTATTTAATTTTCTTACCCGTGTAAGGATTACGACCCCAAAATTTCATATATGATTGAGCGCGGGCAAACATGTCGACGCGCATGTACAAATTGGCTTCGTTCGCCTTGTCGATTGCGGCAGATTCGTCAATTGGGTCTATGCCGATTTCGTGTTTGAAGAAGTGAAGCGGGCAAGGCGGCAATTGATCACTTTCGTCGATTCGTCGGCGGCATTCCTCCATGTATATGCAAGCCTTGAATCCATCGTCGTCTCCGATGCAAGGCGGCTTAACCAAATCTCGAAAAATTGGGTCAATCTTTGATGCCAGTTCTTCAATCATACC
>Ga0172381_10006553_pt1 | contig 11627 bp, 12 predicted proteins | sample Leawel6488metaG_FD_119754 | JGI IMG/M metagenome (GOLD analysis project Ga0172381, IMG submission 119754) | Leachate microbial communities from a municipal landfill in Southern Ontario, Canada - Leachate well 64-88 metaG | ecosystem: Engineered > Solid waste > Landfill > Unclassified | place... | reverse complement strand
CTACCAATATTTTGTTTGAGGGCCGTATCAAGACAAACGAGACGGATATTTCCAACATAAAACTGACCAACAGTATCATTCAGAGCAATTTGACTGCTGAAATTTCCAGAGCGACGAACACCGAGGCGGTTGCCAGCAATTATTTTGAAATAAAAATAAATGCAGAAATATCACGCGCCACTAATGTCGAAACGGTTGTCAGTAATTACGCTACTACCGCTATATCCGTCGAAACTTCGCGGGCTACTAATGCGGAAACTGTAATCAGCAATGCTTATGTTGCCGCTATAGCTGTGGAAACGAGTCGCGCCACCAATGCTGAAACGATTATCAGCAACTCCATTGCCACGGCGGTAGCGGTGGAAGCGTCAAGAGCAACCAATATCGAAACGATGATAAGCAATGCTTACGTCGCCGCTATTGCTGTTGAGACTTCCCGCGCTACGAATGCCGAAACGGTTATTAGCAATACATTTAATTCCGCATATACTAATCAGGCGATAACGAACGCATCCTTTAGTTCGCGTATCAGTTCTAACGAAACATTCCGAACAACGACACAACCGGCGACTAACGCATACTTTGAGTCGGCAAAGACGAATTTACAGGCGCAGATAACCGCACTGGCCTCTTCAACGAACGTTTCCACGTTATCGCGTTATGACGCATATCCGGCGGCGGCAAATACGATATGGGTATTTGCGACCTCAACTAATGTAACAGCCGTTCGCGCCGCCAGTACGTTCACGTTTACAATACCATCTGGAACACGGTTGCTTGCCGTTAAAATTAGGGTAGATGGCAGTAGCACTGATTCGGGAAAGATATATCTTTCTATGGGCACTAATGACATGAACAACTCGTCAACAGTCAATAATTGGATTCCAGTGTGCAATGCTACGCGAGATGATACTTATGCCAACGTTCCTGTTACAGCGCAGACATATAGTGGCGATAATTCACAAATTGTAATTTCTGGTTTGGGTACTGTTGGGGGCATATTTTATCATGTAGAGTTAAGATTCTAAGGAGATAGAATGTGGCTATTAAAACAAATAGGATTGATTATTTTTGCCGTTATGTTGGCAACAACAGTCATGGCGTCCAAGCCACTGTTAAATGTTTCTTATCAGATTGCAGCCGTCGATGTGTTGACAAATGGTTTGTTCAGATTGCAGGGGTGGGTTTATGACTGGTCGCAGGTAGGTTATGGCGCGTCAGATGTAGAAACTAACGATTACATTGTTAATCGTTCCCAGATTTGGGGGGATATTGATTTATACCGAATATCGAATATCTGGTCGCAGGCGGATTCGTGGTTGGTTTGTGATGTAGAATATGCTGAATCCGGGACGCCGCGGGCAGGGCAACCGGAAGCTGGCAATCAGGAAATAAGTCGGGATGGATATTTATATTCGACAATATTTGGTGGGCCAGATGAATACTTGCAGAACGGGGCGCGTAACCTGTTTTATCATTTATTGGATGAACGGGTGGCCGCGATTGAAACGAACTTTGCGGCATCGGTAGAACAGGTTTTAACGAATGGGTCCACGATTCAGGTATTTGGCAACATAAAGATCAGCACGACGAACGAAACAGTGACCCTGGGGACGCCGCAGATTGAGACTAACGGAATAAGCGAGGGGAAGCAAATATTTGTGAGGGGAGCAAGCGTGACGGGTGGAATAATGTTCACTGATGGAGCGGGTTTAAGGTTGGACTGTTGCCAATCATTTTTATTTAGCACTAATGACCTGCTTGTTTTTTTTTACTCGGATGGTCAGTGGGTTGAAACCAAGAGAATTGATCGGAAACAATAATACAAAGGAGGCAGGAGATGAAAAGTTTAAAAATGTTGGTAGTTATCGGGATTGTGTTGGCGACGGCGAATTCGGTGTTTGCTGTTGGGGGCGTGTTGCCTGATGGCCAGGGTACGAACTGGAGTTACGGAGATGTAAACGGCCAGGGAACATATTACTTACGGAACTTTAGGACCGCCAACATAGACGGATCGGGTGTAACCAATATACCCAGCGATGGCATCGTGTCGCTCGATGCTGCGAAGTTGACGGGTGCGATTGGCGCGATTGATCTTGGAAACGGTACAAACGTGTCTGGGGCCAATATTACGGGAACGGTGCCGGCGGCCAGACTTGGTGAAAATCTAGAAAAATTGGCGGGGAACGATGCTTCGAGTGTGACCAATCTGAATGCAACAGAATTGCGTTCAGGAACGGTAGCTGATGCGCGGTTGAGCGCGGCCCTGCAAGCTCTGGCGGCTAACAACGGAACGGCCTTGACCGGCGTAGTGGCGGTAGCCGGATCGGATGTGCTCACAACCAACGCAACCCCGCAGTCAAAGGCCGGCTTACTGACGTTGAACGGCGGCCTGGAAGTTGACAAGACGTTTGTTCTTAAGTTGGGTTCTTTGAAATCTATTGCGGCGGATGCGGAGATTGAAGTGGATGCGGCTAATGTGAAGGTGGAGAGCGCTGAGGCCGGCAATATTTCCTGTTCAATAACCAACGGGGCAACAGAGGGACAGGTTCTTACCATCCGGGGAACGTCAGACACGAAAACGGTGACATTGACCAATGCGGTGCCGCCGTTCAGGTTAGGATTGCGCGACGTGATCAGTTTTATATGGGATGGGTCTGCCTGGGTGGAACAGTGGCGCAGGGATAACTAAATGCGTAAAATGCTGACATTATTGACGCTGGCATTAATGACGGGGCCGCTTCTTGCCAGGGTTGGCGTAGACACGACAGGGAAAACTAATGAAGTGTCCGGGCCGACTGATTTTGGGGCTAACACGGTGGTCATTGGCGGAGTAGGGCGGACGAGTTGGCCGACTGGAACTACAAATGCCTCGGAGATTAACGCTCAATTTGCACCAACTAATTCTACGCCTTCTGATTCATCTGTGCGGGGAAATTTTGCGGGGATTGACGGTGCTCTTATGGGAAAACAAGATAGGATTTATTCTCCAGCTAATTATTTTAACTATGTAACCAATAATGGAGAAATTAAAATAACTTATCTTGGCACTAATTCGGTAATTTCTGTTCCTCCTTTTATTAATGGATTGCCGGTTACGAAGATCGAGGATTCAGGTATGATTGGCGTTCCTTCTTTAACAAGCTTGAGTCTCCCGGATAGCATTGCGAACATAGGAATGTTTGCGATTGCCAACTCTCTTGTAAGAAACATCGTCGTACCCGCCAGCGTTACCAATCTTGATGATTGGGCGTTTAGCGCAGGAGGGGTAGCGGAGGGATATTATTTCAAGGGAGATGCTCCTAGTCTTGGAGGAGGGAATGTTTTTTATGGTGAAACTGGCACTGTCTATTATCTCTCTGGCGCAACTGGGTTTGGTGTTAATTTTGGTGGACGCCCCACGGCGATATGGGGGGGGAAAGTGGTTTCCGGTATTGTGCAGAATAACGTTACAAATATTCCTGATATATACGGGAATATTCTGTTACCGTCTGATATTAATATTTTGTCGGTCTCCAATATTGCGAATGCGGCGTTACCCAAGACGGGCGGGACGATGACGGGGGCGCTAATACTTAATGCTGCCACAAGTTACTTATTTAAAACTACAGGGGAATACAACATTGGAACTAATGCCATTCCAATAAATTTTGCCTTAAACACTATGGAACTCAGCAATATTAGGGCTGCGCCCGGGTCTTATGACATTGACACATTATTAATCGCTCCTGTTATAAAAACTGCCGGTAATTTCACGACAACTGGACGCAGGACTGGTTTGCATATTTCTAATCCTGGAAACAACGGAATAAACGGACCGCTGTACTCAATATTTTCCGAATGTGTTGACAAATCTTATTTTGCGGGCAATGTCGGCATCGGCACCACAAACCCCGTCGGAAAACTCGATGTCGTGGGGAACGTTAGGATTGACGGTGGAATCAAACAAACCACGGCGTCAACTAATACTTTTGTTGGGAAGGTTGGAATATGGCCTCTAGGCGCGATAGTTCCCATCTCATTGCTGGAAGTTATCGGTGCAGACAGGGATGGCGGGGTAATAACTGTTGGAGGATACGGGGGGAGTGCTGAGCGTTTTTCTCCTTTTGCTGGCACGCTTCAGTTTCGCACGACGGACAACTCTTTAACAACAACAAATCAAATAGCTGGAAAGATTGCCTGCGTTGACGATGTTGGGAACGGTGCTGGTGCGGCCCTGAGTTTTAGCACTGCTTTCGGGAGTGTTCTTTCCGAGAAGATGTTGATAGATCACGCTGGTAATGTTGGCATCGGTACCAATGCGCCTTCCGAGAAGCTGGAGGTTATTGGGAATATAAAATCCGTGGGGTTGCAGATTACTAAAGATTCACCGACAACCGGATCGGTGTGGGTTGCGACGAACACCGTGGGGCAGGGTACATGGAAGGAATACTCAAAATTTTCTGTTAATCCTGCTGCTGGACAGGTTTTCACGAATGGTTCGTATACCAAGGTAATTTTTGCGAATACTAATTTTGATGTTGGTTCCAAGTTTTCTAATAGTTCATGGATTCCAGGCAGGTCGGGTTATATTTTTTTGACAGGGAAGTCCGCCTATAGCGTAACTTCGAGCGGAAGATTGATATTATTAATTTATAGGGATGGAGTTGAAGTGGCGCGATCGGATACATATAGCGATAGCGTTTATGCACAAGCACAGGTTTCGTATTTGGATTATTGCCCATCTTCTACAAATGTTTATGAATTGTACTTGCGAAATTTGTACGGCTCTACTGTTACCAATTTAACATCTAAGGAATACACTTGTTTTCAAGGGTTTGAGATTCCGTGATTTGATTGTGGCGAAAATAACACACCGAAAGGCGGGTAAGCGATATGGCGAACGGAGACGAAATATCTTCTGACATGAATCAGTCTCGCGTTCGCCGGGTACGGCAATTCGTTGAGAATGGAAACTTCGCGCAATGTCCTGTGATGGGCCAGCAGGAGGTGCAGCTTTTCTTGGTTGATGGGATGGCGGCTATTCTAAAACAGTCGCGGCGCGGGAACATTTATGCGGTTCTTTCCGGTGGCGGATCGGCGGGTTTGATTTATTTGATCATCGAAATCGTCAGGGCGCTGACACCGCACGCGCAGGCGGCGCAGGCATTGTCGGGGAATTAACATGTCAAAAGGAAACGCAACCTTGCTCCAGCCAGGCTGCGGTGCGTGCGCGTCTGGCCGTACTCCATTTTGTCCGTCATGTAAACATAAACTGGCGCTGGACCTGGATGCACAGATCGCATCTTCCTGTGCAGTTATGGCGGCAACATCGGACGAAACAGACCGACACGAAGTATGGGGCCGAATAAAAGAAATGCTCAAGATACGAGGTGGGGAATGATTGAAAAATTAAACGGCATTACAGTCTGGCCCGGGGTGATTGGATCGGATCGGTCGGATAGCCTTACGGGACTTTTAATTAGCCTCCGCATCGGAGGAGAGTATTGCAAACTGACTGGCGACGTGCGCGGCAATTGCCCCTCGCACACATTCATCATTGTCGAACACGACGGGCAACTTTGGATCGGGGAAAGCGTTCGCCCAAAATCGCAGTGGACCCCGTTCGCGGAATACGAGCGCCGACTTGCCGCCGGGGAAATCCGCAACTTTCAGCTTTTCGAGGTCCATGATATCAGCCGACTCCGGCAAGGGGTGGCGGCGGAATGGTGGAACGATAACATCCATAATGAATTCTACGATGTTCCAATTCTCGACAACCCTTTCAAGCACTGGTGTACAGAGGGCGTTGCCGATGCTTACGCGCAAGGTGCGGCTTACGACATTCTTGATGACAGGTTTCCGACGCCGGTGACACCGATTCGGAAATGGAAAGAGGGTCGGTTAAAACTATTGGAGAACACATGAAAAAAAATTCAAATGACGTGTTTCCATGTAGCTCCGCGCAAAAAATCCTTTACCGTAGCTTCGCTTACGCCAAGACTTTTAGCCAAATCCTTGCGATATATTGTTCCGGTAATATAATCTTTTTTTGCCTTGCGTACCTGATCTTCGGTGAGTTTGCTTCTGGGATGACTACTCCCGCGCAGAACGAGTTCTGGATGAAGTCTCCAACTCCTATTATCTCCTTTGGGGTTTCTTCCCTTCGACATCATGTCGGCCATGTTGTCGACTTGTGTTCCAAGAAAGAGATGATCGGGGCGAACACAAGGGGGATTATCGCATCGGTGGCAGACATTCATACCGGCAGGAATCTTGCCGTAATGCAACTCCCAGGAAAGTCTGTGAGCCATGATATAAACGTTATCTCCGCGAGGACCAGATTGCAGCTTGCCGTACTGGAATTTCCCGCAGGCATGAGAACCAGTCCATATCCAACACGAAGGAGTCTTGTTCACATGTTTCCAGAACAGTTCATGCAACGGAGCGGGCGTATGTCGGCATTTCCTACTACAATATTTTCCCTCTCCTGCTCGAAGTTTGTACGGCCAAGTATAGAACGGTTTATGACAACGGTGGCAGACAACAAGAACTGACGGAATAAGGAGGTTTTTTCTCATGGATGGAATACTACCAGACCAGAGAAAATAATGCAATGAAAAAAGAGATTAAATTTTATGGGGGGTGGCATCCCGACCTTCCCGATTGCCGCGATGTGCCGTTTCGCCTTACATTCCGGTTGCCGCCCGAGCTCCCGGCCGTTGTTGACCTGCGCGCCGGGTGCTCGCCGGTGGAAGACCAAGGAGCGCTCGGGAGCTGCACAGCCCAGGCTCTGGTGGGGGCGTTGGAATTTCTGCAGATCAAGGCCGGATTGCCGGTCAAGGATTTATCCAGGCTTTTCGCGTATTTCAACGCCCGGCGCCTTGGCGGCACGATTCTTTGGGATTCAGGCTCCACGATCCGGACGGTGGTAAAGGCCGGGCGCAAGTATGGGGTCTGCAAAGAATCATTGTGGCCGTATGAAACCAACCTGTTTGTCGTCCGCCCGACCGACGCTTGCTACAAGGAAGGCCGCGAGCACCAGATTACGGCCTATCAGCGGCTGTCCGGCTTGGATGAAATCAGGGCATGCCTGGCAATGGGCCTGCCGGTAGTGTTTGGGTTCGCGGTTTACGAACACGCCATATCGGAGGAGGTCGGACGAAGCGGCGTCCTGCGTATACCGGAAGAGGACGAACGTATGATGGGAGGTCACGCGATCCTTGCGGTGGGGTACGATGACAACGCGAAGACAATCCTATTCCGCAACTCATGGGGCACGTCGTGGGGTCAGGCTGGCTACGGAACAATGCCGTATGCGTACTTTGCCGGCCACCCGCTGGCTAGTGACTTTTGGGCGGTCCAGGCAACGGAGAGTGATCTTTACGCTATGTACAAAATCTCGCAAACGGAGGCGGCGGTATGAGCAACATGACGGATGTAATCACGGGGGCAATCAATGCAGTAGGCGGCGCGGATGCCGATTGGCGCGTACAGGCCGGGGTGGTGGCTCTCCTGGTGGTGGTGGGGACAGGGGCTCTGATTGTCAAAAAGATCAAGGACAGGAAAAAATCATAAGGAGGAATTAGCCGTGGGCTTAAAAGAAAAAATCATCGAAGCGGAAATCAACAAGGTGCTTGCGTCCGAGGAATCAATGGCGTCCATCAAGGACATCATTGGAAAGATTGCGGCGAAGGATGAAATCATTTCCGTTCTGGAAAAGATCATCGCCTACAACGGAACCCCCACGAAGATCAAGGAGGTCGCGCAGAAACTACTTGATCAACTGATGGATGATGTTGATCCCGTAGACCCGGTTGATCCTGTCGACCCGGTTGACCCGGTGGTGGACGACGGCAAATTGCGGACGATGTTCCTTTTCAAATCGCCGGTCACGGGGCTGCCCACCGAAGCCGGGGAGTATTCTTCGACACTCGAATGGTATTCGACGAAATGGACTGAGGAACAGCGCAATCTGGTTTGCCAGATGCTCAAGGATGCCGGAGCGAACTGCATCGTAACGCTCGTGCGGTGCGGCAATATGAGCCGTGCCGAGACGATGGCGGCAATCAAGGGCGCGGAAGGCGAAAGGTTTGCGAAGTACGGGCTGCAACATATCCCCATTTATCTACCGGACGCCGACGACGATGCGTTCAACGATCTCGACGGGCACCCCGCTTGGATCAAAGAACTGTCCGAAGCGTGTCTGGCGAGCCCGGTGTCCGTGCCGATGATTTTGATTGGTATGGAGGTTGGCGAGTCTCCGTGGTGGACCAACGACCGCGCCGGGTGGATGTGCCAGGAGTTTCGCGGGCACTTGGGCGGGGCCATTAAGGTCGGCGTGCATATTGCATTCGGTTCTTGGAAAAACAACACCGAGCTTGTCGCCCAGGCCGACGTGATCGCGCTGGAATGGCCCTGGGGACCGTCAGAGGCGCCAGGGCATACCGATGCTGACTTTAACGCCGTGCTTGCGTCTGCGTTGGCCCTCGCGGCCGGGAAGACCTTAATCGCCGGGGAGTACGCGATTGACGGAACCAGTGAACAGGCCCAGCGGTGGGGTAAGTTGGCTTTGGCTGCCGGATGCACCGGCGCGCTGACGGGGTTTTAAGAGTGACTATTTGCGCCCGCATTCTTGCTTTCGCTCTGGCGTTGCTTTCGATCTTAGTGGTAGGCGCGCCGGTCGGAAGCACGTCAGAATGGGGCATCGTGACATCGCCGTGCGCTTGGTGTGGGACGACAAACGACATCGAGGTGCATCATATCTACCCTCAACATCTCTGGCCGGAGGGGGCGAAGGACACAAATAACATGGTGTGTCTTTGCCGGACTGACGGGAAAGGGTGCCATTTTTATATCGGGCATAAAGGAATTTCTTGGAGATTTGTGTTTACAAACGTGATGGCTGTCATTAAGGAGGGGAAAAGCAAGTGATAACATTTCTTGATATTGTGAATAAGCCGTTACGGGCGTTGCGGCGCACCAATGAGGAGGAAGATCGAAAGCTGATTAAAAAATTCGTCAATGAATTTTACTTTTCGATCTGCCGCGTCGTGCCTGTCAAGGTATTGCGCCGGCGCATCACTATTGATCTATCGTCCAGTTCCTATTCATCCGGTATGTGGCTGAAGTCCAACATGGCCGATATTTTGCAGGTGCTTGATGTGGATGATGAGTTTGAATACGTGAACCGAGACCGCGCGGCCGTGGATTCAGATGAGACTCTGTATCGTTACTACGATTATGTACCCACGGACGGAGCCCTAGCCAGCGGGAATGATCTCGCAGTGAAGAAGGGCGGCACCACCTTTGAGGCAGTCTCTCTGACTACGGACAACACCGGGCAGTATGTTAAGTTTGGTGGCGAGTTGGGTTTTTATCTTTTATCGGCCGCTAAGGCGTTTACTCCGGTTTACAAGGGAGACAATATCGGACCAGGCGCCGATTATGTAGTCAGGCCGGAAGATACCCGCAAGTTGGTCTGTATCGACAAGGATAGCGCCGAGATCACGGATAGATCGGTATACTTGGATTACTGGATTTACCCGATGCCGTTGTACCGCGACACGGACATGCCTCTGCTGCAATCCACGCGCGCCCTTGAGCTCATGGTAATGCGTGAAGCGATGATTATCATAGGCAAGCGGACGCTGACCGCCAATGCCTACGAACGCGAGATAGAGGCGGCGATGGCTGAATTGATTAAATTGAACCCGCGGCCGAATAAGCCGACAAACGCCAGGGACGCTGTGAATGAAGTGTTCTCGTTTGCGAAAGAAATTTACACTGACAGGGACGACCAGTAATGAGCATTGTTGAAAAATGCGGGATATATGGAATCTTCTGCGATAATGGGAAGGTTCTTGTTGGTAGCAGCAAACAGATTGGTTTGAGATGGACACAACATTGCTATCGTGCGCGAAAGAATAAACACGAGAATCCTTATTTCCAATATGCTTTTAATAAATATGGGGAAAGTTCTTTTGAATTACGGATGCTCGAAGAATGTCCTGAAAATATGCTTATCAATCGAGAAGACGCTTGGATGGAATATTTGCAATCTTGCAATCCTCTTTTTGGATATAATTTGCAAAACGCTCGACGAACGTATATTTCAGAAAGAACGAGAAAAAAACTTTCCATTTCTCATTTTGGAATACGACCTTCAAAAGCAACTCGTCGCAAGATGAGCAAATCGGGAGAAGGCAGAATAGTTACAAAAAGAACACGAGAAAAATTAAGAAAGTTTAATTTGGGAAAGCATCATACCGAAGAAACTATTCGCAAAATGATAAAAGCACAAGAAGGGGTTAAGAATCATAATTTTGGGAAACACTGGAAAAGACCTCATGCTGAAGAAACTAAACGTAAAATAGGAAAAGCACAAGAAGGAATGAAAAATCATTGTTTTGGGAAACATTGGAGAGTTGTATATTTCAAAAAGGGGAATGTTCTTGTAAAAAAATGTGTTGCAAAGTAACGGTGATGATATGTCTAATATTAGTGAAAAAGAACTTTCAAGATTGCAGGTTAAATTTTCGGAAATGCTTTCCGAAAATGATGCCCGGCTTTTTGAACAGTCTCAAGCTACTTATGTATCTTTGCTTGGAGATGCCGAACTACCTCGGCATTGGCCGGAGTTATCTTCTGATGCCATACCTGACGCAATAGATTTTCTTAATTTAATCACATCCGTTAAGAACAAAGTTCCTTGTAAATATGTTGATAATCCCAAAGCGAACGGCGAGGTCTATGAAGGTCGCTGGCGCCAGGCGTTTATTCGCCGTGTGATGCAGGGTGAAGTCACGAAACTCGTGCAGGTCCTACGTCGCGGTTGGGCCGAACAGATCAACTGGGATGAGGCTCGCGTGCGTATAGCGCGCAAACTACAAGACCAGCCTACTGGGACCACTTCCGATTACGAGCGTTACCTTGAGGTCTATTGGCCGAATTGCTCGATCTCCAAACTGGATGCAATGGTCGCCAGCTTGAACGAGCGAACGTATGTGGACCCCGTTCTTGAGAACGAAGTCCGTACCGGCACATGGCGCAATCTGGGCGTTACGACCTCGAAGTCCGATGACGGCAGCGGTATCATCACAATGTCGCTAGCGATCTCCCATTTCCGCTTGGATGCTTTCACGAACTGGCTGACTAATCACAATGAAGACGTAACATACCTCTATGGTTACAGTAAGGACGAGACGCAGGCCGTTCTCGATGCTTGGAAAGCTAAAGGCCACGGAGCCTCGGTTGCGTATCGCAAGGATGAAGGACTCATAGACTTGGTGTTGCGGTCCCGTGACTTCAGTCAGGAAGACATCCTGAATCAAACCTCGTCTTGGGATTGCCGGTATAAGACTATTATTGATTATCACTTTGGCGTATCGGACCCTGAACTCTATCCGTTGACCACAACTCCGGCCGATGGGGTTTCTTATGACCGCCAACTCCGAGACAATGGCGATGGTTCTTGGGACGTTCTGGTAGTTACCCGTCAAGTTCAGTACCGCGATATTCCGTTTCAGACATCACGAATATCGGGCATGTTTACGACTGAGACTCGGCAACAACTCGGCCTTACGACACAAACTCCTGAGTCTATGGTGTTGGAATCCGGGAAGGTCAAAGAACAGCGAGTGGAGGTT
>Ga0172381_10006552_pt1 | contig 11628 bp, 21 predicted proteins | sample Leawel6488metaG_FD_119754 | JGI IMG/M metagenome (GOLD analysis project Ga0172381, IMG submission 119754) | Leachate microbial communities from a municipal landfill in Southern Ontario, Canada - Leachate well 64-88 metaG | ecosystem: Engineered > Solid waste > Landfill > Unclassified | place... | reverse complement strand
TTTCCTCCGATTAGTCTCTCCAGACTATTTTACTAATCTACTAACTTTCTTCAACGAAGCGAGAAACTCCTCGCGAGTAAAAAGCTGCTCAAAAGCCGATGGCCCTTCAAGTATCTCTTTCTGATGAGCTGCGGACAACCTTTTAAATGCCCCGGGATCCGCTATGAGGGGACGGGTGTTTAGAACTATTATCGTTGTCTCGGGTATATGCTCAGGCACAGGTGATGGTTCCCTGACAGGATTCCGCTCATTTTCAGGCTCTTTGTCAAGTATCGTCGTTTGCATTTGTATTGAAGCCTTCGGAGATCTCTTCCAGCATGAATGACAGTATGACTCCCCATCTACCATTTTAGGCTTCTGGTCAATAAAACCCTCGCCTATGCCGATCCCGCACAATTTACATTTAGTATCCATCTTCCCCTCCAATAGTCCTTCAGACTATTCCTTCAAAGCTGTACCTGGCTTCTTGTTTTTCAGCCACTTTTCAAATATACCCATGATCGAGCAGCCCTGGATTGTCCAAGTAATGCCCCCCGTTTCGTCGTGCGGGTCACCTATATCAAGTCGCATCATCCCGAAGAGCGGGCAGGTACCGCAATCAACTGTATCTGTGCGATTTCTCATGCATTCTTCGTATTGTTTTACCGCTTCACTTAGCTTCATTTGCTCGCCGCCTCCTTATTTTCTTTACCTTCGCAGGCCGAACACAGGTCTTCCTCGACCCAATAGCACCCGCCTTCGCAAGCGTGATTATCGGTACATCCACATACCCGGCAGGTAGGGGTGTCCGCGCAGTCAGGGCACTGGAAGCTTGAGCCTTCCTGGTATTCAACCTTAATCCAGCCCTCCGGGAGGGACCCGTCTTCCTTGGCGTCCTCGATATCGCCGCAGTAGCCGCAAGTATAGCTGAGGAAGATTTCGGCACCGGGTGGAGGCGAAATGTCATCAGCTTCTAAAAGCCATCTACCCGCCGCATATTGAGCCACTGAAACTACCTTCAGAAGTACGACATCGCCCGGCTTGAATTCCCTGGCTTTGTTGAGCTCAAGTTTTATCATTTTCTCCTCCTATAGTCTGGTTAGACTATTTAGCCGGCTCCACCCTCCGGAAGATGTACCAGGCGGAAGTCCGGCTCTCCCGGGATATTTCGAACGATACCAGGTCCCAGCCGCCGATGGACATGCGGTTCAGGAACTCCTCGGTCAGCCGCATGCCGGCGGCCTCATCGGGGATACGCTCGTTCCCGACGACTTCCGTTTCGCTGTCGCGGGAGGCGATCTCTTCAATGGTGTAGAGCCCGCTGTCCTGCCTTTTTACTTCGCGTAAGATTACCTTGTATTTGAACATTTCACCTCCGATTAGTCTCCTACGACTATTCCTTTTTAGCCTCACCCCCCGGTTTTTCTTGCTTTTTCACGATTCCGTTCAGGTATACAAAACCCTCTTTTCGATCAATCCCGATATCATTTGAAAGCTCTTCCCATATTCTTTGAGCAGCAATATGAATCTGCTCAAGCTGCTGCGAGACATTGTTTGTAACCATGGCAAGCATCGTTTCTATACCCTTTTGTTTCGTTGTCAGCTCTTCAAACTGCTGTGTGTAAAGAGGAGCAATATGATACTCGCCATTTATTAGCTCGTAGCCCGTTCGTTTACCCATGTGATAATTAGGATTTTCTGGTTCTTTTTTTACCATTGGTTTTTCCTTTCTTACAATAGTCTTCTAGGACTATTCTCCCGTGCGTATGATAGCTTCAGCTTCCCTGACAGCCAACGATTTTTCCCTATCCAGGTATCTTTGGTACGTTCCGTCTTTCTGACATTGTGGGCAGTCTTTCATCCAAACGGCTCCGAGTTTCTTCATCCCCTCGATAAATTGCTCTTTCACTGGCGAGGTGTAATCTGATTCACCGACCATGTACTCGAGATGAGGAAGTGGCTTGTGTTGACGAACGGCTATGATTAACGAAGCCGGCGGTGCATATCTGCCGGTCTGGTCATTGTAAAATACATGCCCGCCGCATACGCAGGTGTAGCAGAAAGTATCCTTTCCGTCCCAGGCAATTTGACTATCGCATCCTATACAACGCCAACTCATTTTCTCACTTCCCTCCGTATAGTCTTTGAAGACTATTTCTTAACCCTTGACACCTTTCTCAATGCCCCCAGAAAATCTTCACGCGTGAACAGCTGCTCAAATGCCGATGGTCCATTGAGTATATGGTCTTTGTGCTCCTGGGGGAGCCGGTTAAAGGCTGCTCTATCTGCTATGAGAGGATGGGTGTTGAAAACAATCGTGGCGGCTCCCGGTTTGAGAGGATATCTTTTAAGTTGCCGAGCCAGGTTTCTCCGCTGCCGCGGAGGTCTGCCGGCACACACGTGGCAGTAATTCCTGCCCTCTTTAACGACCGGCACCTCGTCGATGAAACCCTTGCCAATATTGATCCCGCACAAACAGCAATTCATCTTAGAGCCGCTGATACCACTGTCCGCATTTCGGACACTTGGCCATAGTGAATTTACCCATGGGCAACTGGAAAAGGGTGCCGCAGATAGCGCATTTTATCCTGTTCTGCGAATCTGGATATAAGGTCTTGGAAGGTGTAATCGGAGCGTCGGCAACGGCCTCTGCCTTCCCGAGAATCTCCTCGACCTCACGGCGCCACTTGGGCACGTCTTGAATCATCTGCGAGCCTCCGATTAGTCTATATGGACTATTTTACCACGCTTAAACCGTTTGTCAATACCCCTTGTCATACCCCTTGACAAGTGCCTCCCGAGGTGTTAGACTCAAAACCGTAATTCGGTACGGCCGGCCTCCCCGAGTGTCAAAGCAGCGGCGCTGGGGAGGTCGGCAACGGCCTCTCGGGAGATGATCATGGCGAGATACGATAGTTTGAGAAAGATGGATCGCAACAAGCTCCTGTATGATTACAGGAATAAACACCCTGAATTGGCCTGGAGAGAGGTGGGGGAAGTTTTTGGTATCAGCCGGCAAAGGGCAATGGAATTATACGAGCTCCAGAAAACAAGTGAAGCCGCTGGTGAGGCGGCTTCCGGAGAGAAGAGCAACGGCGGCGAGGGCTAATCGCCATGGACGGCAAGATGCTTTAGATTAGCATTACCCTCGCCTCTTTGTCAATACACAAGGAGGTCATTTGTGGCTCCCAGAAGAAAGAAACGCAAATACACTCGTCACGTTGCCATACTCAAAAGATTGCCTCCGGCCGGCGATGCCCAGGTTGACCCCCTGGAGGAGTCCCGGATTCCCCTTAAGCTCGGCGCTGCCCGTGTCTGCCGGGTAAAGATTCCACAAGCCCCTCCTCCTGTTCCAGAAACGGAATCCCCCGATGAATACCTGCGCACGCTCTCGACAATACGCGACCCCAGCCGCGCCATGGGCTTTCAGGAGGGTGTGCGGTTTATCATCCGAGTCGCGGAAATCCGGCTGGCCAATTCACTGGGGCTGGCCAACCGGCAAGAGCTTTCGAAGCACGGAGACAAGGTGCCTGCCTGGTGGATGATAACGGTACATCTGGTACACAGGCACAAGCCCCCCTACGATGTGCCGGAACTTCCAGCTCCCCAGGGGGCGCTCCCCACTGTCGAGCAACTAACCGAAGCGCAGGCGGCAGTGAAATGGGTACGGTCATTCGGCATGGGGGAGCGTATTCTATGGCAGCCAGCCGACTCAAGCTCCTGGCTGCCCGGCCGGGTTACCCGGATCAAAAACAACTGCCTCTATTTCAAGCTGTTCGGCGACCCGCTGGATGCCGACAGCCGTTTTTTATCATACAAGGACCGCCACTCCATAAAGCTGGCGGCAAAGGAGAGTTAAATGTCAGACGAAACTAGATCGCTCATCCTACCCGAAAAAGATGTGGTACGGCACGAGTTGCAATCCATCAATGCCTTCCAGGCGATTGTCCACGAAACGCTCAAGGCAGGACTGGATTACGGGACTATCCCGGGCACGAAACGGCCGACCCTGCTCAAGCCCGGCGCCGAGAAAATAACCAAGCTGCTGGGCCTGTGTGATACCTATGACATCCTGCAGCAGACCGAAAACTGGGAGAAGCCCTTCTTTTACTATCAAGTGCGCTGTAATTTGACGACCGCCAGCGGACTGCTTATCTGCCAGGGGCTCGGCTCTTGCAACTCGATGGAGACGAAATACCGCTATCGCTGGCTGTGGCCCGACGAGGCCGAGGCGATGCCGGGCTTTCATAAAGAGAATTGGCCGAAGAAGTTGGTGAAGGGCAAGGGCGGGCATAAAATCCCCCAGTATCGCTTCGACAACGAGGAAATCTATTCGCAGGTAAACACGCTGTTAAAGATGGGTAAGAAGCGAGCGATGATCGACGCAGCACTATCCGCCGGCCGCCTGTCCGAATTGTTTACCCAGGACATCGAGGACATGGAGGGGGTGATCAACGCCGAATACGATCTCGTCGAGGGAGACGAAGCTGCTGCTGCCCCCAGGTCGTCTCATTTTTGTGCAATCCACAATGTCCCGTTTGACAAGCATGAGAATGCCGGCGGCACTTGGTACTCTCATAAAATAGAGGGCACCAAAGATTGGTGCACCGAGGGAAAGCCGGCTGAACCGGCAGCGCCCCCGGCAACCGTCAGCCCGCCCCCAGGGTCTTCGGCAGAAGAGGGACCGGGCGCAGAGGCGGCGCCCCCGGCCACGCCGGAGGACGAGGAGAAATATCACTTCAAGTGGCTGCACAAGGCGCTGACTACTCTCAAGTGGGGAGAACCTTCCATGGCCAATTATCTCGATAATATCTACCATATCGGCCGGGGACTGAGCATAGAGGAGGCTATCAAGAAGCTCAAAGCCGACGAGATGAAGGCTTTTTATAAAGAAGTAAACAGCAAACTGCCGAAGTAGGGAGAAGCAAATGAGCTACGCCGACTTTGCCATCCTTACCTCGATGGCCAAGCAAACCAACTTCCGCGGCACGCCTACGCCGAACCTGGTTTTCGAGATACTCGACCTCCGCGAGAGACTGTCCATTCTCGAAACGGATCCGGAGGAAGCAGTTGGGAGAGCCTGCCCCGGGGGATGTACCGAAGAAGAGTGGGCCGCCGGGTGGAGGCGATACTGGGGAGAGTATATCTCTGCCCTTACCGGAGAGATGGACCGCCGGCGCGTCATCGTGGAGAAATTCCCCGACTATAATGCCGACCGGGAAGTGATACAAACGCTTAAAGAGCGCATCCCGGTCGAAGACGTGGTAAGCTGGTACACCGAGGTGTTCTACCACGGCATAGGCTCACGCAAGGAGCAGTTGCAATTCCGCTGCCCGCTGCATCCCGACCAGCACCCGTCCGGCGTCATCTACCTGAAGGAATCCCGCTGGCATTGTTACCAGTGTCAGGCCCACGGGGACATTTTTGACGCCGTGTGTTTATTCGAAAGGATGGATTTGCCGCGGGCGATAAAGAAGCTGGGAGCCTACATCGGGATCGAGATAAGGCCTCTCCGGGAGAAGCTCCCGCCAGTCAGAAAACCGGAGCCGCCGGGGCGCGGCATGAAAGGTCTCAGCTTGTGAACACCCCTCTTATCACGCAGCTAATAAACGGCTACGACTTTTTCTGGGCAGATGAACAGATACAGATCAAGGTCACCCGGATAGACGCACACCACGATGGCCGGGTGAGCGCCAATGTACAGTTATGTACAACAAAGGAAGGATATCAACCCACGTTGATGCAGCCCTTCCAGATTAATAACTTTGCCGCCCTGCGCACCATCGAACAGCACGCAAAAAGTCTGAAAGCCGCCTACCCTATCTGGGACTGGCCAAACATAATGTCAACCCTGGCTTACAAGGTCCAAGAGTTAGCGCGGGCCGGCGAGCCGTCCCAGGAAATGTGGATCGACGAAGAGGAAGAAGTCCCGGAAATCGAATATCTGGTAGACCCCCTGATTTTAAAGAGCCAACCCACCGTCTTATTCGGCGACAAGGAAGCTTCCAAAAGCACCCTCGCCTGCTTCCTCTACATTTGTCTTACGCTCCCCTGGCACGACAATCCCCTGGCATTAGGAGTTTTGGAAAAACCCACGCCAACACTTTATCTCGATTGGGAGACTGACGCCAGTATATTCAAGTGGACGATGAAAAGGTTACGTAAGGGGCACAATCTCCCCACCTTCCCTGTAAACTACCGGCACTGCGAGAACGGCTCGTTAAGCGAGGATATAGAGGCCATCCAACAGGATATAGACAAAACTAAGGCCAAGGTAATAATCATCGATTCCATCGGGCAGGCAGCCGGCGGTGAAGATTTAGAAAAACCAAAATCCGCCCTAGACCTCTATAAAGCACTCCGGAAACTTAAGGGCGTCACACCCCTGATGATAGGGCAAAACTCAAAAGCGCCGGCTACCAAAAAGAATACGAAGAGCTTGTACGGGACCACCTTTTTCCAATACTATGCGAGAAGTATTTTTGAGCTGGTGAAATCGAGCCAGATGGAAGAGGTGGATAAAGCGCAGGTGGGTATATTCCATCGCTACTGCAATTATACTGCGCACCATGCCCCAATCGGCTATATGATAAACTATACGCCCACCTCGATACGTCTCGAGCCGAGCGAGGTATCTATTGCCGACTTCATGGAGAAGATAAGCGTGAACTCCCTGGTGCTCGACATACTGAAGAGGGAGCCCCTCACTGTCGACGAGCTCATGGGTGAACTCGGGCTCAAGCGCAATACCATCATACAGGCTTTACGGCGCCTCAAGCTCAAAAACAAGGTCATCAAGGTCGATGAAAAATGGGGCCTCGTTTCTTTCATATCTCCTACGCCGGAGGAATATCTATGACCCGGTTCCTTTTGGTAATTTATAGTAATGACAAAACGATGACAAGTAATGACACCCCCTTTATATAAATATAAAGGGTGTCATTGTCATTTAATGACAAGCGAAAATGACAGTCATTTACACGTAATATAGGTTGTTATGTAATGAAGTTGTCATTGGTCTTTCAGGCACAATGACAGTCATTTTAAAAAACGCCTTATGTAAAGGAATCCAGGCCCTTGGGAAAGGGGTGAAAGGAGGTGGAAAACGGTTGAAGTTTATTGGCTTCCCCTGACAGGAGGAATCGTCGGCGCGCTGCTGGGGATAGCGGCGGGCTGGTTTATCAGGTGCCTGTATGAAGATTGCGTTAAGAAAGAAAAAGGAGGTAAAAATTGAAATACAAAAAGTTATCGGTAACCATCCTGACCCTGGCGCTGCTGCTGGCATTATTCATGCCGGCGGTGGCCAACGCGACCACTCAGACGGATTACTCGTACCAGATCAACGGATTATCCTATTGCTGCCCGCCCGGCCCCCAGGGACCCCCGGGCCCACAGGGGCCTCCCGGACCGATGGGGCCTCAAGGACCTGCTGGCCCCCAAGGTGAACCCGGCGCAACCGGAGAGCCCGGCCCGATCGGCCCCCAGGGCGAACCTGGCCCGGCCGGAGCCACCGGTCCTACAGGGCCGGCCGGCGCTACTGGAGCGGCTGGACCAGCAGGGGCGACCGGTGAAAAGGGCGACAAGGGAGATCCCGGCGAGACCAATATATACTACGTCAATGTCCCGGTGGCCGGCCTCGAAGGGCCCCAGGGGAACGACGCCTTTTACCTGGCCGGCCATGCCGTCATAATGCCGGGGCAGAACCAGGTCAAGGTCGAGTTCCTTTATGGCCCGCTGTCTGACAACCGGTACGTTATACTCGTCACGCCGATGGCCGCCGAGGGGCATTACTATGACGCCGTTATCCTGGAGAAAGAGGGGCATCACTTTACAGTCGGGCTCCGGGCCAACGAGACGTCGCTGGTGACCGTGCCGAAAGACATCGAGGGCGGCGTTACCATCGAGTGGGCGATAACACTGCAGATGAATAGCCGATAGTAATAGGGGGGCTGCCGGCGAAGTGAATAGAAAGCGGATTGATTCATAGCAGAAGGCACGTCGGCACCCTCCCGAGGAGGGAGAGAACAAAATGGAAATAACAATTAAGTTAGACTCCGAAGAGACGTTGGCTCTATCAAATTGCATCCTTGAACGGGAGCGTTTCATGGCCAAGACCGCGGCGGACAGAATGGACGCAATAAAAGAATTGGCATCGGCGGTAATATCGGGAATAGCCAGATCTTTAGCAGAAGATGCCATGGAGAGGAAGAAGGAAGGGTAACAGGAGGGATAGGTGAGGACCTACAGATTCGAGGTGCCCGGGCTGCCGGACCGGGCACTCTCCCCCAATGCCAGGGTGCACTGGGCGGTGAGAAGCCGGGCCTCGGCCGATTATAAGGGGCTGGTATTCTTTCATGCCATGAACCAGCTCAATAACGAGGACGCGGTCAGGCTGGTGAGGAAAGAGCGGATTGCCATGAAAAGGGCGTTGCTGGACCTGACCTTCGTTTTCAAACAAAAGCGCCGGCGCGATCGGGACAACTTTATATCTATGTTTAAACCTGGTCTCGATGCCATCCGGCAGCTGGGGCTTATCGAAGATGATTCCAGCGAGCATCTGCTGATCGGCAGTGTTGCGATTGAGGTCGACGCGGCCAGGGCGCCGCTCACGATAATCGAGTTAAAAGAAATAGGAGGGCAAGATGGAACTTCGGGCGGCGAGAAAACTGGCGGAGCAGATCGTAGTCAAGGTGGCTCCTTTCTGCGATCGGGTGGCGGTGGCCGGCAGCATACGGCGCGAGATAGAATTCCCCCGCGATATCGACATAGTGGCTATCCCTAACAACCAGGGGCAATTTCTCGTGGCGCTGCAATCCCTGGGGAAGATAAAATCTGGCGCCGGTAAGCTTATCAACGTGATCCTCCCCAACGGTGTCTCGGTGGACTTCTATATCGCTACCGAGCAAACCTGGCCGACTTTGCTGCTGATCAGGACCGGCAGCAAGCGCCACAATATTCATATGTGCAAGAGGGCACGGGACAAGGGCATGGTGCTGCACGCCGACGGGCGGGGGCTGGCCAGGCTCACCGACTGCCAGGGGACGGAACACCCGGTGCCCTGCTACACCGAGGATGATATCTTCAAAGAGATGGAGATGCCCTATAAAGCACCGTGGGAGAGGGAATAGGATGAAAGCGATCAGCGGATATTCCGAGTGGATGTGGGCGATTCTGATGAACATAAAGCCGGTTGAAAACCGTGTGTGGTCGCTGTTCCGGTACGTCCAGCAAAAGGACTTGCCTATCCGGATCTACGTCCACGGCAGTAAGACGCCGGCGAGCTCGCGGGACATTACTTTTATAGAGGCTCATTTGAATAAGGTGCAGCTTGCGAGTTTCCAGTCGTATGACTTCGAGCAGGCCCGCGGGGCCGTCATGGGCGAGGCCACCGTCTACCGGCAGGTGACCATGATGGACAATCCTTGGTTTTTCGGCCCCTACGGCCAGTTATACAGAGATGGCGTGCTTTATAATCGGCCGACACCATACCGGGGCCGGCCGGGCCTGTTCGAAATAAGGCTGGGGGAGGTCTGTAATGGTAAAGAAAGCAAGAGACTATACTGAGGCGTCTGAAAGCCATAAAGGCTGGGCCAGGGCCGCCATTATCATCGGGAGCCTGTCCCAGGAGCAGGTGTGCGACGTGTGCCATTATAAAATATCTGCCGGGGAGTCGGCCATCAAGGAGGCCGGCAAGTTTCGTCACCGGGATTGCGAAGAGGCGAAGAGAGAGGCGGCGCAGCGGGAGAAAGAGGAAAAGGAAACCCGGTTTAAGGAGAGACGGAAGAAAATAGAGGAAAAGAAAAAGGCGGCGGCCGAGAAGAAAGCGGCCCGGGAGGCCAAGAAAAAGGCAAAAGAGACGGCCGGCACCGGCAAGCCCCGGAAGCCGCGGCAGAAGAAGGAGGTAGAGGATGCCAATGCGTCAGTATAAATGCGAGTCCTGCGGTCACCTTTTCGATTGTATCGAAAAGGTTGACGACCTGCCGAAGACGGTCTGCCCCAACTGCGGAGACAAGACTCTCCGGAGAGTGATCTTCCCGACACCTCATGTCTTCAAGGGGAGACTGGCCAGCCGGGCTTTCGGCGGTAAGGACAAGATGCAGGACGGAGCAATGCCAAAACACCCCTCCGGGGGATAGGGAGGAAAGGGACTGGCCGGTACGATTACATATAGGTCGGCCAGAATCGCAATCTGGCGCGTCTGGTAAGGTTTCACGCTCAGGAGGTCTATAGTGGAAGAGAAACTACTGAATTATACTACGCAGGTGGCGGCGGAGAAGAGTATCGGCGAGATACAGAAGAAGCTGGTAGCCCATGGCGCCCGGGAGATCCTTATAAAGTATGACGGGGGTACGGGCGAGCCGGCGGCGCTGCTGTTCATCATCCCGCTGAAAAAGGAGGATAAGGAGGGGGTGCCCTTCCGGCTGCCGGCCAACATCAAGCAGGTCGAGCAGAAGCTCCTCAACATGAGAGCTCGCCCCTGGAACGCCGACAGGGGGATGGTGCACGCCCAGGCTTTGCGGGTGGGCTGGCGGATAGTCAAGGACTGGGTGGAGGCCCAGCTGGCGATCATCGATACCGAGATGGTGACTCTCCGGGAGGTTTTCCTGCCCTACATGATGATGGATGAACAGCATACCGTCTATGATATCATGGAGAGCAAAGGTTATTTCCTGGGGCAAGGAAATAAAACTTAGAGGAGGTTGAAAGGTGACTGAAGAATTAAAGTTCCCCTTGGAGTTCAAGAAGTGCCCAGTCTGCGGGTCCGAGCGGAGAGTGGCCGATATACTCCGTGACCAGGAGGTGGAAAAGAAGAAGATCAATCCGCATCTGCTTATGGCCATCCAGGCCCTTAATGTGGCTATCTGTGATCCAACCAGGCCGGTGCTGTCCTCGCCGGTGATAACCGCGATCCTCGACGTATGCGCGGACTGCGGCTGCTACTATGCCAAGTTCGTGAATGTCCATGACCAGGTCTTGCAGATGAAGGGCGGGCCTCCACCCGGCGGGCAGCGGCCTCCCCAGGGTAGAAATTAAGTCTGGGGCTTTTTGTCAGACGGTGGATTCAATACTGTCCAGATGAGTGCGGAGGCGACCCCCGCGGATAGTAATATGAGCAGAAAGGCGGGGGCGCCCTTCATTCTTGCCACGTGATCGGTTGCGGTACCCATCCTATTCCGGGCTATCCGACTCCTCCGTATCTTCCGGGTAATTACCGTTGGATACGAATTTTAAGATGGTGTCCACCTTGCCCTTGAGCTCCCCTACTGTAGTAGATAGTGTGCCGATGCCCTTCCGAACCGCCTGGAATTCCTGACGGCACTCAGGTAACATCTGGGTTTCCATAACTCTTTGCCACTCCTTCCTTCGTTCCTCCTCCGTTTTCATGAAAGTGGTGATGACCTTATCCTGGCTTTCGAATTTCCCGTTTAACCATCCCACCATTTTCCCGACACCATAGATGAGACCTCCCACGGTTATGAAAAAGCCGCCTACGCCTACTATAGCTTGCCATTCCATTCGCGCTCGCTTTCTTCGAGATACTCGATTAGGTCTCAGCCCACGGGCCCCTTGGACCCCCATGGATTGAGTTGCCGGGTTAGTGAGTCGCCATGTGCTGTTCGTAATAGTATTCGTTGTTGGCCGGTGGCG
>Ga0172381_10006551_pt1 | contig 11630 bp, 14 predicted proteins | sample Leawel6488metaG_FD_119754 | JGI IMG/M metagenome (GOLD analysis project Ga0172381, IMG submission 119754) | Leachate microbial communities from a municipal landfill in Southern Ontario, Canada - Leachate well 64-88 metaG | ecosystem: Engineered > Solid waste > Landfill > Unclassified | place... | reverse complement strand
GCCAAACGCGGCGGTGGTGAACTCAATCGCATGTGCAACGGCATCATTGATGCTGAGCGAGCTGGATGCTGGTGCTCTGGGCAAGTAATCCGCTAGTAAGTCGATGTAGCCAGCTCGTGCCGCGGTCAGTCTGTTATTTGTTATCGCTATGTAATTGATCGCTGTCTGGATATTGGTCCCCAGTGTCAACGGCAACGAATCGAACTGGTTCGCTACCTCGAAATCGTAGAACCATGCAGTCACCTTATCCGCGTTAGCGGTCGTCCCTGCTACGAGGCGGCACTCGTAGTTGAAGAGCTTGGGCATCTTCTTGGACCACGATTTAATGCCATCGAAGAAGAGCAACACGCGACCTTCGACTACGGCGAACGTTATACTGTGTCGAACGGCGTCAGACACGACTGAATTCAAGGCCGTCGGGCCGAATGACACTCCCTCTGTCTTCCCAGATACCATTAACTGATCGTTTTTTGCTGCAGCCGTGTCCCGGTAAGGTCCCGCCTGGATAAAGTTGTCTGCGTCGGACCACAGCTCTAAAGCGGCCTCTGCGTGATTGCCATCTGCTCCGGCGCTTCCGACTGACAATTCAATGTCTACACTAATTCTATTATGTTTGCCGAATAATAATATAGTCTGTAGATAGGAAACTCCAAACGTCCCTGCACCGGTATTGATCATTTCGAGCTTCCCGGCTGCCCCCGGAGCATTGACTGCCGTGCTGCCCACCACATGAGCAGTATCCCACACCCTTGTATCGATGGCAGCATCCGTGAAGGGATCTAGCATGTAGATCCCTTCGGGTAAATCATTAAATGATGATATCATCGGAACGACTCCAGTGAAATGGGTTGGTCGTCGGCGTGTGGCTCAGCTTTTAGTGCAATTTTAGCATGTTTTACACGGGCGTTCCTGGGAGTGTCCTGTGCATCTCTATCTATTTCTCGGGGCATGTGTGTACCTCCATGATTCTGGGTGGGTCAGCGGTGCCCAATCAAGCAGCGGATCAGTGGCATCATCACCACATGTGACAACTTTCTCGGCAATGCCCGAGTGCCTGACATCCTCGTACCAACCAGTATATGCGTAGAAATTGCCATCCGCCCGTATTCCCGTGTCCAGCGAAGCGTCCGGGCTATATATGTCATAAAGCCTGTTCAGATAGTGCTCATTCGCGTGAATAGCATGCCACGTCGCACTTCCGCCGGTAGTGTAACAATATGTGCCATATGCATTAGAAGCGATAAAGTTCCGCAATATGTTGATGCGTTGTGAGAGCGCGTGTAATGCGATGCCGTACCCGTTATGTGCCCCCCCGCCAAGGGGATCACCGAAATTCAGTACAGTGCTATCGGTGATGCTACCAGACACCGTGCCGCTCCCAAAGAGCACTCCGATGACGTTATCCAGGTTGCCGCCATTTAGGTAAATACCACGCAGTGATGCATAATCAGCATCGTTGAGCCAGACACCAATCTTATCATCATGTAGCACCTCGATGGCGAGGTTGCTGAATTCGTGCTTCGGACCAGTGGCCTTGAGCACATGACTATCACCAGAACTGAGGTACATATCAGAGACTTTACAGAGTCCGTTCTGTAGCTCCAAGGCGACGCCTGAAGCCGGAGACACTGCTGCCTTCTGAGCACCGTCGTAAGTTGCGCCCATGAGCCACACATTCGAATTCGCTACCAGCAGGTTCTCGGCATATGTGCCTGGAAGAAGCACCACCGCCCCATATTTTCCAGCCGACGTTATAGCCGACTGCCCTAACAGTTTAGCCTTGGCCGGGCTCGTTCCGTCATACGACTCACTGCCGTTCACAGGATCTGCGAACCTTGTAGTGCGTCCGCTGCTCTGGATGGCAAATACCCGATTGAGGATTGATAAAATGTTAAGCTCTTCATTGGATGGCATTTAAGCCCTCCTGGGTTCGTACTTGAATACCAGAGTCACAGCACCCGCAGCACCGGCGTTCTTTGCCGCAGCGTCCCTATTTACCAATGCCACATGTAGCTCTTGGGTGGAGTCCAAGTCTATGTAAAGGTCATCTTCCTTGGTAATGTCCATCACATATGACGCGCCCACCGCTGCTCCATATGAGGCAAGATCAGCATCAATCGATGCGCAGAAGTCGGCTGGTAAGAAAGTGTCTTTCTTGTAGAGCATTACCTGATAGTGCAACTGCTGAACACTTATGACAGTGATGCCGGTTATCGTCACGGTGTTATCCGTCAGTCCCACCAGATTGGCCGTGGCCTGAGCGTTCAACGCCAACCCCGCCAGGAAGTCCACCGTTGGAACTGAAGCTATAATGTAAGCAGGGTTGACGACGCTGATTGACTCCATGAAGGCAGAGAATTGTGTGTCGGGTAGTGTAGATGCGACGATGGCTATCTGGGTGCCCGCTACAACGCTACTTATCCGCATGATATCGAAGCTGACCCCGTTAAGCGTTCGTCTACTTCGGGCGGCGACTTCAATCCAATCGCTTTGCCTCTCATGGCCAGGCACCGTGCTTATCAACTGTATTTTAATACTCTGACTAGAATAAATAGTAAAACTCTCGATCGAGTTGTATGCGGTGTTCTGCAGACCAGACCCCATCTGATCGCCCGTGTTATCTGAGTACAACACCCCACGAGACATAAAGTTCAGTTCATGTACGCCTATAGCTGGAAGCACCTTCGTAGTGCTCGTTGGATCGGATGGAAAAGAAAAAATGAGAGGGACTTTAGTAGCCATGACTCCTCCCTATGCCGGATTCTCGTGATACACTATCATCAAGGTAGCATATCCCGACGTGTCAGCAATCGCGCCTACGGCACAGTTGAGCGACGCACCTGCTGCGATGTTATTATTCGCAATAGCAGCGATAGTGTCAAGCTCAAGCTGGGCGGCGTCCTTTGATATTGTGGTCGTGCCAATTACCGTCGCCAGATCATTGTTATACAATATGATAGTTGGCGCGGTCGCAGCCGATACAACGGCAACATCTTGTCGTACTTGGACTTGTGTAATGGTCACAGCGCGATCAAATGGAATTGACGCGAAGCATACTGCGGTATGTAGATCTATTCCCCTGATAATCAGTCTCTTGTCCTCTCCTTGCGAAGTGAGTTTAGAGGCTGGCAATATCCCAGCCTCAACATCTGATGCCCTCAGCACCCGAACGCCTGATAATGATCTCATGATCAGGCACCTCACTCAGCAACGGCCAACGCGGGCTCTATCCACCAAGATATCGACACGTCGCATCCAACGGCGACTGCCCCTGAGAATGCGATGGTGGCAACTACAGTAGTCTCGAAGGTATATCCTCTCAGATCATCCTCAGTCAACACGACGGTTTCACCGATCACAGAGGATGCCTTCTGCACCACGATACCGGCGACTTTTGCAACTGCGGCATCCAGTAGCGATATGCTGATGGGCCCAAGGATTTCTTTGTTGTTGATGACCATGCCTAAGAGGTGAGCTTTGGCTCCAGTCGGCACAGTGAGCATCGTGAACGCGCCGTTGGCTGCATAAGTGTGGAATAGTGATCCAGAAGCCCGATCCTTATCAATTGCCCTGCGGTAGTTTCCGTTATGGTCCATTCCGCCCTGTAATATCTCACTTACATCATTGAATAGCATTCTTCGTCACCTACCTCTGGATCAGCGTGCTGCCAAGTTCGCTGGTCAGCCAAGACGGGGCATTCACGAGCTTCAGTCCGCCGAAGCTCCGGCGAGATGCCATCTGAACCACACTGGCGGTGATCGGGGAGTTCTGCGGCGCGTCCTTCAGAAGTTCGACTTTATACTTTCGGACATAGAACCGCATTTTACACGCGGTGCTCGCTGGAGATGTTACACTCGCTGGCACCCTGGCTTTCCATGCAGGGTGCATGTCCTGTAGCGTGAAGAACTCTGCCAATTGTGGGTTCGGTGCGTAGAAGGGAGAATCCCTACCATACACAAAACCAAATTCTTCATCGCTCTCCGTTCTGGGGTCCCTAAGATCCGCCAGGCTCTCGTTGGCCGGATAGTACTGATAGAACTGAGCATATCCGGGAGTTCCGCCCCAGAACACATGATAAATCATGTCCTTGGACTTGGGCTCAAGCATGTACTTTAGAGTCGGTTTCGTGTTTTCGAATGACGCCGTGATACCGCCGCTGGCCACGTCTCCGATGTAGCCGAGCTGCCCCGATGTTGCACCAGGATTAACTATTACATCTTCATGCGCCTTAACTTTCCAATAGGCATTACCTTCTCTGAAAAGCAGACAGAGATACCATCCATCCATGAGATAATTATCCCACGGCCCACCTCGATTAGCAAAAGGATTCGGCATTTATTATTTCACCCCAAATATGTGTGTGTGTAGGGATGCTACATCACACTTAAGCTGGAACACAGATGAGCTTGGTGCCGATTGTGTCCGCGCCGGATGCAGTGGCAGACTTAACCTGGATCAGCACATTCGCCTCGACGAAGATAGGCTTCGGGAGAATGATCGGAGAAAGAGCACCCACCAACGTCTCTACGGCGACCGGCACAGATGCCACCAACACGGTATCCAGGTAGATACCGATGATATAGTTCTCCAGGATAGATGGGGCTGTGGGCACAATCGCTACTATCTTGCGTCTCTTGGTATTTGCAGCGGCCAACAGAAGCGTGCCAAATGCAGCGCTCATAGTCCAGGCAGCACCACCGGTTGTCACTATCGCGGTAGCCAAGTCGGGTAGCACTTCAATGGTCTGGTCCGGGTATCCGGTCTGCGACTTGTAGAGTTCTTCAATCTGATCTTTCATCATTCAGGTCACCACCGGCACGTAAATGAGCTTGATGTTACATGTTCTGGCAACGGCGTCATTGCATGCGAGTTTGGCATTGATGGCCACGCCGGATTCAACGAATATTGGCTCAGGAAACATGATCGGAGGCATTGGGCCAACCAGCGACTCAGCCGAGTACGGCACAGCGGCTTTTACGGCGGTTCCGGCCAGTAGTTGTACTTGGAATTCATCGGCGGCAGAGAGCGTGTCGAGCTGTATTCCCACAATCTTCTTTCGTGAAGTATTGAGTACTGCGGACAGCACCTCGGTGGCGGCTCCATATGTCCAGCCAGCAGCGTCTGCCGTCAGGGTGACACCTGCAGCAAGAAGCGGGTAAACGCTGATGGTCTGGTTAGGCCACCCGGTGATATCCTTGTGGAGTTGATCAATTCTCATTTTATCCATATTTTCACCTCGAAAAATAAAAACGAGTGTCCGATTTAAGTGGACACTGTGGTGTACATATCGGTCTTCATGTAGCTGCCCAGGCCGAAGGTGATGCCGAACAGCCTGATCTGCTGAGCGGCGGTGAACCGGTTCCTGGACTTCATGAGGAACTTGTCAGTCGGGGCCAGGTATCTGGTCTGAATGGGAGCCAGGCCAATTCCCTCGGGTGCATCGCCCAGGTACAGGCCATAGTCAACTACCTCGGGGTTGTAGCTGGTGTTGTTGTGGTCAATTTGGATCTCCTGGACGGTGGGAGAAGTGGAGAAGGGAACGAGCCCGAGCAGTACCATCATGGCGTTCTTATCGACGGTGATGGGGCTGGCATAGGGAGTTGCATCGTATCCTACCCAGTTTCTTTTTGCATCGCCGGTTGCATTGGCGGTGAAGCTGAAGTCCCACACGTTGTTGCATGTCTCGGTGGCTGCAGCCGTTCTCATGATGTGGCCTGCCCGGATGTAGGACCACCCCAGCTCAGAGCTGTTGGCCTTGATACCCTTAAATGTCGGGTTGCCAGGGATCTTGGCTTTTGCGATCCTGAGCCCTGTCAGAATTGCATTCACTCGGTCCCTGACCAGAAGGCCTACGTTGGACCGAACTGTTCCGAGCTGAGTTTCGATCTCGCTCTGGAAGATAAGAAGCTCGCTGTCAGTGACACCGGAGAGCTGATAGTCTATACCATTGAGAGTAACAGTCCCAGAAAGAGCTGGGTTCTGTAGAATCTGTTCATCGCCTGTAGCCATTTATGTCATCCTCACATAATGTGGTCAGTTTTGTGTGTATGCTCGACCTGTTAATAGTCATCGGTGGGGGCGTTATATATAAACGTAAGCGTTTTTTCGAATATCAGCAATTGAACAATTATTTATATTACCGGAACTTGGATGCAACCATGTCCGAAATGAGCTTATCAGCTCCCACGAAGCCACTATTTCAAGTAAAGGTGAACGGAGCACGCACCCCAGGGAAGACATCAATCCCGTGCAGCGCTGAAACACGAAAGGCAATGAAAGAATACCGAGTAAAATATGAAGAGATGTATGGAGAACAGAAAGCTTGGGACCCCATACTAATAGCCATGACTCGGGTGCCTCTGTCCTTCGTCGGTATTAGATGAGTTCCGACGAAGATGTGACGATTTTTTATATTACCGGAACGAAACAAGTGCTTAGGCGATCGAATGAAACACTACAAGTACACTATCACATATAAGGGGGCGAAATACCACAGCAATACAATGACTGGTATCGCCCGCATGATAGCGAAAAGCAGCGGTGAGACACCCAACGCGGTGTACAAAAAACTGACTGGCAGATCAATGCCGAAGAGAAGGAAATAACATGACACGATCGAAAGTAAAACCAGGCGAGAAACCGAACTACAACAAATTCTTGTACTTCGTGGCTGGCGGACAGGGAAACACCCCACAGATCTTCAAAGTGGGCAAGAAAAATCCGAGGTAATGATATGGTAAGAAGACATCGCGTGAAGCACCCCGGAAGCGGGCATGGACGGCCCGTGGCAAAGGGCGAGAAACTTGACTATTCCAAGTACATCTACTATTGCAAGACCGTGGGTGGAGGACTTCGGGTATTCAAAGCCAACCGGAAAGGCGGTAAGGCTCGAACGGACAGTGGCGCAATCCACAAGTCAAAGACGCGCGCGTACCGATACAAGAAGAGAGACGAAATGGAATCGTCTGGGTGGTAGGCATGGAAATCAGATTTGATGACTATGTAATATCCTTCGCCGGTCTGTCTCCCTGGAAGCGGTTCATGTTGCTATGCGGACTGTCGTATGGTGCATACCAATTGACTATTACTCCAGGGGTCGAATCAACTTACATCGGGGGCGCGTGGTCGATGGTGCTGGTCGCGTGGACATTTTACTTCACTACGCACGAGGACGATACTGCACCAGAAGAGGTATCGTCTGAGGCACCAGCCCAGGCTCCTCGTCTCAAGACCAAAGAAGAACTTGAGCTGGAGATATTCAATGGATCTGGCAAGTTCCTGAACCAACCTCCTAAGTAGGTGGTAATATTCAAAATCTTCTTTTTTTAGTCAGGGGTCAAACACTAACGCTCGGTGATGGGACAACCATCAAAGTCACTGACATCACCGATAGCAACCAACTCAAGCTCGATGTAACATGCCAATGGAAATTCGGCGACACACTCACACACAGCGAGACGATATTAGAAGGCAGCGAACTCGCATATAGCGTGAGCCCCAACTACTTCAGATTGGTAGTCCGATCAGTTATAAAAGCTTCCAGCTTCGCGTTTGCCAACGTCGCTGTAGACTACGACACCACCGAGGAAAATGGGAACCTGAAGCTCGACATTAGCAACCCGCTATTCGTTAAGGGCGTGAGCACCGCGACGATCTCTTACGCGGTGCCTTTCGGTGGGCGTCTCGTCGTCACGAAGCCGGGCGGGACTACGATCGTGGATACTCCCACACTGGCAGGAGCACACACCTATACCATAACATCATCGAATATCGATGAAGTTGGTATGTGGAAAGCTACCGTGATGGAGTCCGGTAGCTCATCGCCACAGATCGTGAAGATCTTCAGGGTCGTGAACCCTCCAACAACATTCAGTCACATCATTGACATCGTGTTCAGGGTACCATCTTATATGAGCACAAGCGACGAGTTTACACAAATCCAACTCATCAAAGACAAACTGGAATCCGAGCTGGCTGAACTATTCGAGCACTTTGGACTTCAGTATATGTCTCTCGGCGTGGTTGCTGGTAGCACTTCGTCCGACTACACGATGAGACTACTTGCGACTATGGGCAGCGCTAAAGATGCCGAAGCTGTCATGTGCTCAATCGTCAATATGATGTCCCTCAACGTAATGGGGTCCCCGGTGGGCTACGTGTTCACCACACGATCAAGCTCGGCGCAAGATAAGATCACATTCGATGTAGGTGATGTACTCGCCTTGATGAAAGCGTCGGTGAAGACGCGCTTTGATCGCGCATGTGACAACACCGAAAGCATTGCAGCATTGGCGACGAGCGAGAAGAAACTGTACGCAGACGTGTTTCCGTCCGCAACAATAGACCCTATGAACCAAGCCATCACTGCTATAAGTGCGCTAGATGTATCCACCGAGTCTAACAGGATCGCTGCGATTAAAACCGCTAAACCCACTTTTGTAGACGCGGTGAGAACCGTTGAAGATAGTGTTACAACTGCATACTCAACACACGACGTTCCTTTAGAGCATACGACGGTGGAAGTGACAAGTGATATACCAGGAAACACTGTGTCAACGTCCACAGGGGCACACGCGGCGGAGAGCGCGAGCACCCTGAGCGTTAGCAGCCTCACCGCAACAGTGAAAGACAACTGGAAGATCGTTGCTGTGCTTATCACGGTACTGGTAATCGCCGTTGCGCTGCGACTTAAAGGCAAGGGATTGATCAAGATGATCAGGAGAGAAGCATGATAATACTAAATTGGCTCGTGTTGGGACCATTCGAACTCACCGGCCCATCCGGAGCGAGAGACGCTACTATCAGCAATGCTGTAGCAACTGACATGATCGGCGAAGCGAGTATAACTCCGATAGCGGGTGGGTTAAGTGCTGGTAAGACATGGCTGAAACTATCACAACCATATCCAGACTTGTCGATTGTGCAGAGCGAAGGCGTCAGCGACTTCGCATATGACGAAGTAAGCAAAACATATCTGCCTGGGCTGGCAACGACGAACGCGCTTGCTGGGTCATTCAAAATAACCGCACTATCGGATACCGATGTACGCCTACAGCATTCCACTGGCAACGTGTACACCGGGAAGGTCGTCGATGCGATCCATATTTCGGGCACCCGACCCAAAGGGGCCACGATGGACAAGTACGGGGCTCACAGCGACGACCCGCGTGCGATTGAAGCCTATCGGATACTGTATGAGGCATCACTAGCCACTTCGACCCTATGGGATGGCTATGAATACATCGATATGACAAAGTACATGAATCCGGTCGATCGGGCCGTGTACTATGCATATGTGAATGTGTACTCACCAACGTCTCAATCCGCGCGCCTGTTGATCAGGTCTGACGATGACTGTAAAGTATGGTTGAACCACAGCAAGGTTTACGGCACTGACATCGTAACCGGATTCGCGGGGAGAGGAATCAGTGCTGCCGTCGATAAGACCAACGTGACACTCAATGCCGGATGGAACACATTACTCGTAAAAATCGTGAACTCCGGTGGGCCAACTGGATTCGCAGTATGCCTGGCGGACACATTGGATGCACCACTCACGAACCTCATCTATAGCACGGATGCTGTGAATACCAATACAACCACTGACACCACATCAACGCTGCTGACCAATAACACAAACGACGCGGATTTAATTGCATTCCTGAACAGTCAACCGAGCAGTAGCCTGGGCTCGACGTGGAAAGCCGGTATGACGGTCAGTGAGTACATGGCAACGTTATCACCAGCAGACCGAGCCGCCGTCACTCAGGCGATGTACTCCGGCAATACCGCTCTGCCTCCTGCACCCCAGTCAGATGTGCTTGCGAACGCCACCGATAGCCTGGTTTCGAAAGGATGGGGAGTCACGGCGCAAATGGTGTTCTGGGCTGCGGTGGGTCTCGCGGTAATATTGGCAGCTATTTTCCTGTTGTGAGTGCCACATGTCGATAGTCGCGTTGGGTAAGAAGAAACAAGTTGACGCCAAAAGCGCAGATAATGTAATCAATCTGAGCATAAAGAGCCCTGATGTTCTTCGCATCGGTAACAAGGTCAAACTTGACCCGATCATGCTTGGCAACAAGATGCTTTCCAAGGGAGCCGGCCTGGACATTCGCCTGGGTGAGATGGCGAGCGGGCAGAAACCTGTATGGGTAGAAAAATACAGCTACCTAACACCAGGTGAAATCGCGGTGAGAGTGAAACAAGACGTCCCTGCGAATATGCCCGCGCCGATAGTCATAACCACCGGAGGCGACACAAGTCCTAGCGACCTGGGAGGCCCCTGTTCATTTTTGTCTACAAATCCCGGCGACGATGTGCATAAGATATTGGTGACTGATCTATCTAATATCAAGACCAACGTCGTTGCATCCGCCCAGGGAGAAGGAGCTGATGCCAGGTACACCACCTACGTCGAGAATGCTAACCACGTCGCATATACACCCGATGGGGTACTTCATGTAACCTACTGCAATCTCAACGGTGCTGTTGAAAATGCTTATCATGCTTACAGCTCAGACGGTGGCAGGACATGGGCAGTTGAACGTATCGATGATAGTTGGAGCGGTCGTCAGGTCTATAGTAGCGTAGCAGTTGACCGAAATGGCAAGCTCTACTTCATGTGGGCCGAATCCGACGACGCTGATACAGCGAGAAGATTTCTGCGACTCCGCACCAAGACATCTGCTGGTGCATGGGGCGCGATAGAGCAGGTATCAGAGACCATCGTAGGAGGTCCGTACAATAGAGATCCCTGTATGGCGTTTCTTCCAGATGGCTTGACCCTGGGCATTGTGTGGAGCGGCCAAGGACATGGAAGCGATACAAGCGGTCTCAACGTGCTCTACTGCGCCAGGGCGTCTGATGGCACCTACTCCGCAGTCGAGGAGATTACCGCTAATGCAAAGAGCACTGCCACAGTGATCGAGTACAGGCGTGCCTCCTTGCAGTACGATAGTAGCAGTAAGCCGCATGTCGGGTTCAATGACGCGGGAACCATCAATACTTACTACAGTAATAAAGTGGGCGCTGGATGGCTCGCCAAGGAGCAGGTGAATACAGATCACAATAACGCTGGTTACATCAATACTAACGTGATTGTGGATTCACTTAACGTGTTTCACATATGCTACCTGTACGACACCGGCGCACAATATAATCTCATCTATAGGAACCGTTCTTCTGCCGGGGCATGGTCCGCAGCCAGTGCCATTGAGAGCAAGGTGCAATCGACTCAGATGCAAATCAATGTAGATGGTGATATCGTATTTTGTATCCCCACTGCTAATTATGCAGCTCGGTACATGCTAGTCTCGAAGACTCTCCCCAGAGGAGGCGCGCTTTCAGCCGCTACGGTGATAGACGATCGTGCCGGATACTGGATAATTACCGGAATGACGCTGTGGGGCAATCCGGTGGTAGGAGGAGTGCATAATAACATACCACAACAGGGTAATATATTCGTCTACACCGTATTCACTGCATCGGACATGTCCGCATGTGACCTGGTGTTCCTGGCAACCTCGGATGCTGTCATAGGCGCGAACCAGCGCCCTAACATCATGCAATCGTATGTGACTCGAAGACGCGGTTACATCCAAGTGGGCAAAAAAGATTTAATAGGACCAGTG
>Ga0172381_10006550_pt1 | contig 11631 bp, 7 predicted proteins | sample Leawel6488metaG_FD_119754 | JGI IMG/M metagenome (GOLD analysis project Ga0172381, IMG submission 119754) | Leachate microbial communities from a municipal landfill in Southern Ontario, Canada - Leachate well 64-88 metaG | ecosystem: Engineered > Solid waste > Landfill > Unclassified | place... | reverse complement strand
CGTGATATTCCTTGCTCTCATCATCAAGGAATTGCGTGAGTGTCGGTGCGCTCTTTAAAAGAATGCGCGTATCTTCCTCCTTAGAATCCAGTACGCGCAGGGGATTGGCTTCCAGACGCTGACGATCCAACTCAGGAAGATTACGCTCTTTGCCGATGAAGTAATCGCGCAGTGCTTCTATGTATGCACCGCGATTCTCCGCCGTACCGATGTTGTTGATTTGTAATTCCAGACGGTCGGCAATGCGCAGATCCCGGAAAATCTTGGCGATTACGTGGATCATCTGTGCATCAATACTCGGGTCCCTGAGCCCGATAACTTCCATATTAAATTGGTGGAACTGCCGGTAACGGCCTTTCTGCGGGCGATCATGCCGAAAGCACTGGCCAATGGCATAGAGTTCCACGGGCTGCGGCAATTGCTGCATGCCATGTTCGATGTATGAGCGGCAGATGCCTGCCGTAAACTCCGGCCGCAGAGCAAACTCCGGTTCAGCATCGTCTCTCTGCTTAGAGGTAACCAGGAAGAGCTCTTTTTCCACGATGTCCGTGTGTTCACCGATCCCGCGTTCAAAAATAGCTTTCTGTTCAAACATTGGTGTGTCAATCCGCTTGAAACCTGCTTGTCGTGCACGATGGCGTACAGCCTTTTTGATGTATGTCATGTACTGATGATCCTCGGGGAGGACATCATGCGTGCCTTTCGGTGTGCGGAATAACGGTTGGGACATATGCGATATCTAATAGAGTAGCAACTGAGGAGATCCCCCCGTAGCCGCCGCGATAGCGGTGCGAAGGGGGATCGGTGTACGGTATGTTGGTTGAGACATAGCAAGGGTATGCGTGCACTAAGCACAGATGGTAGCGCAAAGGGCACCTCCTGCCAAGGGTGGTTGTCGTGCAGAAGTAGTCTGGATTACAAATTGACGTATATGTGGGGCGAGAGAAGGACTGTCTATACCTTCCATCGCGATTTCATCACATGGTTATAATCGCTTTTTTGAAAAAGCCCGACCCGATTGAGTTTTTAACTCAAGAGGTCAAGAAAGAACTCTCTTGTTTCTTTGACACCTAGTGGCCAAATATTGATTCTGTTTTCAACAGTGATTGCCTGTCTATCACCAGAATTTAATTTCTGCGCAATTGTAGGAGGTACACATCTAAAAATTCCACTAGTTTGTTCCCCAAATAAATCTGCTAAATCTGTACCAGCCAAACCTGCTGCAATACTGTCTCTAATAAATTGTAGATACTCATTCAAAACGGCTACTTCCGTTACAAATCCAGGCTTTTGAACAAGCTCATGCATAAGTATGGCACCATCGGCAGTTGCACCAATGCCACGACCTCTCTGTGTCCTATTCAAAGCAACTTGCAATGTGTTTGTATTAGCAATTTTTCCAGCAGTAGCACATAAAATACTTTTGTAACTGGGTGTGCCACGATAGTTTCCAATTTTAGAGAAAGAAGTATTGTGAAATGCCATAACATCATCATTTATTAATTGTTGCATGAGAGGATATGCACCATGTAAAGGCTCTTTAAGTCCTTTGTACGCATTATCACCAAAGTAAAATACTATTCCTGCGTATTCCTTCAAAAGAGCACTTATCGCTTGGTTATATTTGAGGTCTCTATCAAACCCAGAGGCGTTATTGTTGTGTGGTTGGTCAATAAGCAGTGCAACTCTACCTTCTGATTTGACCAGCTCGAAGGCTTCTTTCATAGAAGCTATATCTTGAGAACCATCTATTTGAACTGCGGAAATTTCCAATGCTTCAAAATCTAAACCCATTGTCTGAAGCTTTGCTACAAATTCTTTGTGACCAGAATACGCATGTTGTTGAGGAAGAATAACTCGGCTCAATGGCTGTCCTCCTGTAAGTTGTGGAATAGCCATTTGCACACACTCAAGTGACTGCATTAAATTATCAACCTGTGTTGTTGCAATTCCCGTTTCATCAATTTCATAGAGATTTGCTATTGTTCTTGCTGATTTTTCTTGTGCAAATCCTCCAAATGCTTCGGGCTTCCTGTGCCCACTTGAGCGTTGATCTGCTTCTATTGACTCCCATGTTTCATCAAGCGTAGCTGAATTATATACATCACCAGCTTGTCCTATTACCTGAGTTGCTTTTAGCGGATAGTCTTCTGGTTGTAATCCTTTTGCTATTAAGTATGCATTATAATCAGCAAGAGCCGCTTCTGGTGGTCGAAATATGAGACCTTGTCCCAAGTAGATGCTTTCTTTCCCGGCAGCATCTAATTCTCTCTTTTTCTCTTTTGAGTCAGGTATGTTCGATGGAATTCTGTTAAGGGCACTCATGTCACATTGTAGAAAGAAGAGCGTTCGTCAATCGTAATGAATAATAGGAGGTGAATGGTAGACAAATTTTTGTAATATATCAAAGTGAAATAAAGAGTGAAGATTGGTGATATTTTGATGCATACCTATTAAGATCTGCAAATATGGTTCGAACTACGTAGTAAGGGATGGAAAGATAGTCTGGGAGCTACCTTCTCCGTTTCGTGAGAAGCTTCAAATCAGTGATTGTACTACGTGGGGCGAGAGAAGGGGTTCGAACCCTCGACCTGCCGGACCACAACCGGCCGCTCTAACCAACTGAGCTACTCTCGCCATGGTATAAATAATATATGGGAATGAACGTGGTGATGCTTCCAAGGCGAAGTTGGAAACTGCCTGCCCGTCCGTAGTCCCGCCCCGCGAATGCGGGGGGACGAAGGCGGGAGCTACTCTCGCCATGATGCCGCAGCATAGTAAACGAAAAAGGCTGTGTCACAAACCAGAATATTCACGAAAGGGGAGCGTGCTATCAGGCGGAAGGCGGCGGTGGTGCAGCCGGAGGCTCTTTTTTGGATTGTGCGTCCTGTTCTTCCACGCTGTCTGCACGCAAAAAGGCAATCGGTTCCTCATCGTCGGGTTCCGCAGATAACGATTCCTGTACATTTTTCTGTGGCGCAGGATCAGTGTTCTGTTGTGCAGGGGATTGCGCGGGCATTATCGGAGTTGGTGCGTCCGAAGCAGATGCCTGCGCCAACCACGGGGGAGTGGGGCCTTCCACCTCGGCAGGAGGAGGCGCAACGGGTTTAGGAGGTGCAGCAGAAGGCTCGGGAGGCGGAGGTGCAGGGGGTTCTGAGGGGGCAGCAGGTTCTTCCACTGGAAGCTTGTTTTCCTCCGCGCGGGGTTTCAGCCAATCGGGGAGCGGTCCTTCCGCACCGTTCGCTACGGATTCCTGAGGAGGTTCCTGTGGCGTTGGTGGCACAGGTGTGGGTTCCGCCTTCGGTTCATCGGCAGCAGGAGCGGCTGGCTGAACGGTTTCCGCGGGGGGAGCTTCTTGTTCTGTAGTCTGGGATGCAAGCCACGGTGGCACGGGAGCAGAGGAGGCAGATGGTTCGACGGAAGGGACTTCTTTCTTCTTTGGCGGAGTTTGCTTTTTAGGTTGAGGTGCGCTTTTTGCAGGTTGCAGCCAATCGGGGAGCGGCTCAGGCGTTGTCTCGGGTTCCGTTTGTGGAGCAGGAGGTTCCGGCTCCGGTGCCGGTTTTTCTTCCGGCATACTCTCCGCTACCGGTTCCGGCTCTTTTTCTACAACAGGTTCTTCCGTTGGCAGCGGCGGTACTTCTTCTTCCGCCGTGGCTTCCACAATTTCCATAGGTTGGGTTTCCTCCAGAGCATCCACATCTTTTGTGGCAGATGCATCCTCGGATGCAAGCGGTATGGCAGACCTTTTTTTGACCAGACGTGAAACTGCAAAGATGCTACCCAGACCGACGGCAATCGAAACAATGGCGATCAGAAGCACTTTTACAATGAGTAAAACAGTGGAGAGGAGTGCACCACGGTCCTGTGTCTGCTCCTGGTCTTCTGGAGTGTCAGAAGGAGGTACGGCACTGACGCTTTCGATCTGAACGGTGGCAGACGTTCCTTCGACAATGGCAGATGTCTGAAGGTTCCGAATACTCACTTTTACGGTATAGCGATTATTCGCGGCATAGGTGTGTTGCGGCGTGCTAAGCAAACTCGTCTTTCCGTCGCCGAAATCCCATTGCAAGAGAACCGGGAAATCCGGCGTGCCTTTGGGATATTCCACGGAGAATTGCGTGGTGCCGTCTCCAAGATCCTGTGCAACGATTTCTACGGTGCGGCGCTCCAGTTCATCTTCCTGAGTGGCAATAGTTCTATTCACGATGCGAATACTTTGAAGCTGTGCACCGGAACGCAGAACAACCGTTGTATCGGTCACTGGTTCTGTAAACCAGACATGCAAGGGCGTTGCTTTGGTCTCGAAGAATGTTCCATGAACATCATTATCGTTGGAAGGATCGCCGTCACCGTCGTTATCGCGTGTGGTATCTAGATCCAATGTGAGAGCCTGTATGCCATCAACAGGAAAGAATCCGATAACAGATTGGGCAGAATCCAGAACAATGCGTCCTTTAGCATCCAGTGCAGGAGTTGTTGCTATAATCGCTCCGGATTTGGTGCCTGGCATATTGCCTGTTGCGGGGACATCAATGCGCAACGTTTTCTGTAAGCGCACACTGCCATCTGCTGAGGCGATATCGCCCACAAGTTGATAGAGACCTTCATCAATGAATCTGGTCCGGAAGAATGCAGTGCGTTTTGCTTCTACAAATGTTCCGTCCAGAGAGAAGATCCAACTGAACGCGGGGTTCGTTACGGAATGCCGCGCGATGATTTCAAAAACCGATCCCCGCGGCAATGTCAGATTTTCTGCATCTGAAGATGTCTGTGCCATTGTTGCAGGGATAATCCCCATGCCTGCAACAATGGTGAGTATCGTGAGCCAGCGGACGAAAATTGATGTGCGCATAACAGAATGCGTATTCTCACAGAAGTTCTTAACCACTACCAATATTACTGATAATAGTGACAATGGCACTGGCAAGGATGATGAGAATGAGACCAACGACAACGTAGAGAATAGCCTTCTTTGCTCTTGCAGTTGTGCTTTCGTCACCGGCACTCACCACCATCATAATGCCAGCAATCACAATAACAATCACTGCTATAAGTCCCACATAGGAGAGGACGGTAGTCAGGATGTTTTCGAGCGTACCGCGGATATTACCACCGCCGGGAACATCTATTTCTCCTGCATCTCCAAGATCTGCAGCAACCCGTATAGGGAGCAGAGCCAACGCAATCGCACCTGAGAGAAGGCTTGTGATACGCCGGATGATTGGTGCCAGTGTGTGCATGGATTTTTAGTTTTAGGGAGTAATTCCACCTCCACTTCCACCAATGGTCTTAATGAGTTCGACGAATGTTTTGGAGAGGAGAATCACAATGAGCCCTGCGGCAACGTATAGAACAATCTTCTTTGCCGTTTCCTTGGAAGAGTCGCTACCCACACCCACAATCAAGTAAAGCCCTGCAATGATGATCACTGCTACAGCAAGCAGAGAAACGTACGTCAGAACCTCATTCACAATATCGCCGATCACTGCTTTCAGGTCGGTGCCAGTGGAAACGCCGGTATCGGCAGCAGCAGCAACGCCTGCCTGCACGCCGTCTCCGGTGTAGACAGATGCCAGAACTTTTTGGCAGGGGCGTAGCAAAGCGGCAATGGCGAACGTCAGGCGTAGGCTGATGGTAGAGGGTGAGATGGAGAGCATAGTTCCTTCTATGATAGCATAAAATGCCCCGTGACGCTATCCTTCGTTTATGCCAGCCATATCACCTGCGCACATCCTTGCACGTGCCGGTACACCGGCATTGCTCATTTCCAATCTCACGAATATCCGATATCTGACAGGATTGGAGCTTTCTGCGGGATTTTTGCTCATTACACAGCGTAAATACCGCCTTTTTGTGGATCAGCGCTATCGGGAAGCGGCAGAGGGTATAGCATTGCCGGCAGCAACAATTCATGACCATGAAGATCTGAAAAACATGCTTCTGCGTTGCAGAGAATGCGGCTTTGAGGCCAATGACGTGACGGTAGACCGCCTTGGCCGGTGGAAGCGCATATTTAAGAACACAAAATTTGTTCGAACAAAAGGAGTCATCGAGGAATTCCGCAGGAGTAAAGACGCACGCGAACTGCGCTCTTTCCGGCGGGCGCAACACATCACGCATGAGATGCTTCGTAGAGTTCCTGCAGTGTTACGCAAAGGAATAACGGAACGCGATGTGGCGTGGAAGCTTACGAGTTGGGCTCACGAGTTGGGCGCTGATGGACTTGCTTTTGATCCGATTGTCGCTTTTGGTTCCCATACCAGTTCACCGCATCACCATCCAACAGGGAGAAAACTCAGAAAGGGACACATTGTGCAAATCGATGTCGGAGCACGGTATCGCGGATACTGTGCGGATCAGAGCGCCGTCTTTTTTACGCGTTCTCCAACCGCTCTCCAAAAGCGGGTTCTTGCTGCTGTAGAGCAAGCCAAGGAGCGTGCCACAAAGGCATGCCGTGCCGGCGTGACGAACCGGGAACTCGATCGCATTGCCTGTGCGGTACTCAAGAAGCACGGATTCGAGGACTACATTGCTCATGCACTGGGACATGGAGTCGGTTTGGAGATTCATGAAGGTATCTCCTTAAGTGAGCGCGCCCCCAAAAAAAAGCTGCTCAAGAATGAAATAGTCACGATCGAGCCGGGGCTATACATCCCGGGAAAATTTGGTATTCGCTTAGAGGACGAAGTCGTTATCCGCCTTCGTCCCGCGTATGCGGGACTACGGACGGATTCTGCCCTGCGAGGCGTGTAACGTGACGCAAGATACCGCCTACATTAGCTGGCGGAACTTCATAAGAGGCTAGTACCACATATATGTGGAAAGTTGTCACTTGCTGCTCAGGGCGTGAACACCAGAAATTTGCTAGAATAATCAGAAACACACTTCATTTTTATGAAAGAGCTTCCTCGTCCACCGCGGCATATCCTGGCGATTCTGCTCGTCATCGCGCTCGTGGCACCCATGCAGGCGCGCAGTAACGAAGACCCGTTTTTACAGTCGGAACCTTTTGAACAGGAGTTCATTCTCACAGCGTATTACTCGCCGGTCCCCGGACAGTGTTGCTACGTGAAAGGCGGACTCAATGCCGATAAGATTCTCAACGGAGAAGGGCACACGGCAGCTGATGGAACGCCGGTGTACCCGGGTATGATTGCCGCGCCGTCGCGCTATCCATTCGGTACCCGCGTAACACTTCCCGGCATTGGCATTCTCACCGTGCATGATCGCGGCGGAGCAATCATCGAACGGAATGATGGCATTCATCGTTTGGATATTTGGGTAGGAGAAGGAGAAGAAGGCTTAGCTCGTGCTCTCTCATTCGGCGTGCAACGCGTGGCCGGTACGGTTTATCCGGTGCATACGGAGCAACCGCAGGAAGCGTTTGCTCTAGAAACACTGCCGACGATGTTCGAGCGTTTGAATCCGTACATGGTTGCCGGAGGAGATATGCTCTCTGTGCGGCCGCGCCTTGGAGGTCGAGGTCCATCGGTATCCATGCTTCAGGAGCACCTTAAGCGGGTCGGATACTTCAGCCAGAATCCAACAGGATTCTTCGGTTTGCAGACGCAGCAGGCACTGCGCGCATTTCTGGATGGCTATCAAATGAATGAACCGGATGATGTTCTCACCGAACGCGCTGCGGTCACCCTGTTTGCCGCGGCATTGCGCAGCAGTGCCAACGGTCCGGTGAGCGGTTTTGTGGATGCCCAGAGTCCGCCATCGGTCATTATACAAGCACAACGCATTCTGCGTTTTCTTGGATACTACCGTGGCCGAACGGACGGGGAGTACTCGTCTGCAATACAAGCGGCAATTCTGCGTTTTCAGCAAGAACATCGTCTTGTAGGAACAGAGCAAGATCCCGGTGCAGGCCGCATTGGACCCATTACACTGCAGACGCTTTCTACAGAGTGGAATCGTATTTTGGTTACGCATCTGGCAGATCGACTCCTGGATCGTCGAAAGGTTGAACAGATTGTGGTACAGCGTGGTGAAGTAGTGGAACGTTTTCTGGAAGAAGGGGAATCATGGCCGGAAGTGCGTATGTTGCAGAACTTTCTTGCAGACAAAGAGTACATCTCTCCACAGCGTGTTACGGGATACTTCGGTCCGGAAACCAAAGCTGCACTCATTGCATATCAGCTGGATGAAGGACTCATTGCCACTGCACATGATGACGGTGCCGGTCGTGTTGGGCCGGCAACATTGGAGCACATGAAGAGTGGCATTATTCGCGAGAGCTATAACCGTGTGCGTGCGGAAGGGTGGAATGTGCTCTAGTGCACGGTGCGTCAATTGACGTTCGGGATAATGTCCTTCACGCTATTTGCGTGCGCAGATATATACTGCTCATCGTTCTTCTTTCGTTGCCCGTGTATGCGGTGGCGAGTCCTGCCACCCTCACGCGTCGCGAGGGATTTTTGTTTATTTGGGAGAGCATTCGGCGTTCTGCACCGGAACAAACCATTCCCGAATTCGACGATGTTCAGCCGGAGGACATAGGATACACCAAAATCTCGTACGCGCGGAATCGTGGCATTCTGGAGGAAGCAGAGCTCTTCAAACCGGAAGATCCTCTTCTGCTAGAAGATGCGTTGTTGTGGCTCATGCGTACACGCAATGTAGAGGAGCTCCCCGACATGGATCGTAGCGATCTTCCGCTGCTTCTGGAGCACTATCCCATTACGGCAGGTGATGAGGATTTTTCCGAAACAGTATCACAGGAATCCCTTTTTGCGTTCATGCAGAAACTGGATCAGATGCTCGCAGAAGAAGTGCATGAGGTGAGTTACTACGGGGACGATTTTCATGGGCGTGGCACGGCATTCGGAGAAACCTTCGATATGAACGCACTCACCGCGGCACACCGCTCGTTCCCGCACAACACCCTCGTGAAAGTAACGAATGTAGAGAATAATCGGAGCGTCACCGTGCGTATCAATGATCGCGGTCCATACGTGGATGGGCGCGACATGGATTTGAGCCGTGCAGCGTTCGCGGAAATTGCCGATCATTCTCAGGGGGTCTTGAATGCGCGTTTCCAGCGTCTGGGTGATGAAGAGTTCGTTGATGTGTGTATGCAGGCGCCGCGCCGGTTTCAAAAACGCATAACACGAGATGTCCGATTCCATCGGGGCGTTCCGCATGACTGGACTGTTCGTGAACAGATTTCGCTTGGTGCAAATCGCTTCTTTGTTGTGCGATCCGTTCGGTATCCCGACGGCTCATCTGTCCGTTTACAGGATTGGGTTGGTCCTGAGGAACGCTTCCATTTCACGCCCTCTCAGGCAGGAGACTACGTTTTCTCCATAGGAACCACAGAAGGGAGGGTTCGGGATTTTGTGATGCACGTCCATGCATGCCTGGGAGAAGAGGTGTGATCAGACTGCGTCTATCGAAAACGTCAATTTTCTGCTACAATACGGAGATTGTATGCTGCTCCTACATAAGTCAACTGTCTGCCTGTGATTCACTTCCTCCGCTTCTTCTTCTGGCCCCTGCTCTGGCTGACTGTCGCACTCTTCACGACGGTTGTGCATGCGCGTATCTGGGGAATCCTCTGGACATGGTTCATCGGTGATCCGGTGAGCAATACCGTCCTGCTTGTTACACTCTACTTTTGCTGGAGACTCTTTAAGTACTGGGGTCGCTTTGCGTATGCACTATACAACGTGAAACGTCTGGTAGCGCTCAAGGTCACACTGCCACGCACGGATAGCAAGATTGATCAGGAGCACCGCACCGAAAAAGATTTCAAAGAGAAGATTGCCGTGATGGAGCAGCTCTACCGCGCTCTCTGGGAAGTGCGCAATCTCTACTTCTGGCAGATTCTGCATTTTTGGATTTTTCGGTACATCATTCTCAGCTTTGAGTTATATGTCGAAAAAGGACAGCTCACATTCTACGTCGTTACGAATCCGAATCTCACGTCGATTGTGGAAAAGCAGATCACGGCGTTCTATCCCGATGCGGAGGTTACGCCGGCAAAAACGCCAAGTATCTCTATGCCGGGAACCAAGCTGGTGGGATACAACATGGTGTTCAAAGAGAAGTTCATGTATCCGCTCCGGTTCTATGAAGACATGCAGGATGATCCGCTCAATGGTATCTCTAATGTTCTGAGCAAAACGGCCGATGATGAAATTGCCGGAATGCAGGTGGTGCTCACACCGTCCTTTTCAAACAAATGGGGGAAACAGGCAAAGAAGCATGCAACGATGATGTTCAAAGGAAAAACGGACAGCTGGCTTGGGCACATTCCCATCGTGAGCACGCTGGTGAAAGTTTTCAGCAGCGTTGCAACGGGAACGGATGGTAAAACGTTTGCTCCTGGTGCAAACGAGGGTGATCGCTACATTCGCATGATTCAGCCGGAAGAGGAGCTCTACAAGCGTATGGGGCAGAAGGCAGGCATGAATATCTATCACGCATCTATCCGCATTGCTGCCGCAGGCAAGACGTTCGATCGTTCCATGGATATCACGAACAACTTGCAGGTGGCATGTAATGCATTCAAAGACCTCTACGGAAACTATTTGCAGAATAAACGGATGATTGTGGATTTTCTCCCATTGCGGTGGAATGCTTCGCTCATTCGCCAGATGTGGAACTGGCGCGTAAGCGGATACTTTAGCAAAGAATGCCTTCTGGGAGAGAAGGAGCTCGCAGGTCTCTATCACTTCCCGGACAGTCGTTACAACAAAATGCCTATTATTCAGTGGAGTACGTACAAAGTGTTGCCTCCGCCCCCCAACGCACCGCAGGAAGGTATTGTTCTTGGCGTCAATCAACACCGTGGCACAGAAACTCCCATCCGCTTCCTGCGGAGCGATCGCACCCGTCATCACTACATCATTGGTAAATCCGGATCAGGAAAATCCACGCTGCTTTCGTACATGTCGCGGCAGGATATCATCAACAAGGAAGGCGTGTGCATCGTGGATCCGCATGGAGATCTGATTGAAGATGCGCTTGCTCATGTACCCAAAGAGCGCGCCCGCGACATCGTCGTCTTTGATCCTTCGGATCTTGAACGGCCGATGGGGCTCAATCTTCTGGAGGCCAAGACGGATGAAGAGAAAGACCGCGCATCACTGGATGCAATGGAGATTTTCATCAAGCTCTTCGGAAACGAGATCTTCGGTCCGCGCATTCAGCACTACTTCCGCAACGGCTGTCTGACGCTCATGGATGATGAAGAAGAAGGGGCAACGCTCATCGATGTCCCACGACTTTTCGTCGATGATGAATTCCAGAGGTACAAAGTGAGCAAGTGCCGCAATCCCGTAGTGCGTTCATTCTGGGAACACGAAATAGCCAAAACCGGAGCGAGGGAAAAAGAGGAAATGATTCCGTACTTCAGTTCCAAGTTCGGGCCGTTCGTCACCAATACGACGATGCGCAACATTATCGGACAACCCAAGAGCGCCTTTAACATCCGTCAGATTATGGACGAGGGCAAAGTGCTGCTCGTGAATCTCAGCAAAGGAAAAATCGGTGACGTGAATGCTCAGCTCCTCGGTCTCATCTTCGTGAACAAGATCAATATGGCTGCGCTTTCCCGTGCAAGTATTCCCAAAGATCAGCGCAAGCGTTTCTACCTCTACGTTGATGAATTCCAGAATTTCG
>Ga0172381_10006549_pt1 | contig 11632 bp, 21 predicted proteins | sample Leawel6488metaG_FD_119754 | JGI IMG/M metagenome (GOLD analysis project Ga0172381, IMG submission 119754) | Leachate microbial communities from a municipal landfill in Southern Ontario, Canada - Leachate well 64-88 metaG | ecosystem: Engineered > Solid waste > Landfill > Unclassified | place... | reverse complement strand
TAACCGACCCCTGGTTATAGCACGATGAGCGGTGACTATTAACCGCTGCAGAGCGGCTCGAATCGCAGCAAGTCCCGGAAGCTTTGGTGCCAGACTCGCCGACCATCGGGAGGGAAGATATGAGGAGTTGAGAACGAAGAGACCACAGTACAGAAACCCAACTCTACGCCCCTCTCATCGAAGAAGTAGATGACGTCCGAGTCGGGTTTTTCGACCACATTACCTGAGTATGGATTGCGTTTGCTGAAGACCATACAGCCGACCTGAGTAGCACCCAGAGCCTTGAACTGTTCGATGAGTTTCTGATCAACCCGGCTTGCGAGCATCGGTATAAGTCCTTAATAAAGAGGAAGCTCCTCCTGGACGACTACAGGCCATCCAGGAGGAGCAGCACACAGGATTCAACCGAGATTCAGCGTTCGCTCTGCGACCCTCTTTTCCGGAATCTTGTAGACGCCGGTGTGACTCGCGGACAAGTAGCGGTTGTCGGCGGAGGCTTGCAGATTCTTGATCTCTTCCCGGTCAGTCATAGCGACCGGCGTAATGTAGGTGGCAGCTTCGGTGATCGGGATGTCCATCCGGAAGGCTTTGTCACAGCACTTCTTGATGTTACGCGGCACCCAGCCTTCGTCGTCTGCGTAAGGCTTGTCTTTGAGTTGGTACTTCTTGAGCCACACATCCCAGACCGGTAGCCGCTCTTCACGCGGCGGCAAATCGAAGAAGAATGTGTCGGTGAAGCGTGACTTCATCGCGGAAGACAACCCCTGGATGCTGTTGCTCGTTGCCAGCCACAGCGTATCACTTCCACCGATGGCTTGCACCACCTTCAGGGCAGACCTGATTCCCTTCTGGCTCGAGCCGACTAGCGAATCGGTCATCGCCCCAAGATCGATCCGGATGACGACGCGATCAAACTCGGCTCCGACCGCCTTGCAGATGGCTGACTTGCCGCAACCAGGGACACCCAACAGCATGACACCGAAGACATCGAAATCTTCCATCCAGGAAAGCAACGTGCCTTCCTGATCCTGATTGACGCCGCTCGTGTCGCCACGATTCGCCAAGCCGGTCTTCTCGATTTCGTCCAACCAGACGATGACTTTCGGCTGTCGGCGACCCTGCATGATGCGGCTCAAGTAAGTCTTGATTTGGTCGAGACCGCCAAGGTCCGCGAACTTCTCACCGCCACGATGGATCGACAACCCCTTCGTCTGCTCGACCTGCTTGCGCTTCGAAACCCAGCAATGTTCGAGATCGATTCCGCTCGCTGGTACTTGCCCTTCGACAGGAGCATTACGCAAGGCCATCGCAACGACCTGCTCTGCTCCGAAGTAGGGAAGACCTTTGACAGCTTCGACAACGCGATCGATTGCTCCGTCACTAGCCAAGGGCCGACTCTTCTTTTCCCCGCTGCCATCGCATCTGGCACAATTTGCTCGTGGTGCATTCTTGCCGTGGTTCGTGCACTCGCACTGGCTCGCCAGCTTATCGAGACCCCTGATGCATTCCGCCAGTTGCTCCTCATTCGGCATCGGCTCTTCGATGACAACGACGTCATTCTTGAGGCTTCCTGGAAGTTGGATCACTTCGGACAGCAGAACGAGGGATTTTCCGGCCCCTTTGAACTTGTCGCGGAGATTCCACATGGCCTGACGAACGATCGGGTTCTCCATCCAATCGAGTGCAGACAGCATGCAGACGATTGTGTTTTCCGGTAGAGTATTGTCATTGCTGACTTGGCAAAGGAACTCGACAGGGTTCGTGATTTGCGGGTTCTCGTTCAGTATCCCGACAGCTTTCATGGCAGCTTGGTTGTGCCCGACCATACCGGTTGCCGAGTTCCACGACAGAAGAGGAGCGACTCGTGGTATTTCGCAGCATTCCTCTTTGAGCGTCGTGATGGTTGCTGCAGGGTCACTCGATTCGATCCCGATGAGAGGAACACCCACTCGACGTGCAGCCGTGAATTGTTCAGTGAAAGAAAGCATGGCGTTGTATCCTGTGTGTTTGGGGCAGACCTCCTGCCCTCATATCCAGTTATAGCACGAACCGGCAATCTGATTAATTCCGGTCAATAGTTTCCTCTTCACTTAACAGAACCTTGTGATAGGCTATCCAGCCGTCCGGGTGTTTTGGGCAAGGATAGCCCGCTTTGTCCCATGCTTCGTAAATCGGAGCACGGTACTCGGCTATCGGTAGCACCAGGGCATTCGAGTAGTCAGGGACTGTCGTCATTGTGCTGTTGCTTCGGCGACGGCTTCATCGACCATCTGTTGGAAGTATCCACTGTTCTTGATGAAGTCTTGGGCGCTCTGATAAGAACAGTTGCTAAGATAGTTCGGAGTTCCATAGGATGACTGGCGCAACCATCCGCCCAGAACCGTAATCTTGACGATGCACCAGCCCCATCGGCCTTCTGCCGTCTTCAGGTTCTCACGGACGCACTTGGCGTAGCCTTTCATCGAGCCGGTTCGCTTCTCAGATTGTTCCGGTGTCTCTTCTTCGGCCAACGCTTCGACAGTGATGGTGAGCTTGTTTTTGCTAACGGCCATGATCATTCTCCTGTGTCTCGGAGCGGTACCCCCGCCCCTCGTACCAGGTTATAGCACGAAGGGCGGTAAGTATTAACCGGTCACAAACTCGAATTCGAGTTCGGTGATTCGCCTATCTTTCAGGACTTTTCTGGCCTCTTTTTCTACTTCGTCTGTCCATTCTTCTCCAGGAATGCATTGCCAGCCGCTTCCCCAGCTAACTCGGAAATACGTCTTACCTTGTATGACGGTCTTTTCAACAGGTATCTTGAGTATCGGAATAACGCCGTCGTCTGGACTGAAATAGCCTTTGCTATATCCGGCTTCATCGTGCGTTTTGAACTTCGCTAGCACTTCGCCCTCGAAAGGATGCTGGTTTTTTCCAGGCATGACGCGGAAGCGAAAAAGGCCGTTGTGCCCTTCGATTCTCCAGCGTCTAAGATTCTTGCTGTTACCGGCAGCAATATAAGCACGTTGAGCAATTGGTACGTCATTCATTTTGTTTTCGTCCAAGAAGGCATTTTTGTTTCAACCTTCCAGCGGTTGCTGAGAAGAGATTTCAGGCGAACCTTGTCTATTGTGCTGTGCGCGATCAGAGCGGGGTTGATGTTGTTTGGTAAATCAACCAACAACACATCAAAGACGAAGGCGACCTCGACATCCCCTAGTTGCTGTTCATCCCAAAAGCGTATCTCGCAACGCTTTGTCAGCATTTCGCGGCCATCGCCCTTTTTGATTTTGAACTCTGGACCAAGCTTTCGCAAAAGCCGGTCTCGCCATGTATCAGGTGCTACATCGACATCGCCTTCGAAAGAGCAGGCTCTGCAAGTCATCTTGATTCTCCTGTATCTCGGAGCGGTACCTCCGCCCCTCGTACCAGGTTATAGCACGAAGGGCGGTAAGTATTAACCGGAAGGCCGGTCCACCGAAGTGGACCGGCCCCGCCCGCGACAACTACACCCCAACGGGTTCGGTGTACGACTTCTCCATATCGGCCCGCATATCAAACCCCCAGTCGGATTGGATTTGGGCTGCGGCTGCGGCGAATCGGGGGCTTTCGAGAATCAACCGGACCTGATTCTTCATCTCTTCCGGCTTCCAGGACAGACCCGGATAGAAGTCCCATAAGAAGTCCTCGAAATCGTCGTAGCAATCGGGAAGACCGTTCGCGGCGACACCTTCAAGATGACGGAGGTTGAACTCGACAAACCAAGCGTCCGAATGCGTTTCCCCTACCTTGGCTGCTTCGGCCATCATGGCATCATGGGCGGCGACTTCGTTTTCAACGACGTGCGGATAGAAGCGAGACATTATGAAACTCCTGTGTACAAAGGGCGGAACCCCCGCCCATGTCTAGTTATAGCACGACGGGCGGGAACTATTAACCGGACCGTCTGGATACTACAACGCCCATGGTGACGACAAGCCACCATGGGCGTTAACACAGGAGCACACGACGTTATTTTGACTAGTCCCACTTCCCGATGAAGGCGCGTAGTTCTGGCTCGAAGTCGTCGCCCTTCCAGGAGTTGAAACCGAACTCAATCACACCAGCACCGAGACTTCGGCGGTTGAACACAGCCACCCTACCCGGTTCTTTGAAGACCACAGCCACCATCGGAAAGAGATCGCCAGTGACAACGCTATCAAAGGTGATGACACAAAAACCTTCTCCGTTGCCGTTCCGATGGTAGGCTTTTACAGCCGAACCAGGCACGACTGGAATGAAGCCATTGCTCTTCTTGGACATGTTCTACCTTTCCACTCTGGAAATCAGAGCGTCTCTGTATGGACGTCTTCAACGACGACTTGTACACGTAGGCGGACGGTCACACGTAGGAGCGGCTCCTTCTCGTCTTTACTCCAGAAGTCCTGCACGTGCTCCAGGCGTCCGTTTCGCCACTCGAAATCACCACTACGCCGATCTGTGTTGTTGAGCGACTCTTTCAGTTCTTTTTCAACCGCTTTTCGGAACTTAGCCACAAAGGCTTTCGGTGTCTTCATCTTCATCCTTTCCACTCTGGAAATCCTGCAACTGGTCCTTGAGGACTTCCATGACCTTCTTCTTTGCTGTTGGGCTGTCAAGGTAGAAGAAGGCGGCAGCGGCCTCAGGGACGAGCCACCAGAAACTGACCTCGACGCCGTTGAGCCTGACACCGACGCATTCTGCGTGATCGTCAGTCCAGTTCGAGAGCAACTCAACGACGAGGTGGTTTTCTGTCACCGACTTGAGGACGTCGATTTCGTGCTCCGTCAAGTCCTCGATCATTCTGGTGTATTTCGGTTCTTCCTGTGTTTCGGTCATCTTTCTCTTTCCACTCTGGAAATCAGTTGTGTTCTTGTGCTTCCCACTGCCACGCGCCACCCTCACAGGTGACAGAGCCGACCATTTCGCCCTTGGAGAACGAGAATTGCCGGTCTTCAGCGTCATAGACGCCACCACAGAACTCTTCGCCATCCTCGAAATCGTCGGGTTGAAAAGCCTTATTCAAGGCAGCGGCGACTTCCTCGACATGACTGCAGAAAAACCCAAGCTCTACTTCATTCTTTTTGTCGGTCATTTCGTCTATCCCTCCCTCTACTTGGTTATAGCACGAAGAGAGGTGATTGTTAACCGAAGGACCTGTCGATCAAGATTTCCAGGCAGGAATCTTGCAAGCCCACAGCGCCTCGACCCGGATTTCGGCGAGTTTCTCCTCGTAGTTGGCTTCGTCAATCATCCCGTAGCCTTCTTGGTGAGTCTCCCCGACTTTGCGGGCGTACTCGGTGCAGATTTCGTCGGTCAACCGGTCATCGTCGGGCTTGAGCCTCTCGTCGGACGGTGGAGCGTCGATTCCGTTTTCGAGGAACTCATTCAGGTCCTCTGCGATACCTTCACGAGTGATCGCGTTCATCACAAACAGCTTCGTTTTGTCTAGCACGTTCCGTTCTCCCTTTCCAGGCTGGAAACCTGCCCTACTTGTAGTCGTTGGGCATCAGTTCCTTGGCTTTCTTGTACTCGCCAGCACACCAGGCGTGCATTCCGTTCTCTACGTCTCCGTCCAGTGGCTCTTCACACCAGAGACAAAGCGGGACGACTGTTTCAGCACGTTGATTTTCGTCAAGCTGTGGCATGACTGCTCCTGTGTTGTTCTTTCCTCTACCCGGTTATAGCACGACAGCGGGTGAGTGTTAACCTTTCCAGGCTGGAAACCCTAGGCATCTACGTCGTCGACCTGGATGAAGGTCAAGACGTAGTGAGGGTCTTCGTTCTCAAACTCGGCTCTGGTCAAGTAGACTTCACTACCGTCTTCATTGGTAGTGAGATCAAGAGGCTCTGTGTCTTGAGACTCCTTGGCCATCTGCTCGGCGATTTTAGCGATACGGATCTTGGCTCTCTTTCTTGTCTTTCTGACAGCCAAGACCTCGTTCTCGCAATCCATCTGGTTGCGGACAATCACGAACACATCAGCCTCCTTTGTTGAGGGTCTCCTTCGTTTCCACTCAGGAAACGTTAATTCGTCTCGTGGTCAGGGCAATCGTCGATTGCTGGTTTCGGGAATGTCGGACTCGCCAGAGCCAGAATCGCCTGCTCTTTGGTGAATCCGAGATCGTCCATCAGCATCGCGATGACTTGATCTTCCGACAACAAATCCTTCTCGACCATCGCTTTCTCTCCTGTGAGGGTGTCGGTTCTGGCTGGCGGTGACGGCAGGAAGGGTGCAAGCACCGGTGCTGACGTGGAGGACAGCCAGAACCGACACCCTCCCCGCGAATCGGGGAGGGGCGGTGTCTCGTCGTCAGATCGAGCTTACGGCTGGGATGCTCTCCATGATCTTGGCTTCGCTGGCACAAAGGGCCATCTCGACCAGGGTCCGCGCCTTGTCCTCATCGGCGGCTGTCGGCTCGTAGGAGTCGGGCTTGCCTTCGGTGATCTTGAGAACGGCATTGCGGACGAAACGATTGACGGTCTTCTGGAAGTCTTTCTTGGTCATCGCAAAGGAATCCTGTGTAGTACCGAGTTCTGAGAGCCGGACCGGATTCGGTCGTCTCGTCACTCTCTCCCGGTACCCAGTTATAGCACGACGGCAGGTGACTGTTAACCTGCAGCGATGCCAGCACAGCGGTTAACACCTACGGCTCGTCGTGCTATAACTGGGTAGAGGAGAACCAAACATGGACCGTGACTACTGGTTGGACCAAGCCGAACTACAACTCCAGCAAACAGGAGATGACTACAATGAAGCGGACGTATCGAGTCTGGCTGACGCGATGATGATCGAAAACCGGGGCGGGTTCTGAGACCAGGGAGATAGTTCCCTTTTCACGACACCCTCTAGTGTCAAGCGTTCATTTCGTATTCTTCCTGTCTTTCTGATGGCAGGGAGATAGTTCCCGATGCCTGAACAGGGCACACTCTGGGTATTTCCATATACCGAACCCCCACCCCCTCTATGGGGAGAGTATAGGTAACTATGCCCCAAAAGTACCCTAGTTGAGCCAATATGGGTCCGGTCTCACTCCCTCTCGAATATATTTTCCGCATGTGCGAGAGCCATATACCCCTTCTAGGTGGTAAATTGGCTGAAAGCATATCTATTTAATGCTCCGCTACTTAGTCTGTTTAGCCTGTTTAGTTTATTTATTTCTGTTTGTTTAGTTTATTTCTGTTTTGTTTTAGCCGCTAAGCTTAGCGGCTAAAACCTGTTTAGTTCTGTTATTCTTTCAGCCAAGTTTCAATTTTCAGGTGATTTAGGATAGAAAGCTGGAAAGGTTGGAAAGTTGGAAAAATTGAAAAGCTCCCCAAGCTCCCCAGCTAACTCGCCTCCCGGACAAATGCCCAAATACCCAGGAGGACCCAATATCGAATTTCCGCGAGACAAAGTTTTCCGCATGCGAAAGCTAGCCAATATACTAGAGTCGGAAAGTGGGTAGCGCAAGCCTTTCAGACCCCAGATAACGAAAAACTCCGTTTTAAGTAGGTGGCGGGGCTCGCGATTGGACTCTAGTGCGGAGAAGACGAATCAGGCACCTTTGACATCGATAGAGTCATTTCAAAGATATAAAAGAAAAGAGGAATATATGAAGTTATCATTACTATCCGAATCAACCGCAGCCGCAAGTCTTGTTAAGAAGTTCTTTGATAAGCAATTAGCCAGTAAATTACTGGTGCAGTTACGTCACAATAGAGGAGCATCAAGAGATGACGACTACATAAAACGTTTAGACGAATTAAGGCATGGCAATAAAATAGTAGCAGAATTCATTCTGAACGGACGCCCACAAACAAGTAAAGACATCGATACAAATAAATTGCCGCCAGACGTTGGGTTTAAATGGTGGGGCGAGCCAGGTGAAGGCACTTTGTGGCTGTTCCTTAAGAAGAATGCGGGATTTATAGATGAAGTGAATAATATAGAGATGTCGGATTTCATGCATCATCTTGTGCGTGGAATATTATTTGGGTTTACGGCAGATGATGTAAGTTCATATGCGATAAGAGTTCTGCATGATGATATATGGTTGGATTATCTGAGAAGTATAGGATTGAAGTTGACGCTAGACGGAGGACCAATGCCAGAATGGACCTCTGGCGTAATTGAGAAGAGTAAAAGAGGCTACGCAATGATCTATCCGGAAAGCCTAAAAAAAGCAAAAACAGAATTAAGTAAACTTGGTAAGATTATCTATGTAGTCAAACACTGCCATAAATGCGATAGCGACAAATCAGATGGCTTGTCACAAGTTGTCTATGGCTGGGATGATTTTAGATCGACACAGTTAAAAGGAATGTCAGATGAAAAGGCGAAGGAGCAATACGGCAACAAATGCCCACATAAAGGCGACTATTTTAGTGTATCTGTCCAACTTCCAGGTGACTGGTTTGATAAGGCGTTAGAAAAAACGCTAAATGACTGAGATAACGTTATAAAAGAAAAGAGGAATATATGAAGTTATCATTACTTTGCGATGGCATAATCAGATCGCAAAGACTAATAGCCGAGGGCAAGATTAATTCGTCAGATATTTATAACTTCTATGCGGTTATAGGTAGCTTGCCACGAAGAGAGTGGGGGCAGTTTATGTGGCTATTTAAAGAGTTCTATAGTAATCTAATGGTACAATCGTGGAGGGTTGTGCAGGGGCGTGTGATTGGCAATGTGATAATACAAGCACCATCTAATGCATGGGGAAACCCAGACAATCTTTGGATATTGACTAGTTTAGAAGAGTGGGTCGATCAAGGAGGATTGCCAAGAACATGGCAGACAATACATGATATCGCAAAAAGATTACCGGGGGTGAAGGAAATAAAAGGAAAGTTTGTGATTAAAGAGCGTAATATGAAGAGATTTATCACCCAGTTAGATGACACATTGCCGTTATTATCTGTCGATCAAGTAGAAAATCTATTCGATTTTGACGATTTGGGCGGAACAACGAGCCCAAGAGGAATATGGTATCAAAATCTGCATTTTCTGGACGATATAAGAGAAGGCAAACCACGAACACCACCAGAGCTAGCACATGCTATTGATAAAATGGTGCAAATGATGCACCATAATTCGATGTTTCTAAAGTATACGGCGAGTGATTTTAAGAAATCACTAGATGCGGTTAATGCAAAGTTCAATGCCTCTGATCCATCAGAATATTGGGTTTATGTTGACGATTACATCAGAAGGACTATAAATAGAATAAGAAGAAAAGAATTGGGCATGGATATTATATTGCCAACGAAAACGAGCAAAAAGAAACTATTTGCACAGAAATCAGATAAAGACAGATTTGAAGAGATGCCAGATACTATCGAAGACCTAATGATACCGATAGATGCTTCTACTATGCGACGAATGAAGAAAGGCGAGCAAGTTCAACTCGAATCGCCTGAGAATGCCTACAATCACGCTTTGCTTGTCATTAAGGACAGATGGCCTGAGGGTGAAAAGCTTATTCTGCAAGATCCATGGGTGATTTTGCCTTATGCAGAGAATATTATTAAAGGGCGATGGCCTGAGGGAGAAAGAGCAATATTAGAATCCGGAAACGATCGTGTTGCGAAAGATTATGCTGTGGGAGTGATCAAGGGGCCGTGGCCAGAGGCCGAAAAAATAATAGCAAAAACTGCATGTAGCTCTTTTTACTATGCAAGAGACGCCCTAAAGAAACGATGGCGTCCCGCAGAAGAATCAATAATCAGGGAAGGTGATCCAAGGGATGTGGAGTCATATGCTACACAAATAATCAAGGGCAGATGGCCAGAAGCTGAGCATATATTGTTGCGACACAGTAAAGGTAACTACTCCTTTGCATTAAGGGAATATCTTGACGGCATAAAAGAGCCATGGCCAGAAGGCGAACAAGCATTGAAGCAAGCAAAGCGTTACCCTTGAAATAGAATCATTCATCGACGCCTTGATGGTCGAGTCGCTCTAGTACGATAATACTTATCAAACCAGATCTTATGTTTTGGGGACCACCAGATATCATACTTATGGTGATGTTTTAATCCGCCACCACACCAGTATATGAGACAGTGACCAAGCTCGTGTAAGAATGCTCTGGCCGTTCGATATGGTCCGATACCACGCTTAATTTGGATTATGACGGTTGTCTTTTGTAGGCCGTCATGGTCATCTATAATAGTTGTGCCATTTGTTCCGGAACGAGGAAAATCGACAAACTGGATAAATCCCATATGAGTTCCTTGGTCTAATTTGAAATACATCCCGTTCGAAGATATAAAAGAAAAAGAGGAACATAATGAAATTGCTACTCTTGTGTGACGATCAAGACAACTATACCGAACGCCAAATACGGGCGCGAAAACAATGCCCAGGATGCGGCAGGAGATTAGGATATGGCAAGAAGAAATGCGACAATTGTGGTCATGAGTTCCAGGTAGGAAAACCAAGACCTATTATGGTAGTTGTCAACCTGGATATGGAACTTGTGCGAAAAGCTAGAAGCAAGAATAACAACGTAAGTCTGAGACAGTTATTAGATGCCGCCGCAATCGAGATTCTGCCAACGCTAGAAAAACAACTGGCAGAGGTAGGATTCCAACCAACGAAACGCGCCCACTTGTCGAAATCGCTAACACCAGAAACGATGAGTAAGATCGATAAGGTAGCAAAATCGTTTGATCTATCGAGATCGGATATGGTCGCACTACTGCTAGCTAGAATGGCTTCTAGCTAGCAGACGCCGTGGCATTTCGGCCCTGGTAAGTATGCTAAAATTACACCGTCGTCATAAGCAATACCGCTATGAAGTTCACTCTTACTCGCACCTGGGCGATCTACAACGCTTAGTTGATCTCCTCCGGTCATAAGTTCAAGTCGTTCAGGACACGCCCTTAGACATCGTTTCATCCGGTGAACCCACCGACGCTCTTCTGGAGTAAGGGGTGGGACTTTCAATTCAGAAGCTTTGATGATTTTAAATATGTTTACGATTCTCCCAATTCTTTGGTGATAATGCCACTTCTGGCGAGTGTAATCTCAATCTATCAAACAAGCTAGAGGGTGTGATTCCAAGTTTTTTAGACCATTCGGTGAGCGTCAGCGTCTCACCATCGCAGGTGAGTGATTTTTTGCGTGTGTGTAGCTTTACTGCCTGCTCAATGGTGTGATCACGAAGATATTGGTAAAGAGTGTTTTCTTTGCACCGTAGTTTGGTTGCCCATTTCCTTATCGACAGCGTTTCACCATCATGTGTATATTCCTTATCCAGCCAGTCAGGGAGACCAATCCAGAATCTTTTCATGTCCCTGCTATTACCAACCCAGGTTGGATTCGCTGCAGCTATCTGGCGATGAAACTTCTCGTCTTTGTCTATCAATCGAGCCAATCGTCTGGCAAGCTTGGGTTGTTCCTTGATTGATGGCCGCTTGACTCCGCTGGCAGCCATTTCGAGGAACATCTTCTTTTCTTTCTCGTCCTCCTGCTGTGTGAGTTCAAGCTTGGTATCGCGGAACCAGTCAGGACGAATTGCCTTCAATTTGGCGGTGAATTCAGCATCGTAGGCATGTTGGGAAGGAGAAGTGAATCGCTCGATGGCTTCGGCAAATCGCATCTCCTCATCATTCTTGGCATATTTCCTGTGCATCCGTTTACCTC
>Ga0172381_10006548_pt1 | contig 11632 bp, 27 predicted proteins | sample Leawel6488metaG_FD_119754 | JGI IMG/M metagenome (GOLD analysis project Ga0172381, IMG submission 119754) | Leachate microbial communities from a municipal landfill in Southern Ontario, Canada - Leachate well 64-88 metaG | ecosystem: Engineered > Solid waste > Landfill > Unclassified | place... | reverse complement strand
TGCGGGAAGGGGGATTTGAACCCCCACCTTCGAGCGAAGACTAGGCCCTCAACGAACCGTGCTTTTCGGCGTGTTTAGGAGCGAAACATAGCGCGGTTTTCGAGAAGAACGCCAGGACTTGAACGATCGGCCGATTTTCATAGACTGACGGGTGAGCCTGTTTCCCATCTTGGTCCCCGGGGGCGCGGTCGAACAGGCCGCGCCCCCGGTCCTTTTGGAGCCGAGTCATGCCGAAAGAAATCAAAGGTCGAAAACTCACGGCCAAGGACCACCGCCAATGGCGCAAGGTGAACGAGTCCGCCGGGCCAGCCGCTGCGACCGCCGCCGTGAAGAAGTCCATCGCCAAACGATCGAGGAAAAAGAGATCCATATGCACTGCACACGATGCGACGGTACTGGATTCCTGAACGCCGATCAACTCCCGGAGGGATTGCTCGACGCAGTCGGCTACGACGGAGTCCTCGACTGGATTGACCGCCAACCTGCCGGCGAGACAGACGCGGCTGTCTGCGACTGCTGCGGAGACGGTGAGGGCTGGTATGGCACCCCAGGCGAGCACTATGGGCCGGACGATCCACCTGGAGACCGTGGGCCTTATGCGAATAACGGCGGCTTGTGCAAGTGCCATTGAGACAAGAAGGAAGAAGTAACATGATCCCCGACGACGTTCTCACCCTCCTCTCGACGACCAGCGACCCGAAGATCATCAAGATTTGGTTCCCGACGCTGATCCGCGAAATCCGGGAACTCCAAAAGCGCGTCAACCCGCCGGTCGTGTACGTTGACGCTTCCCTCCCATCGGAGTCAGAACCATGCAAGACGACCGACAAACCCCCGGCTGGATCGTCGTCCTGATCTTCTTTGCCATCCTGATCGGGATCGCGAAGTTCGCCGACCTGACCGGATGCCACTCGGCCAACAACGGCCTCTGGGAAGAGGATGTCAGCTCCCAGTACGGGATATGACTCACACCATGTTTGACGGTAGCGGAATCATCGTCTGGACTATCATTCTGGGCTTTCTGATAATCCTGATCGACGACCTCACTGACAGGAAGCCGCCATGCTGACCCGCCGCTCGTTCATCGCCACAATCGCCGGCCTCCCAATCCTCGGCAGGATATTCCGCAAGGAACCCGAGAAGCTGCCCTGGAAGGCGTGGGTAGTCAAGACAAAGAGGATACGTCTGTCGGACCTGCCAAAACTCTACCATCTCGAAGGGCAATCAGGCTGGAAACGAACAGGTAGGCCGTGATGGGACACTGTAAAAACTGCCGCCACTGGACAGGCAACGAATGGCCTCGCTGCACATGCGACAAGTTCGTCTGGGATGACGGCGAAGTTGATGTCCCACAAGACGGCGTTTTGATCGCGCGGGCAGTCGCCGACCAGCCATACATCCTCACCGCCCCAGGGTTCGGTTGTTTCCACTTCTCATCCCGTCGGAAATACATCGAAGAACTCAACACCGGCACCGGCAACTAGCCGACTCTCTGCCGTGAATCCTATGCCCCCCATAAGTGCGGAAAATACGCAAGTCACAGATACACAACGACTTGCGTAAATCACGCCTTCTTCCCTACGGTGGGCACTTGGCATTTTCCAACGCCTTTATAAACAAAAGGGGGGTATAACTCGCCCCAGATACCGCCTCAAAGCCCCCGTTTTCCCTCTCGAAAAGCTACTCCCCCCAGTAACCAATAACCACCGAGAGTCAGAAAGAAAGAGAGTCGAGAAGGAAGAAACTCACCAGACACAACACAGTGACATAAAAGGTACATAAACCGAACGACAAATGACGGGATTTGTGTACCTTCATGCCAAACGACACCCACTCCAAACACCAAAAAACATGGGTAGGGAACCTAGAAGAAGAAACCCATCGAACCCCTCGGGGGCGGGGCGTCAATGGTGGGTTCTGGCATGGTCGGGTTCCAGTCGCCGGGTTCTGGTAGTGTACCTAAGAACAATTCTCATAACGACTTACGTCGATTCCCCTGTTTGTGTTCACCCCGACCTTCATTCCCTTCCGCTCACCTGTTCCTCTCTGTTTTCCCCTGATTTCCCGCTGATTCTGCGGTTCTTCCTCCGTCTTTCCTTCCTGTTGATCCTCTCTTCTGTTCTCCCTCTGGTGGTTACAGGGGGTATCTGGTGGTCGGGAGCGATTGTTGAGCGGCGCCGGGCTGTTCCTGCGATCTTCCATGCTGCCGATCTCACTGGTGGGCGACCTGCCTGTCGAGCGCCGGCTTTCGTTGCAGTCGGCGGCGGGTGGCGACCCGGCTCTTGTTGGGCGTCGTCTCTTGTCTCTTCTTCTCTGACTGATTGACGGCAGGTGGGATGGCTTTTCGAGTAGACGAAGGGCAGGTCGAGATTGGCTTGCGGTTCCGACTCCGTTCTTTCTCCCGGCTCCCCCTCCGGCGGGATTGTCTCGGCAATCGCCGTAACTTGGTTAATGGTGCCGAGTTATGAATCGAGTCTCATTCGCCCAATTGTCCAGCCCGGATAATTCTCGGTTTCCCCCTGTTTTTTGCGGGATCTAGGCCCAATCGAGAACCGATGTTGACAAGTATCGGGCGAGATGCTAAAATGCTAGTGTTCGAGGGGAAACCAGGCAACCAAGATCAGGAGTGAATCATGCGACCAATCCAAGCGACCGTCCTTTCGACTGACAATGGAATCCTCGTTCGCGTGCGACGCGGGTATCGTGCCGAATCGCTGTACGGACGGACCATCCCGGAGGGGCTGAAGTATGGAGATCGGGTGCTTGTCCGTCGCGAACGGAACAATCCGTTCCTCGTTTACGTCGGAAGGCCGGAGTGAATGCCAGGTCGGCCCGGCGGCCCACAACACGCCCCATCCCGGGAATGATGGGGCAACCACGAAGGAGTGGAACCGTGATAGCAGAAGACAAAGCCTGGGAGTCCGAAACGCTCGCCTTCGTTATCGACGGTCGGGCGTACACAATCGCTGACTTCCGCCGGATAACCGATCGGCTGTTTAATCCGGAGGATTGGAAAGCGCCTTGGGCGGCGCTTGTTCCATACGATCTGGTGGCCGCAGCGATTGCCGCAACAGAGTGGTTCCACGCCGATCGGCCGACAATCGTGGGAATCGAGCCGGCGCCGGGAACCGGCCGCGTGATACTTCGCGGCAATGGGTATCAAGCGTAGTTCAACAAGTCGGCCCCGCGATTGCCTCAACAATCGCGGGGCCAGGTCAACCCTGAAACGGAGGGTAAAACCGATGCAATTGTACGAACAATACCGGCCGGCGTCATGGTCGGAAGTAGTCGGCCAGGACAAGACCTTGGCCAAACTCGACTTGCTCCGTCCCCGCGGCCTGGGCGGCCGCGCATATTGGCTTTCCGGCCAGTCGGGCACCGGAAAAACGACCATTGCCCGGCTCATTGCCGCTGAGCTTGCCGACCCAATCCACATTGAAGAGATCGACGCAACGGACCTGACCCCCTCGCGATTGCGTGAACTGGAGCGTGGATTGCAATTGCGGGGGTTTGGCAAAGGTGGCAAGGCGGTCATCGTCAATGAGGCGCACGGGCTGCGCCGGGATTCAATCCGGCAATTGCTGGTCCTATTGGAGCGATTGCCCGGGCACGTCGCTTTTATTTTCACCACCACTTGCGACGGGCAGGATGATCTGTTCGAGGAAAAAATCGACGCCCATCCGCTCTTGTCGCGTTGCGTCGATCTTCCCCTATCACGGCGTGACCTGGCGAAAGCCTTTGCGGAACGTGCCCAGTCCATCGCTCGACAAGAGGGGATGGACGGCAGGCCGCTGGAAGCGTATGTCAAGCTCGCCGAAAAACACCGTAACAACCTCCGGGCAATGCTCCAAGACATTGAATCCGGCGCGATGAGGGGGACGGAATCATGATGAGCAAGCAAGAGGAAATCGACCTGATCCGCGCCTTTGTGGCGGATTCCGTCCCCCGCAATAGCTATCTTGCAACGCTGCTTGCGGAAATACCGGCAGAGTGCGAAAAGCTAATCCGCTCTGACCTGGCATGGCCGCTATCCGTTGCTGCGAATCATGAAGCACGGCTGGCGGCCGACGCTGAGCTTGAATCGGTACAGAAAAAGACTCGGGAAGCGAGCCGGGAGCTTGCCAAGCTGCAAGTCGCAATTGACCGAGCATCGTCAACCCTAAAGGAACTGCGGGATAGCGCCCGCAAGATCGCTGCAACCACCTGAAAGGAAAAAACCATGATGATCGTTGAATGGTCACCCGAAATGGGCGTGTTCGTTGTCGATTACAAAGGCCGGCAAACGATCGTTTCGCCGGATGAGCTACACGGAAAATATGCCGGATGCCGCCAGATATTCGAGCAAGCCCGCCAAGCGGTCGAATCCGGTAGGGCAGTATTGGGAGTTCACGCAGACCTAGAATAAGGAGCAAACAGCATGAAAACGGAATCAAAACAACCCCGATTGCCTCGCGCCATTCTGGAAGGCATTGAATACCTTACCGCACAGGCCTATGCGGAGGTGTTCAACCTGCTCGATTGGCAAGCCACGATCTCGGGCGACGAAGCAGGCCGAATCGCCACGCTCTGCGAAGATGTCGTCCGCAAGGAGCTTACAAAACTTTGGGAGTGCGACTGATGAAAGTTACCGTCAATTTCCACGAGTGCTCGTTTCGATTCACTGAGAAACCGCCCGCCGAGGTATTGCAGGCCCTCAAGGCACACGGCTTCCGTTGGCAGCCGATCTCCCAATGCTGGATGCGGCCCAAAGGTTGGCGCGGTCTGCCGAACAACTTTGGGGATTGGCTCGTCGCGAAAGCCGAGGGTAAAGAAGTCCCGCTAATCAATCGCTGGCCGTGACCGCTCCCCGAGAACTAACCCTGAACCGCAAAGGACAATGAATCATGTACATCTACCGCGCCATTCAACGCGATACCAGATGGATACCGCCTCGCGAAACGGAACACGAATTCCCGACTGAAGAGGAAACCGTCAAGTGGTTGCAGGAACACGGCGGGGGCATTTACCGAAACATCCTACACAGCTTTGACTGCGAGATAAAGCCGCAACCGTCATGACCGCTCCCCGAGGAACAGCCCCGAACCGCGCACCCGGGTTTCGCCACCGGGCGGGGCTCTTGCCGGACCTGCTGTAGGGCCGGCGTCAGCGACACCGGAAGGAGTGAAAACCATGAAAGCCATCAAGACAACAATCCTCGCGCCCACCGACCGACTCGGAACCCGAATCAAGGCAACCGATGAGGACGGCAACGCCGTAATCCTGCCTTACCGCCACGAATTGCGCGACGACGAGAACCACGCCCGGGCGGCAACGGCACTCTGCGAAAAGATCGGGTGGGATGGGGAACTATGTGGCGGTTCGCTCAAGCATGGCATGGTCTGGGTGTTTATCAGCCCTAGCACGCCCTGCATTAGCGTTGAAGTTCAATCAGACCGAAAGGCAACCCATGAAACTCTACGAAATCGCTCGACAAGCGTTGGCTACGGCCGACGCTCGGCTCGCTGAATCGCTGCTCTGCTATCTGGAGCGCAAGCACGGCCTGAACTACGTGGGGGCGATGGAATATTTCGCCGCCCACGACATCGACCCGCGGGAATATGAAGACCTAGTGGAGGAGGCTTGAATCGTGAAACTACATCTCGCAGTGGGCGACTTCGCTCGAAACATCGAAACTGGCTGGCTCGGCAAGATCGTTGAAATTCTGCCGCCGCAAAAAGTCTGGATCAACAGGCACGAATATTTCATCGAAGTCATGGCCAACATGCTCGGCGTTGACACGCTGGCTGTGGCCGCCTCTGGGCTATCGTGGGAAGAAGCGCTAAGCGATAACGATACCCAACAGCATTCCCTGACCGATCTGATGCTCGCCCGCTGACCTGGAGCGCGCCTGACCGCCGTGGCGACACGGCGGAATGGCCTGGGCCAGGTGGCACAGGTGGACCCGGACGCACCGGGAGCAACAAATGCCTATTGGCAGGAGTTGAGAGAATGGCACGTTACGAAATGTCGGACGGTATGATCGTGGACACCGCGAACGCCTCGCAGACGTGGCTTGAGGAAACCGATTGGGATGGAAACAACCATATCAGCCGCGCAACCGGTTCGCAGTGGGACCACCAGCGGCTCTACCGCAGCCGGCGTGGCCGGTATTACATTGTGTCGTTTTCCCAATGGCAGGGGTCGATGCCAAGCGCCGAGTGGATCAGCAACGAGGAGGCGGCGCGCTGGCTCCTCAAAATGGGGCACGACCTGCCCGACGACCTAAAAGAGGTTGCTGACGACCTGCTCGACTAGACCGCGCCAATCCGACCCGGCGGATCACGCGATCCCGCCCCGGGAATCGGCGGGGTCAGAAGGAGTGAGAACGATGAAAATGCGACGGGATACCTGGACCACATACCGGGTGAGCGGATACACGCATGCGCTGACGCAAGATCAGGCGAGCGCCGGCGGGGTAATCCTCCACCAAGTGCGTAGGACAAAGCGCGGCTGGCAGAAACGCGCCGTCCAATCTAATGGCAACCACAGCTCGGCCACCGATCCAAGCGACGTGGCGGACGCCGAGGGTGAGGCCGCATGGGAGGCGGCTAAGAAATACTAACTGACACCAGATCACGGGAGACAATACGATGACCACCGAAAAAGTGTACGCCAGCGTCGCTGAGGCGCGCAATGCTTTGTGCCTCGACACTGGGTTCGACCCGTTCCTCACCGGCCACGTCAAGGGACGATGCACGAAGAAGGCCCTGGCGGACCTGGGCTATATCGTAGACGCCAAGATTGCGGCCGAACGTGCGAAGGAGCACCGCTGCGCAGTCTGCCAGGTGACACTCGATCTTGAGTACGACGGTGCGAGATGGGAGTATCCAAGGCACTGTAGAGATCACCGGAAGTACTGCTACCAATGCGACAACGGCCACAAGTGGTACGCGACCGAGGCCGAAGACAAAGCCGCCGGGCATCGCTGCCCCGAGTGCGGCGAATATTGGCAGTGACCTACCACCCCCGCGGACCCGGCCGCACAATTGACCCCGCTCCGGGATTGGCGGGGATGGAGGACGACATGCTGACCCATCCTGAGCAGGCCGACAACGAGGTATTCGTCGGCAATCATCACGGCACTGAGATACCCCACGAGTTAGCGCACATCCCGTCAGTGCGACTAGGCAGCGTCGCCTACGACATCGACGGCAAGCGGCTGCCAGAGGCGTATCGGCCGCTGCTGGTTGGCCGCGGTGCCGACCACGACAGGTACGACAGGATTAGAGAGGCTGCGTTCCAGGCGATCCGGGGCTAAGGCCTGGCTGACATCACCATGCCGCCCCGGCGGCTCAGCACAACCCCGCTCCGGGATCGGCGGGGAGAAGGAGAGCGACAATGAACGTATACGATGTCTTCCGGTGTGGGGTGTACGTGCGGCAAATCGTTGCATGGAACATCAAAGATGCTCAACAGTGGATTGCGGCCTATATGCCGAGTTGCACAGTGCGTTTCGCTTATACGTTGCGATAAGCCATCATTAACGAAAGGAAACCGAATGAGAGTTCCAACACTTGACGAACTGCTCGCCTATCGCGGCGAGGAAGGGATACTCCGCATTCCATCGGCTGGAGCGGGTTCGCAAAAACAACCTCCACTCTACGCGCGAGTGCGGGTGGTTGACGCCCGCTATGCCGCCCAGCGTATCCACCTGCTCGTCACACCGCTCGGCGGCAGCGGCGAACAGTGGGTTTGGCTTTCCCGAGTACAATTGGATAAGGAGAGACTGAATGAAGCGGCCCGCCAAGTACACAACAGATGATTACGTGACGCTGGCGGTCACGCTGGCTGTAATCATGGCCCTGATCGCACTGGGAGGATGACATGGCCGAACAGGCAACGACCTGGGGCTACGCTCGCCGGAGCACCAAGTATGAGACCCAGGAAGAGTGTTTACCGAAACAGGCCGAGCAAATCGGCGAGAAGTTCACCGATCTTGTCGCCAAGTATGGGGCTGCGAAAGGCGAGATCATCGGCGAGACGAAATCCGGATACAAAGTCCCATTCAACAAACGGCCGGGATTTGTCAAATTGCTCAGCATGATGAAGAAAGGCGACTGGCTCGTCGTGACTGACGCCAACCGCCTTGACCGCGGTGCCTTCGCGCTCCATGCGTGCTGTCAAAAGCTCTACGATATGGGGATCAACCTCTGCATTCTCCGGGCCTCTGGGCTCGGCGACAATGTGGAGTTGAAGGGAACGCAATTCCTGATCTACCTAGCCGGCGTGTCAATCGCCAATGCTCTGCATAAGGATAGCGTCGTGTCTGGCGTCTTGGCCAAGCACGCCCACTTGCGGAAAAACCATCTGCCCTGGAAAGCGTACCCTGACTGGGGACTCAAGTGGGCGACCGATCCGAAAACCAAGACGAAATCAGGCAGCCCAAAATTAATCTGGGTTCCTGACTTCGACGCCCGGGCAACCATCGAGCAGATCGTTCGCTGGCACGCGATGGAAGGGAAAACGTTCTGGTGGATTGCCAACGAGATTCACCAGCGCAACTTGAGGGAGCCTGAGAATCCGCGCTGGTCACTGGCGGGGTATGCCAAATGGAGGCACGATAATAGCCGCCGCCGGAAATGGGCACCGCTCGAACTCAGTTCTAGTGTGTCCTCGCCAAAGGCACGATTGCGATGTAGGACGCGGAACGTTATCGACGCTTTCTGGTGGTTCGTCGAACAGGTGAACGCCGGCGTCTGGTGGGACCAGCGGATCGAGGACATTCGCGACGACCAGATACTCAAGGTCGTCTCGTGGATCATCGAGAATGTCAGCTTGGAAGAGAAGGACCGGCGGCGACACAAATTCATCGCGAAGAAAAACAAACAGCCGCCTATTTGGCCTGACCACGCTGCCTAGCCTGATAGAACGCCTTCTTCAACCGTTCGAGTTGTCGGAGGCGTTCTATTGCTTTTTCCGCCGTCTCTTTCCGGCGGCCTTCCAGTTCATCCGGTGCGTACAGGATATCCATCGAGCGGATGCCAGGGGTCGATTCGGCGATCCTCTTCTGGGCGTTAAGTAAGTCGAGCATCTTGGAACGCTCGACATCGTAAGTCTTGAATCGCATCCCGGTTGTCTGGCCAAGCGCCTTTTCGAGGAGAGTTTCCTTCTGGCTGCCAACCCGCCTGATCTCTTGGATGAGTCGGCTGGCCGGGGTCATGCCCGCAACGGTCTGCGCCCACGCCGAACCCAATAGCGGTTCGGCCTCCTTGACCTCGCGGCCGAAGTACGGATCACGCCCGGTGGCAACCTTGTACGGGGCTGTGATTAGCGGGTGCGCCATCGCCAGGTTCTTTTCCAGAACACGCTGCACTGTCTTGGGACCGAAGGCCATCAGTCGGTTCAAGTCTTCGATCGGCAGCCCGGATTGGGTCAGAAACGTCTGGTCGCTAGGCTCCTTCTGCCGCTTGCCGACCACCGCCCAGTCCGGCATTTCCGGGGACGGCATACTGATCCGCTCCCGAAGGAAGGACGGCTTGTACGCTTCCTCGTCACCGCCTGCAAATAGCCGAAAGGTCTGGGCTGTTCGGCCACCGGGACGTTCCAAGAGCTTCGACAACTGGAACGGTACGTTGAGGCGTGTAAAGCTCCAGAAGGGGACAACCCGTTTCATCACGTTCTTGTCGAAAGAACTTATGCGCGAGTAGTCGAATTGAGCCCTTCGCACCATATTTACGATCTCGGCGGGGCGGTAGCCTTTATCCCACAACGCCTTCGCATACCCTGCACGGTTCACCGCCTCGACCCACTCGAATGTGTGGCGGCCTACTTCGCTCGCCATGCTGAGGGGGGCTTTGCCGCCGGTCACTTCAGAGACACCGGGCACCCGGAAGGGATGGAGACTTTCCGTTACCGTTCTGAGTTTCGACGGCTGGCCGGCGATCCCCTTGGCTTGCATGGCTTCGGTCGCCCGGCGCGTCCATGCCGGTCCTGATAGCAAGTCCAGCACACCACCTAGCAAACCCTTCTCCGGCAACTGTTGGCCGAGACTTTGGCCGACCAATTCCAGAATCCGTGTGTTCTTCAAGAGTTGGCTGGTTTCGAGGAAGTTCAGGAAGTCGGCATCGAGCGGGGCGGCGGCCGGCTTGGCAATGTATCGGGCAAGCTCGCGGTAGCCTTTCATCAGTTCTGGAGCGTTCACCCAACCATCGGACCACGACTGCCAGAATCCGGACATTAAGTTGCGTGCATGGAAAGCTGGGAATGGGGTGGTCAATGCCCACTTGTAGTACGTGTTGATCTTATCCCAAGTCTTGAGCAGTTCGTTCTGCGTCTTGGTGCTCGTCATGTCCCGGTAGGCGCGGAGCACCCGGGATGCCTTGGCCGAAATGCCGAGTTGCTTCGCAGCATCGAGCGGATCGCCAGTCGCCACACCCAATCGCTCCATCAAGTCGGGGTTGTTGCTGACGAACGTTCGCAACCCTTGCTGGTTGAACTTGTGGCCATACCAGGCCTTCTCTAGGGGGATTTCGTCAGCACCGCCTTGGCCGAGTTGGCTCAGGACATCTTTCTGTCCAAGGAAGTGGTGAATCTCCCGCATCGTGGCCAGATTGCCGATCGCTGATTCCACATAGTCGGACATATCCATCACGAGATCGTGAGCGAACAGGCCGGTGTCCCGCATCTCCTTGGGGGCGCTGTGGAAGTAGTCGCGCAACTGCTTGACCTTCGGATCGTAGGAATGGACGACGCCGTTCTTGTCCGTCTTCTGGTATGGGTTGAAGAGTTCGGTGCGTGCCTGTGCCGCCTTGGCCTGAAGGTCTTTGAGTTCATCAGCACTCCCTTGGAACGTTGCGGGATCAAGATACTTCTGATCCCATGCGTTCATCGCCTCTTCCAACTGGTATCCAAGTAACTGCTCCTGGAGATCGCCAAGGCCATTCTTCTGCGGTAGAGCCCAACCCTTGGCTCCTAATGCCGCTTTCAGGTCGATGGCAAGCTGCTGCTTCTCCTGAGCGTTCAGGTGCTTTGTGCCAGTGAACAGGGGATTGCGGGCGATTCGGTTGATAAGGTCCGTACCGCCCGGCAGGTTGACCAGCATCTCCTGCCGCTGCTCGGAGAGATCATAATAAGTGCGAGCCTTGCGGCGGGGAAAATGCTTGGCGAGCGCTTCCCGCTTGGCGAGATCGGGAATGTGCAAGCCGAGAGCGTTCGTCTCTTCCCAGACCTTGTTCTTGAAGTATTGCAGACCGTCAAGATACTCGAAGACCTGTCCGGCCAGTTCGTCCGACATTTGCGCCGTGCCGGGGAGGTTTCGTTGCTGCACAAACTCATGGAAAGCGCCCTTTAACTGTTGGCCTTGGGGAATTCCGGGCAACTCCTCCACCGCCTTGCGGAGGAAGTCAGAAGCCGCGTTGGCGTCGCCCGCTCGGCCGGCAACGTTCGCGGCATCGTTCAGTACCTTTTCAAGGTCGATCCGCCGTGCTTCCAGTACCGGCCACAGGTTCATGAATTCACCGCCCAGCCGTTCCGCCTCGGCAAAGGCCATATCGGCAACCAACGCCGTGTCGCCTGCAACGTTACCGCCGGCCGACTTAGCAAACATCGCACGCAGTCCTCGGACAGGCATACTGGTCCACTTTGAGATCGGACC
>Ga0172381_10006547_pt1 | contig 11633 bp, 16 predicted proteins | sample Leawel6488metaG_FD_119754 | JGI IMG/M metagenome (GOLD analysis project Ga0172381, IMG submission 119754) | Leachate microbial communities from a municipal landfill in Southern Ontario, Canada - Leachate well 64-88 metaG | ecosystem: Engineered > Solid waste > Landfill > Unclassified | place... | reverse complement strand
TGGGTCAGTCCAGAACTCAAACGCTGTATACAGCGCCGATGACTTTATCCGCTTTTCAAATTCCTCTATGTCGCCGACTATCGATTCGATCCCGTTCTTGTCTAAGAAACCAACCGGTATGCCGCCAGCACCGCCGCCGCCAGCATTTTGCGCCGCCAGCTTGTTAATGGCGTCAAACCCGGCCAATTCCTTTTGCGCTTTCTTTGCGGCAGAGCCGACACCGCCGATTGCTTTAGCTTGATTTTTGGCACCTTTAACATAGTCCTCCCAAGTGCCGCCGCTAAGTAATACGAAGAACATTGCCACATACATGGTTGCTTTCACCAGCCAGTTCACAAGCGCCTGTAATCCCGGTATCATGCCGTTAAATATCGCTTGCCACGCAACGGCCATGTTGCCCTTGATTTGCGACAGCCCTCTGTTTAGCCCTTCGTTCGCTGTTACCGATTCCATGAACGCCCGCGCTACCTTCCGCAATAGCCGGTACAGCGACGCTGCGCCGATTGCCACCTTTGCGAACATAAGCATGGAACGGCCTAGCCCGTGCCGGACATGTTTCTGCGCTTCGGCCATTCGCTTTGTCGCTTCCGCGTTTTGCCTTGCGGCTTCTTCGGCGGCTTTTGTTTTCTCTGCTTGCTCGGTAAAGTGCCGCAGATTTTCGGTTGCGTCCCGCACACCGGCAGAGTATTTGTTTACGTCCGCCTGTGCCGAATAGAACGCTTGCCCGGCTTTTGTTGACGAGGCGGCTTTTTCCATGTCAGCCAGCCCGGATTCAATCTGTGTATCAGACCACCCGGATTTCAGGCTTGCGCGTATGAATTCCTCGGCGGCACCTGAATCGCGGCTAAAAACCTGCGGGCGCATGGCCTCCATCTTCTTCTGCGCTTTCGCAAGGTCGCGCTGGAGCTTGTCCAGTTCGCGAGCCGCCCGGTTCCTGTACACCGTCCATTCCCGCGACGACGCAACCGTCCCGGCGGTTCTTTTCACTGACGCGCCAAGCTTTTCCAGTGCCGCCGCGCCCCTGTTAGCCGACGCTTCAAGCTGCGAGGAATCCCCGCTAAACCGTAAAACCAATCTTGCTATTGTCATTCCCCGCACCCCTTACCGGTTATTGCGCTTTGCGCGGGCTTCCGCATCCGCCGCCATGCGCTCCGCTCTCAGCCTGTCGTCTTTGATCTGGAAGTACGCCGCCCATTCCGTTATTTCTATGGAAGTCATTTCTGACAGCATCAAGCGAACGCTGGCGTAGCCCAACTGCTCCGCCAGCGCGTAATAGAAATATCGGTCTGGGCGCTCTAGGAGTTTTTTACCATTTCCTCCACGTCGTCATCGCCAACCCCGGATAGCTTCTGCGCGACCTCGAATACGCGGTTAAGCGCCTGCGCGGACTTCTTGCCCAGCAGTTCAATGTCCGCAACGGTAAACATGAGTTTTGCGTTGTCGGTCGGGTCGGCAACGGATTTCTGGACGAGTTTTGCGCGGATGTTGTCAAGCCTCATGGCGGGCGATTTCCCGCTCTGCTGTGACGTTATACTCGCCTCGAACGCATCCCGTTCAGTTCCCGTCATGCCGCGCACCAGTACACTGCCGCCCCACTCGGGAACGCTTACCTCCTGCGTCTTTATGTCGTCGCAGTTTAATATCTGATCTCTGGTCAGAAACGCCATATTATCCTCCTAACTTCAACCATTCGTCGTGCGAAACCCAGCTAACGGATTCGGTCTGAATGTCGCTTATTGCGGCTTTCAGTTCGTCGCTTTCCAGCAACGCCCATACCCGGTTCGGTTCGCTCGCGCTTGTGTCCCTGTCCTCAATCACAATCGGATTACCAGCGGTGAGCGCGTCAAGGAACGTTGCGTCGGTCATGTCTAGCTGCGTCAGTGTCCCGCTCGCACTTTTCAGACCCGCCAGCCGCAGTTTGTTGTCAACCCCGAATGGTGTACGCTCGTGCAAGTCGCACTGTTTATTTCGGCTCATTTCGGTTGCGTATGCGGCGGTTGACATTGGTAGATATTTACCGTCCACCGTTATCACCCTGTCGGGGTCTGCGTCCGCAAATGTGATTTTGCCGTTCAAGTAATTTACCGTGTACGTTTCTTCGGTTGCGGCGCCATCGTCTTTTACGGTTGGCGCGGTATCGCGGTCAAGCACACGCTTGGCCGCACTGGTTATCTGGTACACTTTATTATCGGTCGTGGTTGTGGCCTCGCCTGTCATGGACGTGGCCGCACCGCTAATCTTTATGACTACGCTTTTTCCCGCAAGCTCGGCCATCTCAAATCACCGCCTTACGATGTCTGAGCGGGAAGATCAACCACCGCGCCGTTGCCCTGTATTGTTGCAGAGAAGGTCTGCTTGTCCGCCGCCGATGCCTTGCTCTCGAATGTTTCCACCAAGCCGGGGAACTGTTTGCCCGCTACGGACGGCCCGGACGGGTAAACGCCGATATAGACATTGTCGCCGGGTTCTAGTATGTCCTGCCCGGTCGTGTCGCCGGTGTAGTAGTTGCCCGCAAGGTCGATTGACGCATCCAGCAATCCGGCAATCCGTTTCTTATTGGAATCACCAAACGCCGTGATCTCCAGCATGTCACACATCTTCCTGAACGTCGAATCGTCAACGCCCAGCACTTTCGCGCCGGTGCTGCCCGTCATTGCGCTTGTCCCGGTAAGGACATATACCTCGTTTACTTTTCCTGCAAATTCAGCCATTTTCGATTACCTCCTGTAATACGCCCTGAAATTGATTGACCATTCGTGCCGGGCGTTCTCGTCAACGCCCAGGTCCATGATGTCGCCCTGCTGTTGAATCATCAAGAAATTGCCGTTCTCGGCTACGCCGTGTAGCGCGTCCTTTATCGTACAGCAAAGCGCTTCGCCGGTTGCGTATGAAGTGTTACGGACGCGGACTTGGAACGTCGGTTCCTCTACTTCCGAGCCGCTCATGCTTCGTGCGTAACCGCCTGTATTAAAAATACCAACCACGTTATCCGGTGTGGCTGGCAGGGAACCAATGTAAATATTTGAAACGCCCGTCAGCAGATTTTCAATATCGGCAACAAGGCTCATCCGCCATCCACCGCCTTTTTGACAGCTTCGCTTATGTGCGCTGTATACTTGTCCACGTTCTCCTTGAACGGGTTTTCCAGATACTTCGCCTCGCCGCCCTGCGGGTGTTTCCATGTCAGTTCTTCGTGCTGGCGTAGTGCGTACTTGAACTGGCGCGTCCCGGCATAGCCGAACCCAACAGCAGCATCCAGGTTGTCCGGTGTCGCTTCGTCCGCGAACGCTGTGCCGCGCAGATCGCCCGTCTTAATCGGTGTGCGCTCGACCGCTTTGGCTTTCAGGTCTTGCGCCGCGTCATTGATTGCACCCGCCGCCGCTTCCCGCGCTGTGTCTGGCACGTTCTTTATTGCAGCAACCAGATCGTCCAGCCCGCGAATGTCAGCGAACAGGTTCACGCCCCGAATGGTCGTTCCTATCTTAATTTTCATTGCGTGTACGCCTCGTAATGGCTGACGTTGCCGGTTATGTCGCGGACGGTGTCAACCCGGATAACAATGTCGCCGTCTATCCTGTCGTTGATCGTCACCGCTGTTTTGGTCAACACCAGTGTACCGGCCACGATCTCCGTGCCGTACCTGTCCCGTACCAGCTTGTTTGTGGATTCCTTTACGCCGTATATCGTGCTTGTGGTGTAGGTGGATTCGTTGTACTTGTTCGGCGTACCGGCGACACTGAGCGTCATGGCAACCTTCGCGTAATTCGTCAGCATGGCCGCCACCTACGCTATCCCGACACTGGTCGCCAGATATGGCCGCAATAACGCTTTCGCTTCACGGCAGGGTATGTCGGTATCGGCGGTGTCGCGGTACGTTTCGCTGATCTTACCAAGCGTTACGGACTTCACGCCGTCGCGCTGTGCCGCCAGACGTGCGGGTACGCCCACAGCCTCTTGTAGCGCGATTTCCACCTGTGCATACTTAACCGTATCCGGCACCTCGCGCTGTGCGTACCACGTCCCTGAGAGGGCCAGACGTGGTGTGTTTAGCCCGTCCCGGTATTCTGAATGTATCGCTCGCGGAAACTGCATTGTCTGAGTATCCAACACCTTTACACCTATGAGCGGTTGCCGGTCAATTGTGCCTGCGGCTCGGCGTAGGTATACCTCCTTGTTTGCGTCGCTGAGCGTTGTCCACGCGGTATACTTAGCATCGGTTGAGACATATCGGCCCGCTACATAGGCATCGGTGTCCGCTATTGAAATGTACGTATTGGTTCCAACAGTCAGCGCCATACCGCGTACCCCCTCTTGTTAAAGCTTCGCATACCCGCGAACCTGCGCCGTCCCCGCTGCGCTAGACACGGTTGACTTGACCTGTACCTTGAAATACCGGTATGAAACCTCGGTAGCCGATGCTTCCCATGAATCGGTTGCCTCAGCCACGACGGAAGCCTCCGGCTCGACCTCGATATAGGTCGTATCGTCAATGGACGCAAGCACCTTCCAGTCAATTGAATTGGCCGCGTGTGCGTTCAGTATCGTATAACAAACCTTGCTTTTCGTCAGGCTGTCAATCTTCGACCCGTCCACGTCGGCGTAGCTGTCCTTGGTTGTCTGGTTCGCCGGTGATACGGATATTGGATTGAGCAGTTCGGTTATTCTCGGTATGCTCATTTCGTAACCTTCCTTCGTTTACAGGGCGTCCCCCGGTATCGCTTGGGTTTCGGTGGCTCGGGAACAGGCGCAACCTCCGGTTCCGGCACAGCCTCGGCCCGCTCTGGTTCGCGCTCCATTACCGGCTCCATTTCTGGTTCCGCGTCGTGCCGATAACCCATCTTTTGCAGAATCGCTATTGTCCGCGTATCAGCCGTTTCTAAAGAACCAGAAAGGAACCGGCACAATATCCGGTTCCTTTCCTTGTCCCACACGGCCCCATTGCCGTAGAACTTCATTATTCGCTCCCTTGTCCGTTATCCAGTAACCGTGCTGAGTGTCGCACCGTCTATCGCTACCACGCGCCACGCGAAAGACTCGCCCAGTTTAATGCCGCGCAGAACAATAAACTCGCCTGCCGCATCGAATAGAATGGTGTTGTTGTTTTCAGCATTGATCGCAGTAGCAACCGTCACGGTGCGGCTACCACTTCCCGTAACGGTGTCGGCGCTGATTGTGATCTCTTGACCGGCAAACGTCGGTACGGCCAGCGTGTTCGTTTCGGCGGTATTGCCGATGGTAAGCGCAATAATGCCGTTGCCCGTTACCGGAATCTCCGCTTCGTGCGCTGCCGCAATCGCTTTCGCGTTCGGCGTAGCCGTGTCACCCAGCATTGCCGTGGTGATTTTCTTCGCGCCAATAGTAACCTCGCCGGTGTTCGCAATCGTAACATCTCCGGATACTGCAACGCTCTTTAGGTCTGTTCCGTCGCCTATAAGAATCTGCGCGGAGGTCTTTGCGTCAAGCGCCGTCGGTGCGTTCGATGCGCCGCCGACAATTATTGAGCCTTGCGTGAGGTCGGCCATCTTTGCCAATGTGACCGCGTCGTTGCTGATCTTGTCGGTCGTAACCGCGTCGTTCGCAATCAAGGCCGCATTAACGAACGAGCTTGCAAACTTCGCCCTGCCCGCTTCGTTAGCGGTGAACGCGGTTGCCGCAATCTTATTGAGCGTTACGGCGAGGTCGGCAATCTGAGAAGTTCCGATGCCGTTAGCCGCGACCGTGCCGCTTACAAGCCCAAAGCTTGAGTTCTCCCCGTCGTGATTATGGCCGGTGGTAATGTCCATGATTTTTTCGACAACCGCCCTCAGTTCGGGGTTTCTTATCCGTCTTGTGTCATATCCAGAATATACAGCCATTTTTATACCTCCATAGTAGAGGGGCTATAAAGCCCCTCGTTTGTTCCTATGTATCACATCAGGTTCCGTCAGCAAGGTTGGTGATGGAGCCGTGGTACTCCTCCGGCCCAAAATCCAAACCGACCTGCGTGTACAGGAATCCGCCTTTCTTGGCCGTGGTCGTGGCAACCTCTACGTCGCGGATAAGCTGCCCCTCGGACGGGCAGAACACGGGCGCACAGACCGACATCTCCACAAAGTAAATTTCATCGGTCGGCATGAACGGGTCAAACACGACGCCAATCATACCGAAGTCGGTTTCGATCTGCTTGATGTTCACGCCGCCCACATTGCGGGATTCCGGCGCGTATGCGTAAATGTCGGTGAGGGCCTGCTTCTGGTACGCATTGGCGAAAGCGACAACGTTCTGGAACGGCGAACCGTTGGTTGCCATCTCACGCACAAGCTCTTGTATCATGGCCTTGGTAAGCGCTGCGTCGCTGCCCGCCACACTATTCGTGCCGATGGCGTGCTTCAAGCCCTTCGTCTTGGCGACAGTGTCAGCCGCAGACTGCGCGGTAATGTTCTGGTTTAGGAAGCAGTATTCGACGTCGATCGCCATCTGGCGGAGCGCTGCCGTGCGCTGGAAAGCAAGCTCATCCTTGACGGGCTGGTTCGGGTTGCCGCCAACAACGGTGATTGCGCCAACCTCGCCGAACGTGCTCTGTTTGGCAAACGACACGCCGTATTCGTACTTCATGATCTGGCAGGTGTTGTAATCCTGCGCTCTGGTGTACGTCTTTTCCGTTGTGGTCGAAATCGAGGTAGCCTCAGAACGGATCGCGGCTGCCACACTGTCCGAGGCTGCCGATAGCGCCCACGGCTGCGCAATGGGGAAGTTGAACGACGTCGAGGTTTTCGCGCCGCCCTGTATCCCGCCCATCATCGAGAGGAAAGGGGTCTGGTTCGCGCCGATTAAATACAGCATGCCTAAATAATTCAGATCATCCCTGTCAGTATATGCCATTTGTGTTCACTCCTATTTTTTCTTTGTTTGTTTGAGCTTCCCAGCGATTGACATGGTCGTAATGAAGTCGCTGCGTTTGAGCGCGTCATCGTACTGCTGTTTCAAGCGTTCGGTTTCGTCCTGCGACAACGAGTTTGGCGGGTTCATACCGCCCAATGCCTGCGAAACCTCAAAGAGATATGCGTCGGACTTCTTGATTGCATCAATCTGTTCGTCAATGCCAGTCACGGCGTCGCCGTCCATCTTGATCTTGTCGGTGTCCAGCAGCGCCTTGATTGCTTTCGGGTTCCTGCCCTTGGATTTCAGGATCGCCGCATCAATCGCATGGTTCAGCGCCATTGATTGCACCTTCGTAACCCAATCGTCGTTTGCTTTTTGCAGTTCCGCAATCTTCGACTGGAGCGCACCTGCGTCAACCTTCTTTAGCTGTTCAAGCTGTGCGTCCCGCTCCTGCATCTGTGCAAGTAGACCCTTCTTTTCGGTTTCCAGCGCAAGGAATTTGTCTTTCCCCACGTACTCGCCACCCGCCAGATTTGCCAGTTTCACTTTGTCGTTGCTTTTCAGTTTCGATTCAACCTGTGCATACAGTTCATCGCCCAAATGCTCTTTCAGGAAATCCATGTTGTGCCTTTCTGCCGTAGATTTGGCTTAAACGTCGGTCTACTCCGACATGCGGCATCCATGCAGTTAAAGCCCGGCATGGTGGGGCAATTGAGGATAAAAAATGTATAATAAAAGCGCGGTGTTCCGCGCCGGGAGAAGATTATTATTGCCTTGCGGCCCTGTACGCGAACTCTAGCCGCTGCCATAATGCCGAACCGCTCCGCTTGCTACGCCTGAACCCGCTAAACGTTTTCGGTGTATCGTTCGGGAGTGTCGTTTTGTACCTCTCCCACTGGAGCCTATCTTGTCGCATCCTGCGCCGTGCGTCCTGATGCCGCTTGTATGTGTCTACCCGCTTCTGTTCGTCTGCGCTAAGTTCAAAAGCCCGGTTCGATTGCCGTATCGTTTCCGCTACGTTATCGTCAAGGCGTTCTATGTACGGTTCCAGCACATGTAAGCAGTTTGGATGTACTGTCATGTACGGCGGCGGCATCGCGATACTCAGTGCCGGGAAACGCTTGTCCAGCCCGCTAATCGAGTACACACGGCCCTCTAACGGGATACAGACCGCACAGGCCGTCGCGTGGCTCGACATGCGCACTAAGTCATAGCCCAGGTCTTGAAGCTGGTCTATCGTCGCTTGGTTCGTTGCCTCCCGCGTGGTTGTCCGCGCCACCAGTTCCGCGTAAGCGTCCAGCCGGATTTCTCGACCGCGCTTGTCGCGAATGGCGGTTATGCCCCGGTCGGTCAGGCTACGGATAAGCGCATCTTTCGCGTCCTTGACAGTACCGCCCGTGACAACCTTTTGGGTAACCGCTTCCAGTCCGGCACGGCGTACCTGATCGTTGATCGCTCTGCCAACATACCTGTGCGCCTCAAACAGATCCATGTAGGTGTTGTCAATGAGTATGCGTACTGCGCGGTCGTCAATCGGTGGCTTCACACCGGCCAGCCCCGCACGTTTCAGCGCATCGTGTACGCTGTCCCAACCGGCGCTATAAAACACCGGAACCGCGCTGTTCACCCATTCCGCTGCGTAGCGGTCGAGTTCGCGCAGTTTCCGCTCCACCTGTTCCAATATGCGCTTCTGGTATGTCGCAACGCTACCTCGCGCTTCCTTGGTCGCAATTAGCCGGATAAGTGATTCCTGCGCAGACCTGTATACGCCCGCCAATACCGCAACCCGTTCTGGGACGCTCTGATCCGGCATCCGCGCTCACCCCAATCACTCCACTATTACCGGCTTTTTGTTTGGCTGTAGCGCACCCGAAATCTGCGGCGTGTTGTTCGGCACCGGATCCATGATCGCCATTTCGTCGGCTATCCGGTCAAGTTCCTCGTCCGCGTCAGCATCACTCAGCCCGTCAAACAGCATGATCGCCCTGTGTCTACTCATGGTTTCCGAGGCTACGCGCAAGCTGATAACGTTTGCCACCTCGGTTTCGTCCTGCGGTAGCCCATCCTGCCACTGGACGCTTATATCCGCGCCGGACAGGTCGTTATACCCCAGCCGCGAACATAGCCGTAATGCCTTGATAAGCGCAGGCTCAAACCGCATCCGCACCCGGCCTACCTTCGCAAGCGGCGCCATCATCAACCGCCTTAACGCCGAACCGCTCGGTACCTGTCCCGTCTTTACGCCCATGTCACCCAGCAAAGCTGCGCCCATTTCAGATACCGTGTACAGGAAGTTGACTAGCTTTTCCACCTGCTGGAACGCTGCCGATAACTGGCCGTCCCAGATCAGATACGACACGTCCGCGTCCTCGTTGCTCTGCTTGGCAAAATAGTTGTGCATCTTTAAGTGCCACTCGCCCGTTGTCGGATCTTCTGTTAGTGCGCTCTGTGGTCCCTGCATGGACGGGTCGGCGTGCTTGTCCAATATCCGAGATATTTGGCCTATCCGCACTACCAATTCCGACACGAGCGAATCAATGTCTGTATAGTCGTCCAGCCCGGTCGCCCTGCCGCTTGTCTTAATGTTCGGTATCTGGATGATCGCGAAGTCGTCCAGCCCTGTATTTTCCGGTGCGCTGATCTCTTGTAATTCACCCACGGTCGCACTGACAGGCCCGGCAATCAACTCGTACTTGCGCCGCTCTATCGTGCCTTTGCCGTGTATCTCAACTTGTAGATAATGTTTCTGCTGATAGTCAACACCCACACTGTAGTCTGAGGCCAGCACATGATGAACCACGTTCCGCACGTTCTCGCGGTCAACTACCGGATACCAAACCGGCGGCTGCGTTATGTCAATCACGCCCTTGCCGTCCCTGTTGTGGATGTACAACAGCCCGTCTCCGTACCGCGATATGTCTATCCCCGCTTCGTACAGCGTGTTTATCAGGTCTGACCTGATCACTATCTCGTTCACCGCATCCTGCTCTTTTGACTTCGCTTCCCCCGCCTGTATCTGTGGCGCTTCCCCGAACAGTAAATCCGCTACCTTGAGCGACATCAGCCGCTGGTAATTGACAATGACGGGGTAGGATATTACATCGTTGAAGTTGCCGATGACCCGCGCTATCCGCTTCAATTCTTCTCTGTACACTTCTGCGTGTTCACACTCGAACAATTGACGATTGCGCCGGTACATTTCCAGCCGTTCCCTTTCGCTCGGCGGCGGCCACGGACTGCCCTTGTCCAGAAAGCTCAAATCATGCAGCATATCACCATATCCTCGCCTTTATAAACTTCCCGCCGCTCGGTGTGCGCCACGGCTCGACACCGTACCGCAGCGCGGCCATAGCGTCATCCTCGACCTCTACCGGCTTGTCGTTGTACAGCCCCGTTGCGCGGTCTTTCTGCCACCGCCACGCGCTGATTTCCTTGATCGTGTTGACGCACGACGGGTGGATGTGTATCTTCCGGCCTTTCAGCCAGTCTATCTGCGCCTTGACCGAATCCGCGCCCTTCTTGGCTGATACCGCGCTAAATCCCGCTTTGCGCCATTCCTTGATCCTGTCTGGCTCCGCCGCGTCGCAATACATGACAAGCTTTTTCGGCCACCGTTCGCCCTCGGCCCTCTTGATAACCGATCCCGAAGATTGCTCCGTAACGTATATCTCGCGCCGAATATATACTTCGCCGTCTTTCCATCCCAGCAGTAAAAGTGCCGTCGCGTGATTGTAGCCGAAGTCTTGGCCGATGCTCTCCCCGTCCCATGCCCGCTCTTTCTCGTCAAACGGGTGTATCTGGTAGTTTGTGAGGATAAGCCCTTCCGTTTCACCCCACTCGCCTAGCCCGTATACCCTGTATCCTTCCGGGTCTAGCAGCTTGCGCCGTTCCATGCGCTGGTGATACGCTGCGTCGCAGAACCGGTTGTCCAGATACGTTGAATGGTGGGGGAATGTGTCTGGGTCTTGTATGTCGAAGTACCGACGCTTGATCCAGTGCAGCGCCGATACTGGGTTGAATGTCATCCGTATCTGGTAGAACAGCCCGTTCGGTAGTTCGCCGCGCAAGCGGTCGTCGAGAATGTCCACGTCCTCTTCCGCGAACTCCGTTGCTTCCTCCATCCATACGTCCGTAATCTGGCCGTTCTCAACCGTGATGGACTTCGTTTTCTCGCGCTGTCGGTCGTCGTACATCCCGCGAAACAGTATTTGGTTTTCGTTGAGCAGACACCGTAATCCCAGGGGCGTTAGCCGCTCTTCCCAGTAGTCGGATACGCCCAACCGATTGATCGCGCTCCGTAGCTCTGCAAACGTTGAATCCCGGTTCGATTCGTCCACCTTCCGCACAACCAGTAGGTTCCGGCCCGCGTCCACCATCAGCCGCCGTATGTTGAACTGCGCTGTGTCTACACTCTTGCCGCTGCCCGCCGAGCCTTTCATGGCGACATACCGGCATAGTGTCTTGTGAGCGGGCAGGAATACCGGGTTCCACTGTGCTACTACCTGTCTGACCGGCGTTTTCGCTCCTGACCTCTTTTTCGGTTTCCGTCCCGGCTTCGCCATTACTGCCTCCTTTGCTTGAATGTGAGAAACCCCTCGCTCCAAAGAGGGAGAAGAGGGGTGCTAGGGGGGACTATAGGGGGGTAACGGGGTGTAGTAGGAGTTCGTACTTCCTCGTCTTTATAAATTTAATATATCTCTCGCTCAAGCTTTAGCTTGAGCATATATTCTTGTTCGTTGTCGCTTTGCTTGTCAGTTGCTTTGTCGGTCTGC
>Ga0172381_10006546_pt1 | contig 11634 bp, 17 predicted proteins | sample Leawel6488metaG_FD_119754 | JGI IMG/M metagenome (GOLD analysis project Ga0172381, IMG submission 119754) | Leachate microbial communities from a municipal landfill in Southern Ontario, Canada - Leachate well 64-88 metaG | ecosystem: Engineered > Solid waste > Landfill > Unclassified | place... | reverse complement strand
GTTGAGCTGGTTCCTAAAATATCGACGCCTGATCCAGAGTTACTAAATGCCAAAATGGCACCGCTTGCGGTAGCGTTGCCTGCTAATGTGAGGCCGTTAATTCCAGCCTTAGTTACTTGGAAGGTCAGGGTCGTGTCATCAATCGTCAATGTCTTATCTGCATCATAAAGTTCATCCCAGGTTGAAATGCCACCACTTCCGCTAATCGCGACGAACGTTGACCCGTTGTAATACTTCAGCGATCCGTTAATAAAAGCGAGACCGCGTCTATCCGTGTTTACGTCTGTCGGATTGGCAGTGTAGTTGACCATTTCCAACCACCCGAAGGATGACTTGATGAAATTGTCAGTTTCCTTTGCCATATGAGTTTGATTTAATCATCGTTAATAAATCATTCTCAACTGCTTCCGTCCTTTGGCGAGAGGTGATGATGTGAATTGGTAGATATCCCTGCGAGGCAAAAAATATATCTCTGGCCGTATTGGTATTATCGTGAACGTTTCCGTCTAATTCTATAATCATTTTACCGACTAAGAAGTCGACTTCATATTTCCCGATTATCCATTTAGCCTTAAATTTTATCTTATGCTTTTTGAGGATCTCCGCAACTCGTCTTTCGCCCTTTGTTGAGTTATCTTTTCTCAACTTAAGAAGTTGGTTTCTCATGTCCCGGCATTCCTTGACTCGGAGAAAAGAGGCAAGGCGATTTCGGTTTATTTAGAAGCTTTCTTCTCCGCTATCTTAGCGTCGAGTTTAGCTTTCTTCTCCGCCTTTTTGATCTCTAAGATGAGGTCTGACCTTACGGCAAACTTCTCATCAAACTTGATCCCCAACTCTTTTGCCTTTTCAACCAATTCCGCCTTGTTCATTCGCTCTACTTTTTTAGGAGCACCAGGGACGTCTTCTGGAATTTCAAATAGACCAGCACGAACATCGTCAGGAGATACGCCGCGTTTGATTGCGTCTAGTTCTTCTTGACTCCATTGCATCCCGGGAGCTTTAACCCTATTTTTGGCCACTAATTTTGACCAGTCTAAATTTGTTGACATATAAGCTGAGTTTTTATTTAACCTTTTTGAGGGGCGATTACGGCTCGCCCCTCGGAGCCGACCAATTTTATTTTGGATTTGTTTGCTTAGGATTTGTCTCCCTTACTGCCGGCGACGTAGGCTTGGTAGCCAATACCGATGGCATAGAAGAAGTCTAAGGAATACTCCCAGTTTTTATTGGTATAAACCTGATCCGGAGCATCCAATGAAGGACGTTCGGAGAATAAGCACTGGAGAGTTTCATTTAGACCCTTGGAGTCGGCCATGAACCAATATCCGGTGGCATCAGTGCCGTCAGCACCCGTCGCTAAACGAGGCCAAACGACAATCTTTACCTTGCCGTATAATGGATTTTTGTCGTTATTAGCGCTTCCCGGTAAATACTGGGAATTAATGAGCCGATCTGCTTCATCCGCCAAATCTGGACCTATGATAAGAGTATCATAGTTGATTGGGCGAACTAAGTTATTCGGATCCTTATGCTTCAAACCTTGAGCTCTCATGTAGACAATCGCTTGTCTTGACAAAGGAGCGTTAGTATCCGTACCGTCAGAAATTATATTGCTATATTGTCTGGAGGTAATCGGATTGGTATGAGCAGCGCTAAATAACGCTAAGCCGTCAGGACCAACAGATGAGACAACGGTTCCGTAGACATCGGTAAACGATGTCGACCAACCGTGGATAAGGACATCGGCCAGAGACTGGTCAACCTTATCAAATGCGTCTTCAGAGATAGACCGAACGATGCCGTCAATCTGATTGTGTAAATCAAACTTACGCATTTCTTTGGTCACCGCGGCAATAGCGCCGAAGTATTCCTGAGTCCAGGTTACCGAATCGCCTTCCGCACCGGAGACTTTCGGTAAATCCTGTCCAGGAGTTACTCTCTTGATACCAGCGATACCATGTAAAACTAAGTGGTCAAAAGTTCTGCGCTCAGTGTCAAAGACATTGAAAACAGAAAAACCAACGTTTTCTGATACCTTGGTAGAGGCAACCTCATTGAAGATCCCTTGCAAATCATCAGTCAAACTTAGAAAATCTGATACTAAGATAGGCATATGCTTTTATAATTAGGCAATAGTTCGGGTAAAGTGACCAAGAACCTGTGTAGAGGTTTCGGCCGCACCGACTATGTCTGTGATATAAAAGTCATTGTATGTCGAAGCATCCGGATTGATAGTGGACTTGGTCGCGATATCCGCATAAGTGCCACGATCAACGACAGAGACAACGCCATCGCAGTCAGCGATGAATTCGATATCTTCATCAGTCGGGCATACCAAACATTCGGTATGAGAAGAGCCGTCAGTTGTGACGTCCTCTAAGGCTACATACCGGCAATCTTGATATGATCCGGTTTCAATGACAGTCAAATAACCACCGCTCCACTTTAAACCATCGCCTTTGACTACAGTCTGGCTAATGGCAAGCGGTTGGCGAGTTAATCGGCCTTCATCGTATCTTTGTGGTGTAAACATATGACTTTTGTGATTTGTTTTTTAAGTAAAAGATTTCGACTCTTAGGCATCCTTTTTTGGATACCAATCTTTTATTGGAGTTTTCGTTGGAAGCACATGCTTCGACTCCTTTGTCTTTCCTCCCGAACCAGTTCCTGCCTGCTTTGCTTTTTCGGCGGCGAGTTCAGCAGCAGACTTTTTGTCATCTCCTGCTTTATCATCCTTTTTAGATCCTGCTTCATCCCGGTCTTTTTCCCAGAGGTATTTAGCTTCCAGGATATTTTTTAACTGGGCTTCTACGGAATCCTTACCGTGGCGGGGAGTATAGAATTTAATAATTTCTGTCCAATTATCATTTATCTCCTCGTCTTCGCATGCTTTGTTGATGGCTTCTTTTTCATAACCTTTGCGGATGTCCGCTTTAGTTATGGGAGTGTTGTCATCATCGGTAGCAGGTTTTTTTTCAGCTTTTTTCGAATCATCACTACCAGCTTGTTTGCCTTTTGAGGAATGCTTTAATTTGTCCTTAACGGACAGCAATCCTTCTTTGTAATTTTGAAGATTCGCTTTTAGCTTCTCTACCTGTTTCTTAGGAAGAACTATGGTGTCATCATCATCGTCGTCATCGTCGTCATCGTCACTACCAGACAAGATAGTGTCAATTTCTTTTTCGATGTCGTCATCAGATACTGACTCCTGAGCATTGTTTCCCGGCTGAGCATTTCCGGACGGGGTTTTCTCCTCCCCGCCATTTAAACTCAATGATTTTTCTTCTGGCATATTTATTAAACTTAGTTATTTGAACTTGGGAAAGTCGCCCCAAGATGCCAAAGTTTGCTCAGATTTTTGAGGTCTGAGAGCCACCCACGGATACTTCCTTCAAAGACGGAGCTAAAGGTTTCACCATGAGGGCCTCTCGGCTCTCAATAATGTTCCGTCTTTTTTGTGGGCTGTTAAATAGCTATTCCTTTAGCTCCTTAGGTTCTTCTCCTTCTTTCTTTCCTGCCTTCTTCGAATCACTGATATTTTCAAAAGCAGTGCACCATTCATCGTACAGGACTCCCATTCTGCCGGAAAATTCCTGCGTGGTCTTGAGGATGATGTCTCTTGCGCCATAGATAGTTTCGTTTGTTGCCGGAGTGACGTCAAGGATAAGTTCTTCCTCGAGATATTTCTTCCATTCTTCTTCAAACTTTTTGTTGCTTTCGTCAGAAATTTTATAGACGTCGCCTTCCTTTTCTTCTAATGTTTCTCTTTTGACTTTTGGCTTGTTAGTCTTAGGGTCAAAAATAAAGCGACCGTTTTCGTCTTTTTCGTTAACCAGGAAGATTACTTTTTCGACTTTCTTCATCTTTCCGGTTTCCTTGTCTTTTTCTTCGACTGTCTTTTTATCAGCAAAGTTTCTTAACATTTCTAATCGTTCTTTATCAATCTCCGTAATCCTGTCAACCAATAGCTTAACGAACCTGGTACGATTACGAGAATCTGAACCGTGGAGGTTAAGCCTAGTCAACCATTCTTGAATAGAGACGACCTGTTGCTGAACATTGTTGATAAAGAAATAATTTTTAAGTTTTAATTGCTTTGACATAATCGTTTAATTTTTAAGTTTTTTATTTATTTCGGCCTGCCTTTGAAGCTCGGCCTTTTTCTTTAATTCCACTTTATTGGCGTGATCGACCTTTCCTAATAGGTTTAGCAGTTCTGCTCTTTGTCCTACCAAAAGCAAATACTGTTCCCTATTTACACCAACGGCCATGGTTTTAAGTAATGTTAAGTCGCGCTTTCGGAAATATTCCCTCCACCCCATATCATTACAGGTGCGCGATAACCAATCCTGAATCTTCTTATCATCAATATCCATGTAGGATATTTTTCTATCCATCAGTCTGAATAAAATATTGATTAAAAGTCGTCTTATCATATTCATTAACTTAATTTCTTTTCTTCTTCCGGCTCGATGCCAATTATATCAAATTCGGCATGAGCGCGGCTGTCTTCTTGCCTTAGACTCTTGTGTTCTTCGTAACTTGTCATTCGAACCTTTATTTTAATCTCATATTCATCCCCGACCTTCCACTTTGCCACCTCTGGCATATCCTTTTTCTCTATTCGAAAATTAGGGAGATAAATATACGGTTCATATTCGCACATCGAATCCATATGGCGTTCTAATTGTTTGGCCTTAGCTTCGGCTGCTTCTTTTTTTCTTGATGCTTCAATGTTGTACATATGTTTTATTGCTTAATTGGCGCTGTAGCGACGTTAGCTGGCGCTGGAGCTCCACCAGCCGCACCTTGGCTCTGGGGCGCTTCTGCGGCCTGTTTCTGGCCTTCTGGCGCCTGTTCTGCTGCCATTTGCTGTTCTTCTTTCGCTTGGGCTTCCAATTGGTCAAGTTTTTGAAGATATTTTGTCGGATTATCACCAAATGCCCTAGCATATTCTATAAAGTATTCCCTTTGGTTCATCACAAATATCTGCGGGAATAACTTTGACACAATGTCTATCTTTTCCAAGAAAGCTGATTGCAACCCAGCTTGGCTTGATTTTAGGACGCTACTTGCCATTATTTCAATCTGGATTCGATAATTATCAAAGTAATCAGTCGGAACAATAAGCTTTTTATAGTTTATCCCTTGCATCTTCATCATCTTTTCCTCAATTGCTATCTCATTAGCTAATTTCTTTCGGTCTTTTGGCTTAACGTCACGGAATTGGACTGCCAGAATACCGTTTTCTCCTGTCGCTTGATCAAGGACAGCATTTTCTATCACAAATGTCCGATATACTTTGGTTTCTTTTAATTTCCCATTCTTATCCTTCTCGGCAACCATTCTTGGTTGCGGATAATTTAGCTGGATATTTGCCAAACGAAGAGCACACTTCTGACGCCAAAGGTCTACCATCATTTCGTTATATAAAACCTTCATTTCTCGTAGTTTTTCCTCGGCGATTACTATTTCCCGGGCGGTTGCTTGCTTATTGCCCATGATATCCGTTAATGATGGGGCAGCGTCATCTATTCCTTGAGCGATTATCTTTAAAAACGTTACATCGGAGTTATTTATTCCTTCCGACTGCATTGGTTTGACCTGGTTTATATCATCAACATAAATCTTAGTTGATCCGGTTACTATCTGGTCTTCCAATTCAAACGCGTCTCTGTTAGCAGCGCCAATCAAAAGACCACCGACCATACTTCTAAACTGCTTATCACTCATGGTGTTGAAGGTCGTATTGTATAAATCGTACTGGCTCATCATTATGTTAGCGAAACTGTTACCGTAAAAGAAGTTCTTAGTGACAAAAGGCTCGAGAATTGTCTTGGCAAATGGATAAACCTTGCGCCCATTTATCTTCCATAGTAATGGAGCATCTAAAAGCAATACGCCGTTAGCTATAATACGATAAACGTCAGCATACTTGTCGTAGTAGCGCACGACTTCCACCTTATCCTTGGCTGTGCGCGACGTCCATTTTTCCTTGTTATAAAAACTTTCCGGATCGGCCTGTCCCCATTCGGATTGAGTCTGAACAAATTCGGCATTCTTATAATGGCCTAATTCATAGTCAAATGTTTTCTTGTCGATATATCTGACCCAGGCACAGTCGGGCTGGTCTTGGACATCATAAATAGAAAAATCACGGGGATAAAATTCCGTGATTGGCATTAAAAAGCTGATGCACTTGTCATCAACATCGACTTCCTTTTCATCGTATTCAATTTCTCCAGTTACTATATCGTAACTGGTAATAAACTTCTGCTTATATCTGGTCTTCAAATATCCTTCATACTTCATCACTGTGCCAGCCCGGAAGCATTCCCAGGACTCCCAGAAATTCTCCAAAACCGAGTTTTCTTCCTGTTGATATGACCCTTTGACAAGCCACATTGCAATATCTCCCCTTTGTGCATCTACCAATTGAGTTTCTCCGTATGCGACAGCCGTCATGTCCGGTACCTGGAGGGAATATCCAGCCAATATCTTCTTGGTTTTATTTCTTACTGTCGGGAGCGGAGCGTTTGCTTGCCAGTCTTCCTTTGGCGGATTATATGATTCTTTCGGCGTAACGTAGGCATTCAAACGCTTATCGCTATCATCCAAAAACTGGACTAAAGTGCGGTTATTAAACTCAGGATATGTTTTTCCCCTGGTATCAACCAATTCTTCAACCATTTTGTAGGTATGAAGAATTATTGCCTTTTCTTCTTTATTCGGACTATAAGGCTTTCTTACTTCTTTTTCTGGCTGTTTTTCTATTTGATTGTTTATTTTCTTCATACGCTTGTTATCTGAGCTAATTATAGCATAGCGCTTACCCCCTTTACAAGAGTCTATCTTCCTATCGGACGCAAATTGTATCCAGACCCCTTATTTTCTTTGTTTTTACTCATCTTTTTAAGGAAAAACTTCTCATCTTCAGTCATTGCTATGGCTGTCGGAGGTTCATAAAACGTCATCGATAGCGCATCGGCCACGTTTGGACTCGGAATACCGAGCGACCGCATGTCTTTCTTGCTCATTATTTTAACCTGGCCTTTCTCATTAGCTTGATACTTTATTTTTGTCAGCTCGTACCAGGCATTGCTCTTTGACAATCTCCCGCCGCTCTTTATCCATTGCCTTAGTCGCCAATACATTTCCGCGCGCTTGTTGAAGAATTGCTTATCATTCGTTGTCTCGCCGGCATTTACTCCAGTCACCTTCAGCTTGTTCTGGTACGTTACCCGGTTCATCTCAACTACTTTATGGAATGTTGCTGCCCCCACACCTACGCGATCGATGTAAATCTTCTTGCTGTTTATTATTTCGGAGTTTAGAACCACCGGGCCGGCAAACTGCATTGCATCTCCGCCTTCTTCCTGGTAGAGTATCTCGGCAAATCCCTGGCTTCTCTTTACGATCACGGATTGGTCTGTGCCTTCGTCTGACGGGTCACACCCTTCTCTCTCCTCCCCGAAGTGCGGTCCGGGCGTCATAGCCAGCTTTATTTCTTCGTCGGTTAATAACTGCATCCAACCGCTTTGGTCTATTGATCCGGACTTAGGGAATTTGCAATCATAGAGGACTTCAGCGTTTGGCTTTTTCATTGCTTCTTCTAAAAACTCCTCGTTATATCTTCCTTCAGCCAAACCAATAGCATTGTTTATAAATATCTTCTTATATCGCTTATCTTTCCAGGTAGTTAAAAAATGATTTCTAAAGAATGGATTTCCAATCTTGACTAGAAATGTATCCTCACCCTTACCAGCCATCATACGGAAGATACCAGAGTCGACATCATCATCTACCAGGCTGGCTTCTTCCTGGATAATATTTCGACCGCCAAATCCCATGATACTTGATATCGCGTTTTGTTTCCTTCTGGCGTCAGCGGTTATAATCTCAACTGTCCCATAGCGCGGGATACCATCCTGCTCCATTACCTGGTATGTAAGCTTTACTTTGCTCTTTTCTTCGAGCAAGCGCATCAATAGCACATTACTCTCACTTAGGTTAATGCCGGCTAACTTATTGGAGAAATATTGGTTATTGGCCGTATCACGAATCATATAGTTTATAATAATCCGTCCTCTTTTCATATCTGGAACAACGAGCATCCAGTCTCCGGCGTAGGCACATACTCTCGTTAAAAGCGCCCTGGAGACAGTCAACGTCTTCCCATACTGGGTCGAGCTAACTATTTCTACCCTTGGATGTTTTCTAAATAACACTGTCTTATATATCGCAAGCTCTCCTGGGCTCATTTCCCACGGTGTCTCATCTTCATTTTTAAAGTTTCCCCTAGCCCACTTCCAAATTTCATCATTTCTTGCTTCCTTTTTCTCTTTATCAATATATCTTTTTATCTCATCTTTATCTAAAATAGACCCTAAGTCCTCCAGCGCGTTATCTGATATTAAACTTGGGTCTATTTCTATTTGTGGGAATAAAACTTCTTCTATCATTTTTTCTAAGAATAAAGCAGGGGAGACAAAGACTCAGGCTTTTGCCTATTGCTCTTTTAATCTTGCTCCCCCGCTTTTTATTATAAAGAACTATATTTATAGTGTTATTTCCCCAGGTCTCGAGCCCCGGGAAGAGGCCGACAATTCAAAACTGCCAGCAAAGATTACCTCATACGAGATAATGAGAGATGAACATAAACTTCCAATCCCTATGAATTTATAGATTTGTACAAAGAACTCGCTCGAGAACGTAGGAAATAACACTATTTGAGCCGCGTATTGGATTTGAACCAATGTTGGCCGATTACAAATCGGTAGTCCTAAGCCACTAAACGAACGCGGCCAAAACTCCATATTTATATTGTACTCTTTTTTTTGGCTTCTTCAAATATCTGGCGATTGACATCCTGTAAATCCTTAATGGCAGCGTAATGAATATTGACATCACTTTTCTCTTTCCAGTCATCAAAGTATTGGAGCCATAGCTTTACCTCGGTGGCATTTCCTTCACTGATAGCCTTCTTATACATTCCTGCGAGCACGTCAGGGATTCTGTCTTTGCCCCATAGTTTCAATGTGTCTCTTATTGATTCCCAGAATTCAGGGTCTTTTTTCCATGCACACAATGTTTCTGGCCTGACATTAAATTTTTTGGCAAAATCAACATCTAAATTGAATCCCCATTCTTTTTCCCTAAAAACACGAGGCAGTGCGGTAAACCTTATAAATTCTAATCTTTCCGCTACTTTGGCTTGCCCCTTATTATTTAGTCCAATTGGTTTAGTTTTTTTAATTTTTTTTGTTATCTTTTTTTTCATAATTTAACTTTGTAATTCACTATCTTGTCCCATAATGATTTTAGCCTTTTTTTAAAACTAATACCATAACTCAGTCTCTCTGCGAACATCCTGCCATTAAATAAACTTAGTTCCTCTGGTGACATTTTAGCAAGGCTCGCCATCATCATCGGATGAAGTTCTCTAAGCTTCCGGTAAATTGAAGCATTGGTTATTACATCGATAATTGTTTCTGATGGTTTCTCAGTCACGAATGTTCCTTCTTCGTTAATCCATCCCGCGATTGATTCCATAGGTGGCGATCCAAAGTTTTTAGCGTTATCAATACACTCCTCTATTGTTTTCCCGGTATATATTTTATTTCCCGGTAATTTTATTGCTCTTAACATATTATTTAATGTTTATTTTCCAATAAGTCCTTTAAACAACGCACGGAAAAGCCGAGCGCACGCGAATTGGCGTTACGGCTGACGGCAGAGTAGGTGGAGAACAAGTACCGACCCCAAGCACTAGACCCGCCGCTAGGCGTAGACGACCAAAAGTCCTGGAGGGAGCCAAGATTGACGAACGTACCATTAGTACCGCGGTAGCCGGGATAGGTGATATTTTTAAGATTATCTTTATCTCCTAAAATTTCAGTTAGTTGTTCATCGCTAGGAATAATCTTACCAGCCCCCTTAGTTTCCCTCATTGCGGCATCCCAAGTAAATAACTGTTCACCCTTGTAATCACCTTCTAAAAACTCCCAAGCGTCTTTTTCTGGACTTTCCAAATAAAGCTTTCCGTCAACTTCAATTTTGTGCCAACCGACAGAAGAAACACGAAAATTATTGTCTTCTAACGCTAGGGGCTTTAATACTTGCCCATCGCCCAATAGCTCTAAAATCCTATCAAGCTTTTGATTAATTTTGTTGTGTGTGTTTTGGTTCATATGTTTATTATTTAATAATTTTACAATAATGATTTTCTCCCGTCTCCTTACAAGAGCTTTTATAGCCCCTTTTGGTTAATAACTCTTTATTATACTTTAAACGCATATCTCGTTTAAATATCTTTTTACAGGAGGGACACTGTAGGATCATATTAGTTTATTAGTTATTATTTTAATATCAACATATTTATTGTCTTTAAGTTTTTGTTGGCTATAATTGTAAACAATAGAAACAAATGGTAAATATATACAGATATTTTCCCAGTAAAAATTAGCCGTAAATCCAAATCCTATTGCCTTTTTTGTAAATGTTATTTCTATTATGTCTTGTGGGTTCATATTAGTTAAAGATTAAACTGTCCATTCTTTTTCCCAAACTTCATTAAAATATTTAAGAGTATAACGCAAGTCGCTAATCCATTCTATTTTAATACTAGCTAGAAGAAAAAATATTCTTAATTTTATTTTATATAGCATATTCTCTTTGTAATAGATTTCACAATATTTCTTAAAAGGAAGTCCAAAAAATCCATATTCCCCCACCATTTCGTCATATTCTTTCCAGTTATTTGTTTTTGGCATAAAATTTATCAATTATAAATTTAACTTGGTTAAGGTTAAAAAAACCATCACTACTAATATCTTTATTAAACATTTCAATCAAACCTTCACCGTCTTTCTTGCGGAGGTCGGAGATGAATTGTTTAACATTACTTTTTAACCAGTTAAACGCTTCCAATCTTTTTTCATAAGGAAGTTGTAAATCTTCTGCGACAGCATTTCCAAGTTCAAGGTCATTAAATAACTGCTCTAAAGTAAATCCAACCTCTTTACCATCTCTTTTTGAAGGTATTTTCATTGTAAATTTCTCCCACCCCTCTAAGTTATCTGTTATTGGTTTAGGGTCGCAAGGCTTACCGCAAGCTTCGCACTCATAATGAGAAGTCCCTGCTCTACCTAAATCAGTATCAGTTATTACTTTCATTTCTGCATTACAGCAGTTTGATTTTGTTGTTGGATTTGACATACTGCTTGATTGTCCTAAATAACTATCATCTTTTATTAATTTATCGTCTTTCATACACTACTCGATTAACTTATTAAGCTCACTTATTGTTTCCTCGCCTTGTAAGTGTAGGGGGGTATTTAATTTCCAAGACCATTCTATTTCTGGCTCATCAGACTCGTCTTTATAAAAAGTTAAATAGTTTCCCTCTAGTTGATAATCACCAGACAACTCACCTTCTAAAGCAATAAGCACATCTTCTAATAAAATAGGTCTTCCGAGGATTTCAATATCTTCTTCGTTTATATTACCGTCTGTTTCTATTGGTCTTTTTTCACACCAAGAATAAATAGTATTTAAGTAAGTATAAGGAATTTCATTTTCTAAATACTCGCACCCAAATTTAAGCTCCACAATACTCGGAACTGCTTTGATTAT
>Ga0172381_10006545_pt1 | contig 11634 bp, 13 predicted proteins | sample Leawel6488metaG_FD_119754 | JGI IMG/M metagenome (GOLD analysis project Ga0172381, IMG submission 119754) | Leachate microbial communities from a municipal landfill in Southern Ontario, Canada - Leachate well 64-88 metaG | ecosystem: Engineered > Solid waste > Landfill > Unclassified | place... | reverse complement strand
TATCTAAATGTGCCCAAATTAAATCATCTAACTGTTGTTGAAATGATTTTGCACTTTTAGCAGCTTGGTCAGCATACTTTTCATTAATATCTGCAATATCCTTAGCTAATTGCTCAGCTAATTCTTTTTGTTTTGCAGCAGTATCGTCATACATTTCTTGCTGTTTAGTTTTCACATCTTCAGTAGTACCAGTCCAAATTTGCTTTAAATCTTTATTAAAGTTTGAAAAGTGCTTACTCATATCATCAACTGTACCTGTCCAAGCCTTCTTTAGAGGGTCAAACGAAAGAGACATTAATGATTTTGCAGCACCAACGACAATGTTTACTAATCCTGCGATTGCTTTACAAGCTAAGTTAACCACCCATATAACCACATAGAAAACACTAGATAATGCTTTTAATATAGGGATAACGACAGCACCAATTACTTTACCGAGAGCTGAAAGGACTTCAACTGCTTGACCAATTACAGGGTCAAAGATAGTACCAACTGTCACTAAAAACATTTGCCATTCTGATTTCATTCTCGACACTTTACCTGCGGTAGTATCAGCCATAATAGCTGCACCACTTTCAGCTTTTTTAGCAACTTCCATAGTACCTAGATATTTAGCTTGGACTCTTTCGGCAGTAGTTAATTGAGAAGTTTTCTTATTTAACATTGCTGCACCAACATCAAGAATATAGTTATAGTTTTCAGTTTGTCCTGAAAGATTACCAATCATTGAGTTTTCTGTCTTAAATGAGCCAGCAAGATTAACAACAGCATCATCCATGCCAATTGTTGAATTTCTAAAAAGAGAAGCCTCATTTATATAAGACTCCATTAATGTATTTGCTTTATCCAAACTTAGACCCGAAGCGAGTAATTCTTTTAGACCTTGCATTAAAGCACCACGAGTTACAGTACCACCACCAAAATTAAATAAATCTTCTACTGATTGTTTTGTATCATCCAAACTAACTCCAAAAGCTCCTGCAACAGCCTGTAAGCCCATCATTTGTTGTTGATATTCTCTAAATGCCTCTGTACCTGCCTTAACTAAATCTATTAATCCTTTAATAGCTATAGCTAAGATAGCTAAACCAGCAACGACTAAGGCGATTTCAGGAGCAGCAGTAGCAACAGTAGAAACGAAACCCATCATACCGCTAGAAGCGGATTTAACACTACTTGCCAAATCTACCGCACCTGTTGCCATTGATTGTAAACTAGTACCCACAGCACCACCAACCCCTTTTACAGAGCTTCCTAGTGTTTGTACCGATTTCTGTGCAGTTGCTAATCCTGCTTTGAAATTAGATACATCTGCTGTTATTTTTGCTACCAGATTTCCTATATCCATATTTTATTTAACCTTAATATGGCTATGCTTTGAAATTTTACTTTTTAATTTAGCAAAGCCATCTCTATCAAGTTTATCATCTGCCACGACTGTAGCAGATATTTGACGACTGTCTTTGCCTGAAAGTACATTCCATAAACTCTTTTGGTCGTCTGGTTGTAGTACTGGATTAGTTGAAATGGCTAGTTTCATCAAATAATCGTTTCTACGTCTATCATCAATAGCTTTAATATAAAGGAGAGATTCATCTGGATATATCCTGTTTAGGATATAGTCTTTAGTCCATCCATATTCACTCGCAAGTGTATCAACGATGCTTTCTAGCCAGTCTTCGTTATATTCTGCGGTGCTTTGGCTGTTTTCCAAAGGCTCTCCATATTTTTTTTTACGACTGCAAAGTTATTTACCTCAAAAATACCCTTAACCAATTCAGTTACATCATCTAAGCCATATTCATCTTCCAACTCTTTAGCTGGTATATTTGTGGCAATTGAAAGGATTTGTGTAATTTCGGGAAGGGAATCACTAAGCATTGCGGGAAGGGCTGAAATAATCTTATCATTTGAGATTTCACCAAAAGCACCTAATTTCTCAGGGAGTTGTTTTAGTGTTTTTAATATCAAAGCAGACTAACCCAAAGCAAGTTTTTTGAGAATAATTTCTTTACCATTTATGGTAACTGTTTTTGTTTGACCATGTAGGTCAACTATTTTATCTGTTGTTGTATTTTTCATAGTTTGTAATTGGCGGACATTACCTGTCTCGATTGCTAATTACGATTCTACTTATTAGGTAGAATCACCGAATAGACCGAGGTAAGCACCGCTTGATTTTGTTTCATCAAGTAAAGCCTCGAAAGTAACTTCCATCACTCTCTCACCATCAAAGGTGTAGTTAAGAGCAATCTCTGAAGAAACTAGAGCTTTATAAAAATTAACATCTTCATCTAAATCACTAACTTCATTAGCGATAGGGTGAAGGACTAATGCATGAGCATATTGAGCCATTAATTCACCAGCTTGTTTACCGACTGTGATGTTATCTGTGTCAGAAGTACCTGCTGGTATAGCTACTGCCATATTTGCAATGGTAGATTCAGCTAATGGGACTTTAGCGGTTAATTTTTCTCCGATAAGCACTTTTTCAACAACTGTGTTGCCATACTTATCTACTGTTACATCGTGGTATTCAGGAGTGTAAGTTACAACGACACCACCTTTGGTGTGACCTAAATCAACGTTGTTAAATTTAACACTACAAACACCTAATTTTACATTTGTTATATCTGCTGCCATATTTTTTGCACCTCCTTAAAGTGTGTTTCCCTTAACAGGGATTAATTTTAATAATTCTGCCCTTGTTGTCTTAAAATTTATTGTATTAAGCTCGTTGCATTTAGGGCATTTAATCTGCAATCTGCCTGAATGGATATATTCCATTGCTAATAAATTACGACATTTTGTACATCGAAACTCTCTATAAGTTTCATTGTTTATTTTAATCATATTACTTTCTCCTTAATTCTACCATAAATTATCTTCTGATATGTGTCCTCAGGTTAATAGAAAACTCATCACGCTCGTTTTTATCTCTACCTAAATGGACTGGCTCTTGCATTAATTTAATATAGTAGAAATAAACACCATCGGTTACTAATTGGATATTAGCTTTTAAATGTAATAAATTTACTATAGCATCTACTTTAGCTTTACCAGTCGTGTAATCAATACTTCTAACAAGTATTTGAAATGTAGGGTCGCCTGTAGGTAAATATGAATCAGGCTCAAAACCACCTGTATCTAAAATAGCAATACAAGCATCAGGTTTATCAGGTTGATAAGTTTCAAATAAATCAGTCTTTAAAGTACCAATATTATTGGCTTGTAAATATTTTGCTATATCGTCTATTGGTTTGCTCATTTTATTCCTCCTTTTACTCCATCTCTTATTAGATTAACAAATAATGTTTCATTTCTTTTGAATGGGTCTTCAAGATATTTACCTTTACGACCATTCCCAAATTTATATTCAGGATGCTCATGGACTTTAACAGCATATGGAGTATTGTAGCTAACTGTTGCTTCTAAATCTTTTTGAGATTTCTTTCCTGTTGATTGTAAGTGTCCTGTATCAATAGGTACTTCTCTTAAAGATAGTCTTAGAAGCTCATTTGCTGCCATTCCTACGCCTTTAGCTGTGCCATCAGTAACTAATGACATTGCTTTGGTTACTCCATTGTCAAAACTTTTTGTATCCCATGTTATTTTTACATTTGAGCTACTCATATTGTTTTTTTAACAGTAACTTTAATAAAGGCTTCAGTACTCATATCATTTTTAGGTTTTTCTAAAGCTATTACTCGATAGTTAATGCTATTAAAAGAAATTTTATCTCCTAAATCTAATCCTGATACAGTAATTGGCAAGAAGCATTGACCATCAGCTTGTACTTCTTCACCAGTAGAATCAATAATAATTATGCTTTTGAAAACAAATCTACCTCGATAAGCCACAGCCGAAGCGAAAGAATCTCTACCATACTCATCTTTATTTGGAGTAGGGTAAACTAAGATTGTATCTCGCATTAAATGGCTTAATTCACTCATGTTAGTAATACTCCTTTTCTATTAACGAAACCATGTAGGACTAATCTTGCTTTTGGAGCAATTAATCTTTCAGCATCGTCTTTAACTGAATAACTGTAATCTGCTATTGTTTCAGAGCTTTTATCTGTTGCTCCTGCAAAGAATTCAGTACCTTTTTCAATTATGTATTGAAGTTGTGCTGCAACTGCTCTTTTAACTTCTTCAGGGATTCTTTTATAGTAAATATCATTACCATTAACAGATTTAGTGAAGACATCTTTACTTCTAGGGAATTTACCTAATTGACGAATGATATAAACCGAAGTTTCATCAATCGCTGAAGTAAAAGCAACACTAACTGTAATTGATTTTTCAGATTGGCTTGAAGATATAATCTGTCGTCTTTGACCTACATTAGTACCTGCAACAATTTCTACTTCACAATAATTAAAATAATTTTCATTGTAGTTTAATGGAGTATCGTCTGAAATATCAATTAATTTAGTAGTATCACCACTTGTAGCAATACCTTCCAATTGGACTTGGATATGTTTACGTTGAAACCCAATATAGGCATCAATCATTTCTTCAGCTAAAGATATTTGGTCATCTGCTTCACTACTGTCATTAATGACAATATCAGCATATTCTTCAGCTTCGGCTGTGGTTAAGTATTTTCTTCTGCTTGACATATTTTTTACACCTCTCTTTTATTATATAACAATTAATTAGGACAGACTAATTTTCTAGCTTGTCTATCTATTTTTTTAGGTACTTTAGTGTACCAATTAACTTCTGCTTTATTTTGCCATTCAGGAGTATCTTTTTCATACCAAGGACATTTAGCACCTGTAATGATTGCAGAGCGAATTGAATTTAATGGCTCAACATTAACAACTGCTGTTTTTTCACTTGAAGCTATTGTTACACCATTAATTACAGCGTTTCTTTCAGAGCCATATTCAGCACCTTTAATAGTTGCCCCTCTTTCACTATGGCTTCCAATACCTGTAATAGAGGCATTTCTTTCACTATTAGTAATTAAACCACCTGTTATGGAAGCGTTACGAATATCAAATGTATCTTCTTTACCAATAATAATTGCATTTCTATCGTTAGTTGATGGCTTTCCTTCAATGACAGCGTTTTTAGAGCTAGCAAAGTTTTGTTTACCAATGATTATTGACAATCTTTCACTATTGTTTGTTGCTTTACCAATAATTCTAGCTTCTTTAACATCTGTGGCTTCTAATTTACCTGATATTACTGCATCTCTTTCATCTGTTTCAGCATAACCAGTAATAGAAGCACTACGCTCAGATGAAGTATCTACTTTACCTGTTATTAAAGTTAATCTTTCACTATTTTCATTTGATGTACCATGAATAATCGCAACCTTTTCACTATTAGTTATTACTTGACCTGTGATTATTACATCTCTTTCACTATATTCACCAGATGTTTTACCAGTTATTACTGCATTACGAGTATCTAAAATATTATCTTGACCTGTAATCTTAGAATCTAATTCACTTATTAGTGAGTCTTTTCCAATTATTTTAGCTTCACGAGTTGAATAGAATGGCTCACCAGTAATACGAGTATCTCTTGTTGAGTTAGTAGTTGCCTTACCTTGGATAGAAGCATCTCTTTCACTTAAATCATTTACTTGTCCTGCGATTACAGCATCTTTATCACTTGATACTGCAATACCTGTAATTACTGCACTTCTTTCAGAGTTATCAGACTGTTTACCAACGATAGTTGCTCCACGAATGGAATCAGTATCCACCTTACCTGTGATAATTGCTTCTCGTGTGTCTAAGGTATCTAATTTACCAATGATTCTAGCTTCTATAGTATCGTTAGAATCGCTTTTACCATGAATAGTAGATAATCTATCGCTTTTGAATGAATCGCCTGTTATACGAGCTTCTACGCTTGAATTCGATATGTCTTGACCATGTATAGAAGCATCTTTAGCAGAATAGTCTGTTGATTGTCCTTGAATGACTGCTTCTCGTGCAGAGTTGTCTGAAGCCTTACCAGTAATAACAACTAATCTGTCAGAAGTTGTATCTACTTTACCTTGTATTACTGCCCCTCTTTCATTATTTGATGTATCTTGACCAGTAATTACAGAGTCTTTTTCACTATTGGTAATAATTTGACCAATAATAGTAACTTCACGAGTATCATTAGCTGTATCTTTACCTATTATTCTTGCACTACGATTTTTATTATCAATATCTGTTGATTGTCCTTGAATGACTGCATTTTTATCTGAATTTATATCTGCTGTACCATGAATAGTTACTTCTCTTTCTGATATTTCAATTATTCCACCAGTTATTTTTCCATTCTTTTCAGAAGCACTAGTATCTTTACCTAAAATAGTTGCATTTCTAATACTATTAACACCACCAGAAATTCTAGCTCCTCTAAAAGAGAAGTAATCATTTCCAATAGCTCCTAAAGTGTAGAATGAGCTTGGGTCAGATTCATTTTTGTACATTGTCGTTACATAACCTGTTGCTCTTTTTACTTTAGATATTTTTGTTTCATCTAAGACTGTTTTTAGATAGGCATGATAAGTAGCACCATTTCTAAATAACTCTTTTGTACCACCTGGGTCAGTAATAGAAGTACCTGTCTTTTGTCCAATAGTTAAAGAAACATCATTGACATAGATATATGCTGTATCATCTGTGCTATTCCAACCAATTGTTAATTTAGTAGGTGTATGTAATGGAAATAAAGCATTTAAGTTATATCCTGAGCCAGCAAGAGAAAACCAAGTACCACCATCAGTAGAGCAGAAAATTGTATGTGTTGCACTATCTAAAACTAAATACCAACCATTACTATTCCAAACACCATCTGTTTTAGCCCAAAAGATTGTTTTATTAAATGATGTATTCCAATCGTCATCACGAGTTATCCAAAATTCACCAGTAAGATTAGCAGGTGCGAGTAATGCAGAAGTGCCTAATGAAATAAAATCATTAGAGCCATCAGCAGATTGAGCTTTATAAATCTGACCTGTTGCTTCTGTTGGCTCTGCTGCACCCTTTTTAGTGCCATCTAAATTGTTAGCAGTTGAATCTTGAATAGTAGAAGTATTAGGGTCATCTGTCATGTGCCATACAGCATTAAAATCAGAATCCCAAGTGTCAGTAGAATTTACTTCTGCTGCATTAACATTACCAAAAAGCATGTAAATAGGTACATCGGTATTGTTTAAGACATTGACTTTAACGTGAGCAACTAACAAACCTGTTGCAGTTGTATATTTCTCAATTTCTCTTGGCAACTTAGTACCATTTGCATCTACAAAGATAATGTCTGACCCATCTGTTTTAGCGTGTGCTGCTAAATCTGAATCTGTAGTAAGACTTATAAGCAAAGGATAACCAGTCAAATCTGCATCCACTTTTGATGCTTGAATAGTTATCTTTTTTCTATAAGCCCAATCTGCAACACTATCCCATCCTTGAGCTACACCTGTAATTTTGGCATTTCTTTCAGATACTCGACCTTCTTGTGAGCCTAAAGCATAAAAAGTTGAAGGAGAAGATTGTGTATTGTAGTTAGTAGTAAGCCAGTTAGCATCTCTATCTGTTGCATGGATACGCATTTCATCCAAGCCCATATTCATATAAGAAGTTGTCCAAGCATTAGCAGGACCAATTCTCTTTTTAGAAGTTGTATTGCCTGTAATGACATCTGGAGAATTGATTGCTGTTGTCATTGTTTTGGCAACATTGTTTATCTTACAAGTAGCAGTATTAGTTGTGCTATTCCAAGTAATAACTAAATGACTCCAAGCATTTAATGGAAATAAATTATTTGGATTAGTTTCTGTTGTATAGACACCATTTCCACCACTAACAATTAAACCAATACCTTGAGCAGTTGCAGCACCTTTAATATAAACGTAGTAACCATCTGTATTCCAAGTATCTTCAGTCTTGGCAAAGAATAAAATTTTATCTATTGCTGACCAATCAGTATCTCTATAAATCCATGTTTCAAAAGTTAAATTAGCAGGTTGTAATGTCGTAGAAGCAGTTGGAAAATCAATCTTATCTCCATTTGTTGCTCCATCAAAATCCTGACCCTTATAAATCTTTCCATCTATTTGAATAGGATTATTAGCAGATTGTTTTGTACCATCATTATTGTTTGCAGTACTATCATCTATTGCAGACGTAGTAACGTCAGTCATGTGCCAAACACCTTTAAAGTTAGTTTCCCAAGTGCCTTCTTTATTTTGTTGAGAAGTGGCGGTTGGATTTCCATAATACATGTAGATGGTTGTATCAGCATCGTGGTCAAGAGCATCTACATTAACCCAAGCTACTAAAGCACCAGTAGCAGAAGTAAATAATTCTATTTCGTGGTTATATTTGACTGTGCCATTGTAGTTAGTGAATAAAATATCATCACCATCTGATTGTGCAAAATCACGAAGCTGGTCATCACTTGTAAGTTTTACGAGGATAGGGAAGTCTGTTTGGTCTGCTGCAACTTTAGTATGGTCAATTGTAAGTGCTTTACGATATTCCCAATTTGGATGATACCAGTCTTTAGTACCAGTAATAGAAGCTCCTCTTTCAGATAAAATACTACCTGTAATAACAGCGTTACGCTCATTAGGGTCTGCTACTAATCCACCTCTTATAATGACATCTCTAGCATCATCTTCTTTAGCACCTCCATGAATACGAGCATCTCTATTGTTATCTGTTTTTCCACAAATAGTTGCATTTTTAGAAGATATACCAAGTGCCTTACCATATGTTTTTGCACTACGAGCATCATTAACAGGTACATTTGTATAATTTATGACTAATTTTGCTGATAAAGATGGAATATCATCGTATGATTCAAAACTGCCACTATTTGTAATATCACTACCATTGTCATCTATTAAAATTCTTATTGCATTTCCCGACATTGCTCCATCAACACCAAACCAATCACTTCTATCAATAATTTCTTGAATAATTGTTTTTATATCAGGAGAAGTATGCTCATAACCAGCGGTAGTAGAAGGCGTAAAATCCCAATCAACTGCAGCAGTAGTTTTTGTTTCTTCATCTGGGACATTATCATTATCCCAAACAGGTGCATTAGTTACATCTTGTCCTGTAATTTTTGTTTGAATTGGGTCGCCATTAGAAGTATTCCAAGAATCATCTGCATAAAGTTTAATATAAGCAGAAGTGATTGTGCTTCCTTTAGGGATTGCGATATTAGTAAATCTAAAACAACTACCAAATGGACCATATATAGAGCCAATTACATCATATAAACCACTAGATAGATAATAAAGACCAGAATGGTGTCCATCATCTGCCCCAGAAGTTATTTGTTTATTAAGAGTATTTGCCATATATTAAAAAAACCTCCGATGAGGAGGCTTATATTGGCATAGGGATAGATTTACTAATTAATTAGTCAATCTTACCTTGTATGCAAAGTAGCCAAAGCTCCTTCATCTAGTAATCTAACTTAATTCTATCAGACTTTTATTTTTTTATTTTATCTACTGATACCCAAGCATTTTCTTGACCTGTTTCAGATACCCATAAAGATACAATGAAGTCAGTATAAATAGCTTGGATACAAATATAAAGCTCTGCAAGTTTAAAATCGTTTGGATTATCACTCATAGCATCTGCTATTGCTTTTCTACAATATTTATATTCGTTAGGTACTTCACCACCAAATTTAGGATTAGTTGATGGGAGGGTGTATGTTTTACCTTCCATTCTAATCTGCATACCAGTTATTGTGAGATTGTTTTCTTTAGTATAAGCGAGTAATTTTTGCCAAGGTGATAATTCATTTTCTATTTCTTCAAATTTACCTGCACCTTCTACAGCGTTTTCACCATTAGAGAGCGAAGCAAACCATCTTGCTTTTTCTTTAAATATATTTTGTTTAACTGTTGTTTCTGTCATATTAATTTCCTTCTACTAGTTTGATAAGAGTTATTTAATCCTCATCAAACTTAATTATTAAAAGTGATTTTATTCCCTTAATCTTATTTACTTATTAAGAATAGGTTAATTCAATTCTTAACTTGAAAGCTGTCTTTAAACCAACTGATTCAGGACTTGCTGACACAGCGATAAAGTAATCGTGTGATGTACCAGTAGTATCATCATCAATAGCCAAAGCACTTCCACTACCCTCTGCGTTTGTCCAAGCAGAATCTCCTACTTCAGCAGCGTAAAAAGTAACTCCTGTTGGTGCGGTTGCTGGTGTAGTGCCATCATACGCATAAAACTTAGTGTTTGATGTAACGACTGAGCTTCCATGAGAGAAGTTAATTTTAAGTGCAGCTTCTGTAGTAGCGATTTGGTCAAGGTTTTCAGTCCCATCTCCCCAATCTGCTGTACCACTAGCTATATACTTGTTGTTATTAGGAGTATTAGCACTAGAGTCATCTGCTCCGACTGAGCTTTCAACGTGAGTTGAAGTATTGTACTCAGAAACAGTAACAGCAGCTCCAAATGAGCCTCCTGCGAATTGTAACTTATCTGTATCTTCTATTGTTGTAGGGCTTGTACCCTGTAAATACCATGTAAATGTTGCCATATTTTTATTACACCTCCTTTAATTGTGGGTTATCCCCAATAATATTTAATTCGAAAGGGACACCTTTGTGTTTAATAATTTCATCTATTATATCCCTTTTCTTTTCTTCTTTATCTAATTCTTCTTTAACTAATTCTACTAATTTAATCTTGAATTCTTCAAACGAAACAGAATCAGTTGAATGATTAATCTGATAGGCTTTGATTAACTCTTTTTCGCCTAGTTTGATTTTTACTCCAACTATAGAGACACCTGTCTTTTCATTAGTTTGAATATCAGTAATAGTAGCTGTTATCTTATCTTTCATACAAATTAATTATAACATTAAATATGTCTAGCCTGTAAAATTCCTACTTCACCATACGACCAACTTAATTTTACATTATATCCTTTATGCTCTAAAAAGTTAGAAAGCATCTTTCCATCTTGTAATGAGCGATGAAATTCCATTGAAATAACTTTAGTATGACCAAAAACTTCTCCTGGTACACCATATAAGATTTCGTATTCAGCACCTTCACAATCAATCTTTAAAAAATCACAATAAACATTAGGCTCATAAAGATTATTTTCTCTAAATATCGTATCTAATTTCTTACTTTGTGCTTTAGTTTCACCAATTTTACCTTCTTCTAATACTCTAGCACTACCTGTATTCCAATTAGGGTCTTCAAAGTTAGTATTGATATTAACTTCTCTGCCATCTGCTGTAATTGCTATGTTGTAAGGCTGTACGATTGATTCTACGTTGTTTTCTTTAATATTACTGACCAAGATGTCGAAACTGTTTTTAACAGGCTCAAACGTGATTACTTTCTTTGCTCCTAGTTTCGCAGCAAGAATAGAAAATAGTCCAATATGACCTCCTATATCAATAATAGTATCGTTTGGTTTAATATCATAGCCACCTCTAAAATAACATTCATCTGTCCAAATCTCACGCAAGAATAATTCATCGAATGGATTGGGTCTATGGTTAAATGTACCCTTAATTGAATTTCTGAATATAACATTACTTTGTTTCATAGTTTTTTATCTCCTTACATTTATAAATTGGTTGTTTATCGAAATCACTTCGATACCCTATTAATTC
>Ga0172381_10006544_pt1 | contig 11637 bp, 9 predicted proteins | sample Leawel6488metaG_FD_119754 | JGI IMG/M metagenome (GOLD analysis project Ga0172381, IMG submission 119754) | Leachate microbial communities from a municipal landfill in Southern Ontario, Canada - Leachate well 64-88 metaG | ecosystem: Engineered > Solid waste > Landfill > Unclassified | place... | reverse complement strand
TGCGCAAAAGCATTATTTCCCATCAATAGACCCAAAGACAAGATCAAAAATAAAAATTTAATGTTTTTCATAAATAAATATTATTTAGTATCCCTCGATCATTTTAGCTTTATCATGACCCTTGATGCGCGCCAAAGCCTTGGCCTCGATCTGCCTAATTCTTTCACGAGTTACGCCAAATTCCTTACCAACTTCTTCCAAGGTATGAGTTACCCCATCTTCTAAACCAAAACGCATCTGAAGGATCTTTTGCTCTCTTGGAGTTAGATCGATCAAAATTTCCTGGATCTGCTCTTTTAATAAAGTCTGCGAAGCGGTCTGGGAAGGGCTAAGATTTTTTTCATCTGGAATAAATTCAGAAAGGGTCGAATCTTCATCGTCATCTCCAACCGGAGATTCCAAAGACACGACATCTTGCGAGATCTTTTGAATGTGATGCACTTTTTCAATAGGCAAATTCATTTCAATGCCAATTTCTTCAGGCAAAGGATCGCGGCCCAACTCCTGAGTAAGCCTTCTTTTAGCTTGGGAATATTTGGAAATAGTTTCCACCATATGAACAGGGATTCTGATAGTTCTGGACTGATCGGCTAAGGCCCTGGTAATTGCCTGTCTGATCCACCAAGTAGCATAAGTGGAAAATTTAAATCCCCTGCGATAATCAAATTTGTCTACTGCGCGCGCGAGACCTATATTTCCCTCCTGAACTAGATCCAAAATACTCAAATTTGGCGTCCTATTTACGTAACGCTTTGCAATGGAAACAACCAATCTTAAATTTGCCCTGATAAATTCATTTTTCGCTTCTTTATCTCCCTTTTCCAATCTTTTTGCCAACTCCTTTTCTTCTGCTGAGGTTAAAAGAGGCGTTCTGCCTATTTCTTTGAGATAGATCTGAACTGAATCCGGCATCTCTCCTTCGATCGTAGTGGCCTGGCTCAATTCCCTCTCCGAAACAATATCTTCTTTTGGAAGCTGAATAAGCTGGCTTGTTTCAACAACTTTAATATCGGCCTTGTCTAGGTCGCTATAAACTTTCTCTAAAAAGTCGACATCATCTTCTATTCGTGGAAAGCAATTCAAAACCTCTGAGTCCGTGACAAAGCCCCTGCCTCTTCCACGGGCTATAAGTTCGCTAAGCTGGCAGTTCAAGGATGATTCTTTTTGTTCTTTTTTGGAAAGCTTTTTAACCTTTTCAATTACTTTTTTAGACTTTTTTGAAACCAAAACTTTCTTGGCTTTTTTAGGAGTCTTTTTAACAATGTTTTTCTTAATTGGCTTTTTTACGTTCTTCTTACCGGCTTTTTTTAATTTTTTAGCCTTTTTGATATTTTTCATCATTAAATAATACTAAAACCGCCTCTTAACGACTTTATCCATCAACCGACAGATTAAATTTTATTTATATGAAACAAAGTTAGTAAATTAATTTGTAGGAAACCATTTCTTCCCTCACAAATTCGCCTAATTCCACTCCTACCTTTATATTATACCGTTCTTTGTAAATAGTGTCAATCAAAGTGAGGCAAAACCTTAAAACTCCCATACCTGACTCCAAAAAGAGATACTACTTTAATTTTTACCCCTTAAAGCATGTATTTCCTCTGTTACCGCCTTATGCTCCCTAGCCTTATCCGCCCAATCTTTTTCCCGACCAGCTATCTCCAATTCATCCGCTTCCCGGCCCAATCGAGCCTGTTTTTCCTTTAAATAATTAAGTTTTAGCTCGCGGACCAATTGTTCAAACTCCTTTTTAAGATCGTCTTCCTTTAAATTGGCATTTTCAAAGCTAAACCTGAGATTGATAAGCTCGGCAACTTTTTCCAAAGACCCTTCTAATTTTTTACCGCCGTATAGATCCTTATAAAATTCCGGAAAATACTCCAAATATCCTTCTAATTTTTCTTTCACCTCCTTATCATTCATGGCCAAACCAATAAGCCTCTGACAAATAAGATCAAGCCTAGAAAATTCAGTTTCTGATGTTTCCGCCTGAACTTGCTCGGCGGAACTGTTTAAGAACTGAGTTTCTTTGATATTTTCCATTTCTTCTATTAAAACACTTTCACTTATTTTAGAAATATCGGAAAGCTTCTTTATCCAATAGTTCTTTTCGATAGAACTGGCTAAATTTTTGATCTTCGACAAAACGATCTTTAAATTTTGTTTATTCTTCTTTAAATCTAAAACCTCACCATTCCTTGTAATATATTTATAAAAATAATATTCCATGGCCGGCTTGGCGTTTTTCAATAACTCGGCTATTGCTCCAGATCTTTCTTTTACCACATCAGCCGGATCCTTCAATTTTGGATCCTCAATAACCAAAAGCTTTACCATAAAATCCAAGCTTGAAGCCAGATCAATGCTTCTCTCGGCAGCTGCCTGACCGGCCGCATCAGAATCGAAACTCAAAACCAGATCATCGGTTAATTTTTTTAAAGTTTTAAGATGTTCCGGAGTTAGAGCCGTACCCGAAGTAGCCACAACGTTTTTAACTCCATCCTGCCACATCATTAAAAAGTCCATTTGACCCTCCACTAAAATAGCGCTCCCAGTCTCGCGGATATCACCTTTTGTTTTATGAAAACCATAAAGAATTTTGGATTTTTGAAAAATTGGCGTTTCCGGGCTATTCACATATTTACCGGTATTGGTATCATCCCGGCCAGGAAGCAATCTGCCGGTAAAACCCACTACCTTGCCAACATGATTATACAAGGGAAACATAAGTCTCCCGCGAAAACGATCCCAATATGTTCCCCTCTCTGTTTTAAAAACCAAACCGGCTTTTTCTATGTCGGAAATACTAAAACCCTTTTTAAGCAAATGTCTGGACATAGCATCGAATTCATCCAAAGCAACTCCCAATTCAAACTCCTTAACGGTCTCGCCTTTTAATCCACGATCTTTCAAATAATTCTTAACTTCATCTGACTTATAAAGATTAGTCCTATAAAATTCCTTGGCAGCTTCCATTACCTTGTAAATAACATCATAAGTTTTAAAATCCCGTCCGCCCAAAACATCCAAATTCATTCCAGCTTTCTCAGCTAGAACTTTCAGAGCGTCAAAAAACTCCAAATTTTCATAAAGCATCAAAAACTTGATCACATCTCCGCCATTCCCACAGCCAAAACAATGCCAAATTTGTTTATCGGGAGAGATCATCAAAGAAGGGGTTTTTTCCTTATGAAAAGGACAAACAGCCCTGAAATTCTTTCCGGCTGGAGATAATTTGATGTACTTACTCAAAAAATCAACCACATCTATTTTTTCTTTTACTACAGAGGCAATATCCAACATACCGGATCAGTAGAAATTCAATAATTATTACTAATATTCTCGACTTATTTATATTTACAATATTTATTATCAGGCAGTGATTTAATTCAATATTTGCACTTGCCGCCTTCGGCGGACAATTGAATTCTCACCGCCCGGCATACTCTATATTCTAAACTTAAAATTAAAAAATTCAAAAGTAGCCGCAAAAAAACATTAATCAGCCAATATTATATTGACGATTATTAACTTTGAATATATAATAATAAAACTATGAAAACCTGCTCTATTTGCGACAAAGGATATTTTGTCGGAGGCACAAGAAAATTGCTCCGCGGACATTATAATCCAACAAGTGACTCTAGAAAAAAACCAAATTTACAATGGGCCACAATTCCTGGAAAACCAGGTAGATTCAAGGTCTGTGCAAAGTGCTTGAAACTAATAAAAAAGAGCGCTGCAAAAAAGACTGTTAAGTCTACCAGTAAAAAATCAATAGTTAAAAAATAGATCCATAATAAAAAATCCCGATTATATATCGGGATTTTTTTATTATCCAAAATAATCCAATCTCATCGCGCGCCTTACTTCTTCCAATGTTTCCTGAACTACTTCCTGAGCCTCCAAAGTCCCCTTTTCTAAAATTTTTATAATATTATTGGGGTCTTTAGCTAATTCTTCCCGCCTGTTTCTAATTGGCCCAATAACACTCTCTAAAACTCCTATCAATCTTTTCTTTAGAACCACATCTCCCAATCCGCCTTTTTTATATTGCTTCTTGAGCTCCTCGATCTCTTCTTTATTTGGATCGAAAACATCCAGATAAGTAAAAACCATATTCCCCTTCACGTGCCCGGGATCGCTCACTTTCAAGTGCGCCGGATCCGTATACATCATCATTACCTTTTCACTGATCTCTTTTGAAGAATCTGAAAGATAAATGGCATTGCCCAAAGATTTGCTCATTTTAGCCGCACCGTCTATCCCAGGCAATCTGGAAATCTTTGGAACTACAGCCTTAACTTTTTCAAAAACTTTTCCATAAACCGCATTAAATCTATCTACTATTTCATTGGTTTGCTCGATCATCGGCAACTGATCTTCTCCAACCGGAACCACGGTGGCTTTAAAACCTAAAATATCCGCAGCTTGGCTGATAGGATACATTACAAAGCCAGCCGGCACGCCCCTGCCAAATTTTTTCTGTTTGATCTCTGTTTTAACCGTTGGATTTTGTTCTGCCCTTGCCAAAGAAACTAAGTTCATAAAATAGCCGAAAAGTTCGGATAGCTCAGGAATTTGAGATTGGATCAAAATAGTGCTTTTATTCGGATCAATGCCCACGGCTAAATAATCCAAAGTCACTTCAAAAACATTTTCCCTGACTTTTTGAGGATTGTCGGCATTGTCGGTCAGCGCCTGAGCGTCGGCTATCATAATAAATTGCCTATATTCATCCTGCATCTTTATTCTATTTTGCAGCGAACCGACATAATGTCCTAAATGCAATCTGCCCGTTGGCCTATCCCCAGTTAAAATAGTTTCTCTCATATAAATTGATTATATCAAATAAAATTTAAAAATGTGAATGAGACTAAAAAGATCCTACCTCCCCAGGTAAGCCCCAACACTTCTTAATTTTCATATTCTAATTTGTGTCGGACTGCCGAGAGTTGAACTCGGGTCGTGCCCACCCCAAGGGCATATACTACCGTTATACTACAGTCCGTTAAGAATCCATTTACGAAATAATTTTTAAACGCGTTGTTTGGATAAATAGCTCAGTTCAAGACGCGACGCATGGATAGTTGGATACATGGTAAACCACGATTTCCTCCTCACTTCTTGTTCTGGTCAAAGTTGGCAAATATCGCGTTAATAAGCTATTTCGTAAATGGATTCTAGATGTTAAAATAATAACATATCTTATCATTATGGAAAAAAATACTGAATCTGGAAGCATAAATCTGTCTTCGCCAACCAGCATAACTCTAGCCAAGACTCTCGGACCAGCCTCCATAGTATTTATGGGTATCGGCTCCCTTATAGGAGGCGGTATTTTTACTTTACTCGGACCAGCCGCTGGAATAGCCGGACCAGGACTTATACTTTCTATGATACTGGGCTCGGCCGTAGCCTTTTTAAACCTTCAAATGTATTTGGCTCTAGGAACCACCTTTCCCGAAGCTGGGGGCGGATATCTTTGGGTCAAAAAAGGACTTGGTAATTTCCAGGGCTTCTTATCCGGATGGCTAAGCTGGTTCGCTCATGCTTCGGCTTGCGGAGTATATGCCCTTAGCTTTGGCTTTTATGGCAGGGAACTTTTACATATTTTGAATATTGGACTAGAAAATTATCCATGGCTTACCAGCGCTAAATTCATTGCCTTTATCACTGTTTTAATTTTTGGATATATAAACTGGAAGGGCGCAAAAGTGACTGCCAAGGCCAGTAATGTAACCACTATATTTTTATTGATAATTCTTTTTCTTTTTTTGGTATTCGGATTTTGGAAAATGTCTATAAATCCCGAACCTTTTAAAAACTTCTCGCCTTTTTTGCCATCCGGTCTTATGGGTGTTATAGCTGCCGCCAGTTTCTTCTACATAGCCTTTGAAGGATCAGAGATCCAAGTTCAAGCGGGAGAAGAAACCAAAAATCCGGCAAGAGATCTAAAAATCGGACTGATCGCTTCATGGGCTATAGTTTCACTCGTCTATCTCTTGCTAAGCTTTGTAGTCATAGGGACCACGCCATCAGAAAACGGAACCCTGATCGGCGAAACCCTAAGATCGTTCGGCGAAGGAGCGATCGTGAGATCAGCCCAAGCCATTCTGCCATTTGGAAGAATATTAATGATCATCGCCGGAGTTTTAGCTAACTTAGCAGCTTTAAATGCAACCATTTATTCGTCTAGCCATGTTTCTTTTGCTTTAGCCAGAGACAAAAATATTTTTTCCAGTATTTCCAAAATTCATACTAAAAATTTTACTCCCTATATGGCCGTTACCATTTCTATTATTTTAATAGAAATAATGATCCTAGTTCTGCCGCTCTTCGACATAGCAAGCGCCGCAAGCTTGCTCTTTATAATTCTCTTCCTTCAATTAAATATCGCCGGTATAAATATCCATTTTAAATGGCCAAATACTAAGTGGGTTTATAAGGTACCCCTGTTCCCCATCACTCCCATCTTAGCTTCCTTTGTATACATCCTTTTAGCCTTCACTATGCTTAAGATCAATATTACCGCCTGGATCGTTACTTTTATTTGGGCCTTGATCGGACTGGTAAACTATTATGCCTATTCAATGGCTCAAAGCCGTGAAAAATTTGAAAACGAGATCGTGTACGAAGAGGCTCTCCGCGTCGGACCAAAACTCGGAAAAAGAATTCTATTGCCGATCGAATCAAATCTTAGCATTGAAGAGCTTAAAAATTTAATGGAAATATCCTTTGCCTTAGCCAGTCACTTTGACGGAGAGATCATTATTGCAAAGATCCATGAGGTACCCCAGACCCTGCCACTTTTAGTGGGCGCAAAAATGGATCACGATAGACAAATTCTAGACAATATTAAAGATTGGGCTGAAGAATTTAATCAAAGAACGCCGGGTATTAAAAAGGATATCAACTTTCATAATTTACTTATGGCTGGAAGAGACGCCGTTGAAACTATCTTAGACATAGTCAAAATGGAAGATTGCGATATCTTGCTCTTAAATTGGGAGGGCTACACCCATACCAAAGGCACCGTTTTTAATTACAAGATCGATCAAATTTTAAGAGAAGCCAAATGCGACCTGATAGTCATCAAAGATCCCAAACCAATAAAATCATTGGTCATTGCCGGCAATCCTTCCGGTTCCGGCATCTACGCCGAAAAAGCAGGCGAAATTTTTAAAGGCTTAGTAAGTTATTTCCAACCCCGAACAAAACTTCTGGGAATTATAGACCCAAACATTCCCCACTACTTCAAACCGGATTACAATCCGCTATTAAAATCCTTGAAACTAAAAAAGAAAGATTTTAATGAAATAGAATTTGCCAGATCCCGATCAATAGTTTCCGGAGTCATTGAAAACATTAAAAAAGAACAGACAGATCTGCTAATTATCGGCGCCACCGGAACTCAGCTTTTAAAAGAAATAAGATTTGGAGACATCTCCGAATTGATCGCCAAGCACTTAGACGTGCCAATTATGATCGTTAAGGGATACGAAAGCTTGCCTAAAGCTATTTGGAAAAAGATCACTGACAAAATTTTTAATAAAAAAGCCCCTCACAACCAGTAAGTTGCGGGGGCTTTAGCCTTAAAACTTCTTAAGGCTTTCTTCATCGTCCGGACCCATGCGATCGATGTATATGGTCGCACCGGTAGGAGTGGCGAAACAAATATCCACCCTCACCTTCCGGAACTTCTCGAAGAGGATATGTTTTATCATGCCATCATCCTCTTTCGCAAGTCGAAACGGAAAGAAAACGACCGTTTCCTTTTGCGGTAATTCAACCTGATCCATGACTGCGTCCCGAATGATTCTTGTGGCCTCGCTGACCTTTTGCCGCTGATCGTTCTCTAAAACAATCTTGCGGACACCCACCAGACTATCCCTTCTTCTTTCAATTTTTCTTTCCATTCCTTTCTCTCCTCGAAATGAGATTTTAGATTTTCAACTATCAAACATCTAGTTATATATAATACAGTATCATTATAAAAAAGTCAAGTTTTTGAAACAAAAAACTCCGTTTTCTACCCCTAGCTAGTATAGTAGGTGGGAGGATTCAATTTAATGCCACAGCACTAAATAATTCATCTTCCCTTTAAAAAATAAAAAGTCTGGGGGATAACGGAGTTTTCTGAACCTTTTTAAGGTTAATATTATTATACCATTTTTAAACTATTGTTTTAAGCCAAGCTGTGGATAACGAAAAACACACCAAAATTAGGTATCTTATTCTTGGATACTGTCAAAATTTACGTCGTAAAGTATCTTATCCCTAACATTCTTATAGCTAACCACCTCTTGTTCGCTAAACCATACTTTAGTCTCATATTCAGCATCGAATTGGCTTGAAGACGCATGAACCAAGTTTCTTACAGCTCTATTGCCATCATCGGCCAATGTATATGAATCCACGGTATAATCGCCTCTTACAGTACCAACAGCCGACTGAAGCGGCTCAGTGGATCCAACTAATTTTCTAGTAACGGCAATTGCCTGATTACCCTCCAAAACTATAGCCACCACAGGACTGGAAGATAAAAATACAACCAATCTATCAATAATGGATTGCCCCAACTCTTTCGGGCTCTCCTTTACTTCAATACCGGATCTCTTTTTTCCTTCGATCGAACGATTGCCAAGAGCTATGATCTCTTCCTCATTTTTAACATAATGTTTAAAAGCCTGTTCTTTTGTAGGAACTAAAAATTTCAAAGCAACGATCTTCAAACCAACTCTTTCAAAACGGCTGATTATTTCTCCGACCAAATTTCTCTGAACCGCGTCTGGTTTCAATAAAACCAATGTTCTTTCATCTTGCAATTTCATATTTTTTATATAAAAATTAATTAATTTGCTTCGCTTATTTATAAAAATAACATTAAATTACCCCATAAAACAAATTGTCTACAGCTTATATGATTAATCACATAAGATGTCGACAATTTTATAAATTGAAAACTTTTAATTCCCCACCCTCTTTTACTATTTTTATAATTCCCTGTTTGTAGGTATTAAAAATTTCAGAACCAACCGACGACAATCTTTCTAAAGCTTCCTTGGTTGGGTGTCCATAACTATTTTTTCCAACTTCAACAACGGAAATTTTAGGCTCGACTTTTTCAAGAAAAGATAGATCCGAAGAATACTTTGAACCATGATGGCTTACTTTTAAAATATCCGATCTTATATCCTCTGATCGGGCCAGGGCCTTTTCTGTCGAAGCATCTATATCAGCGGTAAATAAAGCCCTGAGACCATCGGTTTCCAGTCCCAAAACCAAGCCGGAATCATTGGTATTAGCCGCTAAATTGGCTGAATTAAGGACTTTTATGGTCGAAACGGTATAAACGACATTATCCCCCTTCATTAAAGCTATTTTGGCTATTTTTCTATCCAAAAGTATTTTATTGAACTCTGCCCAATTTTTATCATTTCCATCCTCGCCGTTATACAAAACAGCACCGATCCGATAATTTTCTAAAATTTCTATCAAGCCGCCAAAATGATCAATTTCCGGATGAGAAACAAAGATCGCATCAATGTATTTATCAGCGCCTAATATTTTTTCCAAATTATAATTAAGACCCCCATTGATCGGACCTCCATCAATTAAAAATTTAACATGCTCACCACCCCTTCCAGGCAAAAGAAGCAAAGAGCTATCCCCTTGCCCAACGCTTAAAAAATAAAGTTCCGAACCAGATATGGATCTTGGAAAAATTATCAAATACCAAACCACTATATTGATAAATATTATAAAAAACACTAAATATATAAATAAATCAAATCCTTTTTTCATCGTCTTTATTATAGAAAAATAAAACAACCGCCAAAATAGCCAAATAATACATTATCCAAAAATAAAAACTTATTCCTTCTATTTTTAACGGAATAGAAAATTTAGAAAATATGTTTATTATGGCAAATTCGTAAGAAATGAATATATTCGCCAAAATTCCGAAGATCTTAGCTAAAAAGCCGGAAAATAATCCCATAAACGCTATCACAAAACCAACACCCATCGTGATCGGAATAAATTCCAATATCAAAATATTTGCTAGTAAAGAAGCAAGAGAAAAAACTCCAAAACTAGACAATAAGATCGGCAAAGCCATCATTTGAGCGGCGGTAGTTGTGACCGCGTTTTCTTTCCAAGACAAAAATCCTCCAGATCTCATCCCAAATATTTTATTTAAAGTCGGAGCTACATAAACTATTCCCAAAAGAGCGGCAAAAGAAAGTTGAAATCCCACATCAAAAACCAATACCCTGGGATTAAATAAACTCATAATAAAAGCAGCGATGACTACGGCGTTGCGCGGATTAAATAATCTTTCAGCCTGAACGGCAAAAAGAGCTATAGCCCCCATAATTGCCGCCCTAACAACCGAAGCCTCGGCTCCAGTCATAACCACAAATAAAGCTATGAACAAAACGCTCAAATAAAAAGAGACTGTACCGCTAAAAAATGAATTGAACACCAAACCTATAGCCAAAGCGATCACCGAAATATTATATCCGGAAAGAGCAACTAAGTGTGTAGTTCCGCTTAAAGACATTTTTTCCTTAAATTCTTTAGAAAAATCCTCTCTTGCTCCAATAGTTATACCCGCCAAAAAAGCCGCCTTTTCTTTCGATAAACTAGCTTTAAAAATATCTTTGATCTTTTCTTTAAAAGAAAACAATCCGGCTTTTATAAAATTACCCCTATTTTTTTCTAATAGCTCGATCTCCGGAAAATTTATTTGGCCAAAAATACCTCGACTTAAAAAATAATTCCTATATTCATCGGCGGGCCTATTTATTCTTCCTCTTATTTTGACCAAATCTCCATAATCAAACTCTGGATAAGGACTCAATCTTACACTGATATCGCCTTTATTTTTATCTATTAAGGAAAGCTTTGCCTCCTGAACAGTTCCAGCTCTAACCTCTTCAATCACCCCAATATATTCCCCCTCTTTATCAAATGGAATGTTTATATTTTTTAATTGAACATATGAGAAAAATTGATAATAAAAAACTCCAACGATTACAAATAAAAACAACCAGGCAAAATTATTTTTCTTTATAAGCAATAAATAGGTAGAAATTAAAAATACACCTAATATGATCAAATAAAAATTACCGGCGAATAATGTGGCAAAAACTACCCCTACGAGAAAAAAGAGACATAGCCAAAAAGCCGCATCATGAATACTAAATTTATTAGACATAAAATACTATTATAAACTAAAACACCCTGATCTAGATCAGGGTGTTTTGTGGATTATTCAGCCACTTTCATATTTATAATCTATTTCCCTATACCCTCAACCTCCTTCTGAATATATTTATCAATTTTAGAGATATTTTCTTCTAATTCCTTAATAACAAATTCATCGTCAAATTTACCTTCGGTTTTTATAGCCTCTTTAAGCTTTAACATATCCTTTTTGATCATATCGGTCACCTTAACAATATCTTGTTTGGTAATAAATATCTTTCTGCTTACTTTTTCTGCTCTTAATTTAAAGAAATAATACCCCCCGGCAAAACTCACAATGAGCAATAAGATCAAAAGAATAATGAGACCCCAAAGATCCAATTCAAAAAATCCAATTTTTAAAATAGGCTTGCTTTTAAC
>Ga0172381_10006543_pt1 | contig 11637 bp, 7 predicted proteins | sample Leawel6488metaG_FD_119754 | JGI IMG/M metagenome (GOLD analysis project Ga0172381, IMG submission 119754) | Leachate microbial communities from a municipal landfill in Southern Ontario, Canada - Leachate well 64-88 metaG | ecosystem: Engineered > Solid waste > Landfill > Unclassified | place... | reverse complement strand
GTCGGAATACCGTCTATTCAGAGCAAACAACGACCCGGCAGATTTGGACCCATTGTCGCCGTTTAACGCCATCGAAACGTATCTGCCATACGACGGCTTTGGCCGAAAGGTTTCGATGAATGGAGATCACATTGTTATCTGTTCCTACTTCGACAAATCATTCGTTCCGTTTGTTGGAAGCGCGGATACAAAATCCATAGGCGCGGCCTATTTCTTTAGCTACGCAAACGTTCAGTGCCAACCTGGAAATGGATCGTCGGTCAAGGTATTTGACTGCGCTTTACGTTACAAGACCTTTGGCGATAGATCGACCGTCATCAATAACAACTTTGCGAGAGATTGCTCCGTTCGGGGAACCCGGGCGGCGGTCAGTTCGTTGCCGGACAAGCAGTGGTATAGTGCATCATACAATTCGACCGGTACAGGTTCATACACGTTCGAGCGTGAATCGTATGATTCGGAAAATTCATTCGATCAACTTGGTACGCTCGGACGTGTATCGTTTTTCGATTTCGACGCTGAGACGTTGGCTTGGAATAGAATCAAGACGATGAAACGGAGTAAGGAGGCCGGTGTTCCGAACTATGCGTACGGATGGTCCGTCTGCCTGTCCGACTTTATTTCGGGATCAAAGTTTCTTGTGGCTGGCTCGCCGGTATTTAACTACGCCGATCCGTCTCAATTCTCGCATTTTACCGGTTCTTACGAACTACGGTCGAGCGGCTTTCCATCGAAGTATTCCGGATCATTGTACGTGTATGACTTGGATGAACTGGAAGAAAACCCGCAAGTTGGAAACGTATTCTATAAGAATGGCCAGATTGTTCTCACGGATACATCCTCCAATTTTAATCAAATTCTAACCAATACCGGAAGCCGTGGGTTCGATCTGACATATCAGGGATCGCACACGATATTCGAGCATGAGTATCTCGTAACGATCAACCCGGGAGAGTTTAATTACTCGACCAATCCATCGTCACTAGTCAATTATCCGATTCTATTTGATGTCAATCACGACGGAAAATTTGATTTCGATGACATCGATCTCATTCTCAGATTTCTCAATAAGCAGAAGTTTTACGATGTAATGGATACCGACGATGACGGTTTTGTCACAGAAACCGACACGCTGAGAGATGAGAGTTGGTGGAATAATGACATCCTAATGACGGAAGCTGGCGATGTCATTTTACATGAAACGCATGGAACGGTTCCAAATACCGGATCGGTCATGTTAAGTGCCGACGTGTATAATTACATTCAGACGCGGCTCGTGGATACGATGCTTTTGGATATCGATGGCAACGGCCAAATCGATCTGCGGGATGGATATCTGCTCTTTAACTATTGGGCGGAAACGCTCTCATCAGATATTATAGAGAAGTACATTGACGGCGATTCTACTCGTCGATACTATATGGCGTTCAGAGATTATATCAGTAAATACACTGGAGAACTGAACGGTTTCTTGGTTGATCCAAACATGCAGAATTATTTGGCGTCGTCATCGTATGATCCAACCGGTTCGTATCTGTCTCCGAACATTACCACTATTGGGCTGTATGATCACAATCAATTGGTCGTGGTCGCAAAGTTGGGACATCCGATAAAAAATCTCATCGATTGGCCGATAAACATAATTGTCCGTTTTGACACGTAACCGTATATTTATACTAACAGGAGAATCACATGGCAACTCAAATCGAAAGACCCTCGCTCACAACTTCCCTCGAAGACCGATACAAAAAGTCGGATAAGAACGTAGTACCTCCAGCGGGAAACTTCGTCGATCAATCGAACACATTCTCCAACAACTTCACGGAGAACGCTGCGCAAGGCGTTACTCAATTGACGGATAAGGCTCTTCATTATGCCGATTCGTTGGGCGTGTCTCGTAAGAAGTACAAGGGCTGACAAATGTCGGTATTTTTGGGACTTGATGCGAGTACCTCCACCTGCGGCTTCGCCTTTACAGATGAGAACCGCAAGATTCTCCACGCCGGCTTCATCGATCTGACCAAGTTTGGGACCAACCGCGAAAAGTCGTGGGCGATCATCAATCGGCTAAAAACTGAACCGTTGTGGCCAATGATTGATCGTGTCAATCTTGAGGCTGCTCTGTCGGGGTTCAGTGGCCCAAGTAGCCGGACCGTCGTGGTCAAGTTGGCCCGATTCAGTGCAACATTACAATATGTGTTGGAAGATACGTTTGGACTTGACAAACTCAATCTCATCAATGCTACAACAGCTCGCAAGCAGCTTTTCGGAAAGGCGCGCATCAAAGGTGTCAAGCCGAAAGAGTATGTACGGTCGATGATGGATACGTTGTATGACACGACTCCATGGCAGGTCAAGAACAAAATTGGAAATACGGATAAACGGTTCGAAGATATTCTCGACTCGATTGTGATTTCGGTTTATGCTCCGGCAAAATGACTCACGATGCGGCAGTAGAGATTGCAAAAAAACTGAAGGCTCTTGCCGAAAAAGCTACCGAGGTCGGTGAAAAGTCATCCGCCTCAAAAAAACTCCACGAGTTTTGCATCAAGCACGATTTGGATGCGACCGAGTACGAAATCGAAACCATCAAGGTTTCCGTTCCATACACGAATGAGCAGGAAAAGGCGTTGTTGAGTGGGGTGATGTGCATGGTTTTGGAGGTTGATAACGTACGCGGCGCCGACACGGGCAACATGCTAACATTCCGATGCACTCAACGGCAGTTCGAAGATATCACGGAGGCTTTTCAGCACTATAAAAAGATTTACTACGACTATGCCGATGGTGTTGTGGCTTCATTGATCACAAAAAACAAGATCGTCAATAGAAAACCGGCCAAAATAGCCTTTAAGATGGATGATATGACCGACGACGAACGGTTGGCATATGAAGCGATCATGCGTAACAACCGTCCTACGCAAACGGATCAATCTGGACAGACGGAGTCGCCAAATACGACGACCAATCGACGGCCTTCCGAAATTGATACCTGCAAAGAGCAGAAAGATGACCGCATTCGCCGGGTTTTTATGGTTATGGAAGAATTGCCGTGGGTGAAAAAGATCCGGCCGAGGCTTTTTCTACGTTGACCAGTGACGGTTTGTAACGTATCATATGTTCCATGTCATTGTTAGTGCAATCCGAAGTACAGAGTCTTCTTGATCTCGCATTTAAGGAGAATGGGCGGCTCCGAAAAGGAAACAATCTTCAGTACCATTGCCCGTTCTGCACGCACAGAAAACGGAAGCTGGAGGTGTGTCTTGAGACGCAGGACTGGCATTGTTGGGTTTGCAATGCAAAAGGTAGGTCGATATACGGTTTGTTTCGTAAGATGCATGCCGATGACGGTCTTTGCAATCGACTACAAAAAGTCTTGCCGAGAAACACACCGACCCATATAACGACGCCAACCGTTGATGACGTGAGACGACCGTTGCAGTTGCCGGCCGAATTTAAGAGTCTGCTTGATGGATCGAAGTCAATAGCCCATAAAGTTGCAATGCGGTACGCTGCGAAACGTAAATTGACCACGTTAGATATTATCAAATACAACATCGGATACTGCGATTCAGGTGAATACAAAGATAGGCTCATTTTTCCATCATACGATGCTGATAATAAACTGAACTTTTTTACAGGCCGTAGTTATTTTGACGATGTCTATCTTAAATATCGAAATCCGGAAGCTGATCGTGATGTTATTGGATTCGAAAATCTCATCGACTTTCGGTTTCCGATTACGTTGTGTGAAGGTCCGCTAGATGCAATCTCAATCAAACGAAATGTGGTTCCGTTGTTTGGAAAGGTTCCCAGTCACAAACTGATGATGATATTGATGTCAGAATTAGTTCGGGAGATATTTATCGTTTTGGACGACGATGCACTTTCAGCGGCAATCAAACTGGCCGAAACATTTTTGTCCGCGGGAAAACTTGTACATTTGGTGGATCTGAAAGGAAAAGACCCGAATGTGTTGGGGTTCTGTGAAGTCACTCGACAGATCAGAGAAACTCCAATACTCAACTTTTCCAATCTCATGCGACTTAAACTAAAACTATGACGGTTGATACATACGAAAAACTTGATATTGGACTCAATAGGATCGATCAAATCCTACATGTTGCCGACATTCATATTCGACTGACGAAACGTCACGATGAATATCGTGAAGCGTTCCAAAAGGTTTATGATGCAGTCGATAAACTTTCACAACATGCTATTATTGCGGTACTTGGAGATTTGTTTCACGCAAAAGTAGATTTATCACCCGAGGCTGTTCAGCTCGCATCCGAATTTCTTCGTAATTTGGCCGACAGACGACCAACCATTTTGATCGCCGGTAATCACGATTCGCTACTTACCAACAAGACCCGTCTTGACAGCCTGTCTCCAATTGTTGATAATCTGAAGCATGCGCAATTGTTTTACCTTAAGGAAAGCAAGTTGTATGGGGCCGCCAATATTTTGTTTAACAACTGCAGCATATTCGACGAGCCGACCGACTACATCAAAATTAAGAACGTGACGAAGCGGTTGCTACGGGAGTTCGACACGACGATTGCGTTGTTCCACGGCCCGGTACATGGCGCAATGACTGACATTGGATTTTCCATCAACAATCGATCTGTAACAACTGAAACGTTTGCCGGACATGATATAGTTCTCTTGGGAGACATACATGCAATGCAAACGATGCAAGGATACGATCCAACCGAGGAGCTTCCGATAGTTCGGTTTTGTGGATCGCTTATCCAGCAGAACCACGGCGAAGCTCTCAAGGGCCATGGATATAGTTTATGGGACGTTGCAAAACGATCATTTGTCCATGTCGAGATTCCGAACGACTACGGCTATTTCACTATTTTGATAGACAATGGAAAGCTCGTGTCCGACATCACCGAAATGCCACTGAAGGCGAAACTCCGCGTCAATTGTAGTGAAAGTGTTGCGACGGAAGTCAAGAAGGTAATCACGGATATTCGGAAGACGCATCAAATTTCCGACATTGTTTATGTCAGAGTTGATCCAACCGATCTCAAGAAAACGGCCGCGTCAAAGACTGCGTCGAACTTGTCGCAGATCGGATCGGTAGATTATCAGAATCAGTTGATCACGGCATTTCTCAAGGAAAAGTTCCCCGAGATGGACGATCTTACGTTGGCGTCGGTCCATGCGATCAATCAGACGTTAAATGCATCGACCAACAAGGACGATCAGAGCCGCAATATTCGATGGAAACCGAAGAAGTTTGAGTTCTCCAACATGTTCAGTTACGGTGAGGGAAACGTGGTCGATTTTACCAAACTCAATGATGTATTCGGTCTATTTGCTGCAAATGCAAGTGGAAAATGCGTCGATCCCTCAACCGAAATTGAAGTTGAATTCGACGAGATCGATGTCGTGCGTAAACTTGGATTTTTGCCGGAAGAGTTGTCCAAATAACTATAATATGCGTAAAAAAATCTCAATTTCGGATGTTTACACGGTGTTTCAAAAATATGGCAACATTGGACTATCGGTCAAAACTCCGATGGGATATAAAAAGATCGAAGCGTGCGATATAACCGCAAAATCATCTACCGTATTTTCCGTTACAACTTCAGGCGGAAAGAATTTGAGGTGCTCTCCCGCACATCGGATAAAAACCAAAAATGGCCGATTTAAGGCAGTGGAAATTTTGCGTATCGGAACATCTGTTCAAACTGTAGATGGTCCGGAAGAGATCGATTCCATAGAATTGCTTCCAAATCGAATCGATTTGTATGATATACAAGTATCGGAAGTTGAGCAATATTACTCCAACGGAATTGTCTCGCATAATTCATCGTTGATGGATGCGTTGAGTTTCACCATTTTCGACAAGTCGGCAAAGGCGTATAAGGCGGCTCACGTCATCAACTCACAGAAGATGAGCTTCAGAGGTAAGTTTCAGTTTGAGATAAATGGGACCGACTACATCATCGAGCGATCCGGCGCACGTGACAAGAAAGGTAATGTCAAAGTGGAGGTCAATTTTTACAAACTCGACGGAGAAAATCAGATTCCGCTGAATGCAGAGGCTCGCCGTAGCACCAATGAGATTATCCGGGATTATCTCGGAACTTATGACGACTTCATCCTTACCGCATTGTCGTTGCAGGGCAACGATGGATCGTTTGTTGATATGGGACAGACGGAACGTAAAGAACTTCTTTGCCAGTTCATCGGAATCACGTTGTTTGATAAATTGGTAGCTACGGCAAATGACCGGATCAAGGAGGTGTCCGGAGCGATCAAAGCCTATAACAAAGAGGACAACACCATTCAGTTGGCTCGACTGGAGACCGAGCAAGAGGCGTTGGGCATCAAGATTGCCGACGACGAACAGCAGAATGATCAACTTTCGGCAAATGTGGCTGATCTGAACGGTCAGATCAACATCGCGTCACAAGAAATCGTGAGCCTGATGGACGTTCCGTCCGATCCGGATGTTTTACGAACCGAATTGGCCGATCTCACTCACAAGATCGAAAGTGCCCAACCACGGCTTATTGAGATGCGTTCCAAGTTGGATGAGCTCAAGATGTGCCGTGAGACGCAACGGCGCCGACTCGATGAACTGGAAGAAATGGATCTCGATGATAAAGCGGAAAACGTAAAAACTGGACAACGGCGAAAACTTCAGTTGGAACATGAGCTGGATAACCTCAAAATGTTGGTCGGCGAGAAGCTCAAGAAGTTGGAGCATCTCGACAAACATGAATACGATCCGAATTGCAAGTTTTGCGTCAATAACGTATTCGTGAAAGATGCCATCGCAACACGAGAAAGCCTGACGTTGGACAAGAGTCGAGCTAAAGAACTGATGGGCCGGATCGCTGAAGTATCGGTGCTGTTGGAGGAGCTTATGCCGTTTAAGGTTCAGTACGATGAACGTGGCAAACTACGAACAGAAGTTTCCGATCTATTATCCGACATATCAAAAAAGCAAATGGAACTCACAACTGCCATGTCTTTATTGGACCGCATGAGTTCCCGAGTGGCTAAAATCTCGGAGTTGCTATGTCTTTATGAGCGATCAAAGGAGATCGTCGAGAAAAATGATACGATTTCCAAGACGGTGAATGACCTCAAATCAAAACTTCGGAAAGTGGAAGCCACCCTCAAAGACCGGCGCCGGGAATTAACAGAATCGGTTAGTCGCCGTACGTCGGTAACCGATCAGATCACATCGATACGGAATCGTGTTTCCGAGATGGAAGATTACGAAGATGAGTATGCTGCATATGAATACTATTTGGCCGCAGTCGGACCATCCGGAGTTCCATATCAGATTATTTCAGACGCGATTCCGCAAATCGAATCGGAGGTCAATAACATACTTTCTCAGATCGTGGAGTTCACAATGAATATTGAGACAGACGGTAAGAATGTTAATGTATTCATCAAGTATGAGGATCGGAAATGGCCGTTGGAGCTATGTTCAGGCATGGAGAAGTTCATCGCTGGTTTGGCTTTACGAGTGTCGTTGATAAATGTGAGCAATTTACCACGACCGAATTTTCTCGTCGTTGATGAGGGTATGTCATCTCTCGACGCTGATAATATGGCTATGATGCATTCGTTGCTGGATTTTCTGAAGTCCAACTTCGAGTTCATGATAATCATCAGCCATCTCGATGTTATGCGTGATATGGTTGATAAGCAACTCGAAGTACGGAAGGAAAACGGTTTCTCCAAGATAGACAATTCCGCATCGTAACCAATATTTATAGACGGATAGTATATATCCGACCACATGGCAACGATACAATATGACAATTCATACGACGCAAATGACTACTTTTTTGTCAGTGGTATTGACGATGATACGTTCCGCGCCGGCCGCAACTCGTTTATAATCAACCAGTCAGCAAAGGTAAGTGAGACGATAACCACTGGAAACATCTCGGTGTATGATCCAAATGGAACAAAACTCTCCGTTTATAATCTTGTTCCCATTGGATCGGCCGTTCAGTCGAACCGTGGGGGGTCTGCCCGAGCATTTGGCGTTCTTGTATATCCAAGTACAACGTGTGGAGTTGGTCGCATCGAGATAACCGCAAAAGCTTTGAGAAGCGAAGTTACCGCATCTGCCGGATTGCAAAACGATAAACGGTTTCCGTCAAATGTATATAATAACAACGGATCGGATCAACCCATCAATGTCGTGTGGGCTAAGGCCATCTACTTCGCTCCACAATTCCACAACACGTCCGATGCACGGTTCTTTTCGTTTCCGGAGCTTCACGCGTCCACCGAAGTATATGACGTCCGCATTCGCCGGGGGTGTCCGGCGACCATAACTGGAACATGCCGAGCGGATGCAGTTTCGCCGAGACATGGCGACTCGGCCGATTTTGATTCTAGCCTCACAACCGTTCGATATGTCATAACGAAAACGGCCGGGCCATCATTTGATTCATCGATGGTCGGATCGTGGATACGACTAACGGACGTAAAGGTTGCACCACTAACATACACAGGCAATGGAGGTTCCAGAAAGACATTTGATGGCATGATAGGAACCGACCTCGTTGGTAAGATAACCGATGTCTTGACTGACAACTCTATTCTATTGGACCGACCGTTGTCTGTGTCTAACACAATTTTAGACGGCGGATCATCGGAGTCCTCGCCGTATCTGGAAGATAATGGAACCGATATCAAACGGTACGATTCGTTTAACGAAACCGATCTTTACTCGACAACAGCCAATTCTTCCGGTGTCCAACAAACGCAGACAAATCAGGTTTATAACAATGGTTTCTTGGGAAACGGTCATCGAAAAAATCTATACGTTATCGGAATCAGTTCGGCAGTGTTCGAGATCACATATCTTCCGAGAACTATCAACTGGTCGGACTCTGGCATTTCATATGTCGCCGGAAATCAGGCCGAATTTCGCAAACGTGTTTGCATGGCTCGATTGCAGTTGATCAATCTACGTGCAACGACGGGGTCACCTGATCGATTTCGTGTTTATCAACGCAGTCTGAACATTCCGGAGACATCGAGGTGTGTCGCAGAAGGCCGACTCGAACCGTGTGAGTTGTTATTTGACTGGTCCGCCGGAGAAGATTTCGCGTGGCTTGGCCGATTTTATGATCAATCGTTTGCCAATACTTACTGGCTAACGGCGGGTGACGCAACCATGACGGTGATGCCAGCAACATTGATAGACTCTGTTATGATCTCATCAGCCGGCTCAAACGCATCCGAAACAAATTACGTGATGCTCAAGAGCAATCGGTCCGAACCGTCTCGAACCAATCAGTACGTTCAGTATTCGGTAATGAACGGTTCGTGGTTCGGGACCAACCAATCAACCTTCGCCAATTTTGCATCAGAACCAAATGCCAATTACGAGTGCGCAGTTGGCTCACCGTATTTGTCATCAATGGAAGTTTCGAAGAGTGGTTCCATCTATAACAGCAATTTCGTAAAACTGACTAAAAACACGATGTACGAATTGTCCTTTGATTACGCTTCATTAGTTCCAGAATCCGACTCATATGAATTCGTTGCGTATTTCGTAACGACGTGCAATGGTAGGACTGATAAAGTACGACTTGGCTTACTGAATGCTCGAACAACGCGTGGATTCACGTCGGGGTATTATAGTGGAAAGGCATTTGTCGGAAAGACGATGTACGGAACAATTCAGTTGGTTCCGAAAAACGTCGCGTCGATTGTCGTGGCTAACATAAGCCTCAAGCCGTTCAGCGATGCGTCGTATCCATTGGATTCGGCGGAGATAATGGTTCCGATAGATGTCCATGTCAAGAATGAACGCATCGAACTTACCGTTGAGTTATTCGACAACAATGGAAAGTTGTTGTATGGACGATCATCAAACGCTTTTGGAAACAACCGATCATTGTCACCAATGCAATCAACCGTCATAGCCGATCCGCAGTGGCTAACTCTACCGGCATTTGACAAGTCTTGACTTATATTTATACGAGCCGTATGTACAATAATCTCCAATCAGTTTTCACAGAATCGACCGCCGGTCAATCACTGGATATTTCGATAAAGCAACTAAAGTCATACGTATTCGAGCCAAAGACGGCTGCAATACGTCAAACCCGAGCTAACGAGATCGTTGGCCAATCAATGGTTGTGTCGGAGAAGGTCGATGGAACGAAATTGACATTGGTTCGTACGAACGAATCGAAGACTGATGATTATACGGCAAACTGGATCGTGTCATATAAGGGGTCAGTTCTTTATAGTTCGGAGTTTTCGCATTTGTCCGATATGGACCGTGCGAAGATCAAGACGCAATCAATTGGAATAGGCCAGTACGTTTGGGTGTTTGACCATCTCAAGAAAATAAATGCAACCATCTCATCAATACCGACGAACACCGAGTTCAGCATCGAGTTTGCGCAGAACAAGGACACGTTGAGCCGGACGTATGAGCGGTTTGGCGATATGTTTCTTCGTAGTTTTGCACCGGTCAAGTATCGGATCATATCAGGACAACTGCATACAACGCCAGTCGGAGCCGAAGAAACCGATCCATCCAAGTTGGCCATGATGGCTAAACGGTTACAAATACGAACTTTTCCAATCTATTTCGCCGGTAAGCTAACAGCTGATGCGGTTGGAAAAAATCCATACTTTGGCCCAAAGATGAAGAACGTAAATTGGTCCGATCCATTGGATGTACTGCAAAAGTTCTCGGATGCCGTCCTAACTATTCCTTCCGTTCTCGGAGGAAAAATCGAGGGTGCCGTAATGAAATTGGCCGATGGTCGGTTCTTTAAGGTTGTGCAGTCAGATCAATATGATTCCGATACGCGAAATGCGAAGAAGGACTTGTATCGTATGTCTCCGGAGGAGATGGGCGACTATTTTCAGAAGATGCGGAAAATCATCTCAGTCGTTCTGAACAAGATTGGAACTGATGGGAAATCGGATGCGCAGATCATCGGTCAGGCAAACAAAGTACTATCGAGAATTCCAATCGACAAGTTTCCGTCCAATCCAAAACGGAATGAGACGCAGATTCGAGATGATGCACATGAAACGCTTCGATTGATGGTTGGAAAGCGTGAGTCGATTGGTGTTGGAACAAAGACAATTGGGTTGATTCCAATTGCTGGAAAGCCGTTGCATCTCGGACACTGGAAGCTTATCGAACGTGCGTCGAATGAATGTGATCGGGTTATCGTCTATACGACTTCGAAAGATAGAGCCGAGAGGGGGCAATTTCCAATTTCTGGAGCCGACTTCGTTTATTTTTGGAATGACTTTTTTATACCAGCATTGCCAAAGAACGTGAAAGTCAAATTTGTTGATTCGCCCGTTCGAGCAGTAATGCATGAAATGGGCTGGTTCGAACAATCGGTGACAAAAGACGCTGAAGAGTCGCCAATCATCAAACTATATTCAGATGCATCCGACATTGATGCAAACTTTCCAGATTCCGATCTGAACAAGTTTCCAACATTGATGTCCGCGGGCAAGATACAGAAAGTCGGCGTAGAACGGTCCAGTACCGTAAATATCAGTGGAACAAAGATGCGTGAGTTTCTGCAGTCGGGCGACGAGGCCTCATTTATCAAAAATCTTCCGCCTATTCCACAAAATCAGAAGAAGGAGATT
>Ga0172381_10006542_pt1 | contig 11638 bp, 20 predicted proteins | sample Leawel6488metaG_FD_119754 | JGI IMG/M metagenome (GOLD analysis project Ga0172381, IMG submission 119754) | Leachate microbial communities from a municipal landfill in Southern Ontario, Canada - Leachate well 64-88 metaG | ecosystem: Engineered > Solid waste > Landfill > Unclassified | place... | reverse complement strand
TGGGCTAGTGCAATATTTGCACACAGTCATAATTTAGCAATATTACTAGCTATACCTTGTAGTTGGGCTGCTTTTAGCATCGGTTACGGAATACCCGATAAGACTGATGAGGGTTCATGGCTAGGACGCTTCTACATGGGCATATTACGCGGTAATACGTTATGGTCGAATATTATGACTAGGGGAACCATTTACTTACTAGCACTACTCCCCATGATATGGTTACGGTAGTAAAGGATGATGATGAACGAGTTATCGGATACATCGAGTGGAACATTGTCGGACCAAGTGGATATGAAGTTCTCAACGGAGAATATATATTTATCAAGAACTTCTGGATTACTCCAGACCTTCGAGGAGACAAAACAATTTTCAGACGTTTAGTATCTCAGATTCTGAGAAAAGGTCTGAGTGCTAAATTTGGTTACTTTACAAGAAAGAAGTATGGAGGCAAGATGAAGATATATCCTAGAGAGTTTTTCGAGAAGATTGCTAATAGAGGCGAGGTGTAATATGGGCGGAGACGATCAAGAGCAACCCACGCCAGCACCAGCACCTTCGGCTACGCAGACCTATAAACAAGCCATTCAAGATCAGCTTGATATGGCTCCTCAAGTCATGGCGGCTACTGAGAAGTATGGGACACAATATACAGAACTGCAGAGGAAACTTAATCCTGAACTAGCTGGTGCGTCTAAGACTCTATCAGACTTCTTATCTTCTACAGACGATCAGGAGTTTAATGCTTTAAAGCCAGGATTGGTTGAGGATGTTCGCTCGGCTCAGTCTGCTAGAGGCATTGGTGATATCAGCCCTCTTGGTTCCATTGATGAGTCAGTACAGGTAGCTAGACTCAAGCAATCTCTTAAAGACAGACGACTTAATATCGCCTTATCAACTGCTGGTAGACAGCCTATAGGTTCTTATGCTGGTGCTACAGGTGATACGGGGTCAATCATGGGCTATCAGAGTAATGTGAACTCTATGAACGCCTCGATCTATGGGACACAGGCTGGTATGTGGGGACAACAACAGCAGGGTGGAAATATCATGGGAACTGTTGCTGGTGGATTAGTCGGTGCGGCTACTGGTGGTCTTGGATCATCTATTGGTTCTGGTCTTGGTGGGATGATATTTAAATAAAGGATTATATATGGGATCATTTGCTAATAGTTTTTCAGATTCATTTAAGACTGGTGCGGCGATTGGGTCGAATGCGGCACTTGAGACTATGAAGGAGAAGATTAAGTTAGATCAACAGAAAGCCGAAGATAAACTTAAGGCTACTACCTTTATGCACTCTACCATCTCAATAGCTTCTAAACTTCCAGATCAAGAAATGGCTAAGAAGATTATTGGAATAGCTGAAGAGGCTGGTACTGGAAATCCTGATGTTCAAAAGAATATTAATGAACTTGTAATGAAGCAACTTGCTCCAAAAGATCCATACTTACAAGCTCAAAGAGAGTCTTCAACGGCTTTAAACCAAGCTACTACAGCTATGCTTAATTATTCACAACAGCAAGCTGGTATAAATAAACCAACTCAGCCAGTTGAACAATCAATAATTTCTCAAGTAGGTAGTGAACCATCTACTCAAAAACAAGAACCAATTGTTACTAAACTTGGAGTTCGTGGAACAGAGATAGTGTTGCCAGAAGGAACTCAAAAAGTTGAAGAAATGAAGGCGTTTGCAGGTGCTGAAGGTAAATATAAGCAAGAGAAGATTCAGACTGGAGAAAAGGTATTCGCTGGAATTCGTAACTGGGGTAAGACTATGCAACAGTTTGAGTCTGCATTCCCAACGGGTAATAAGACTCCATTGAAACAAAGGGTCGATGCTGTTATATCAGGTACTGCTGTAAAACTTGGTCTAATGGATCAACCACAGTTACTAGCCGCACAGAAGTCTTTAGAGGTTGGTGCTAGACAAGCACTAAAAGAATGGGGAGATAAGGGTGCATTATCTAACCGTGACGTTGATGCGGCGGTTAGAGTATTAGACTTATCCAGTTTAACCTTAGCTGAGAAGATGGCGGTTGTTAGAGGAACTGCTGAGAAATCAATGGCTAGTCTTGATGATGATACGCTTAATGCTACATTTGAACGACAACCATATATGAAAGAGTTTATTGATTCTCTTGGAATCAAATATGGACAAGCTACTAGGGATCAAATTCTACAAACATCTAATAAACTAAAATCAAAACTCCCCTCAGCAAAAGATGCTCCAAAGGGTGCGAAGGGTTGGGACACTGATAAGGGTGAGTGGGTGTACTAATGGCAATAATTCCAGTAGGGCAATTACCGGAAGAAAGTACATCTTCTAATATTATTCCAATAGAAGATTTACCAAAAGAACCATCTATCGCAGAAAGAACAGTATCTAACACAATGAAGATGGCTCCAGACATAGCATCAAATCTTATTAGTCCATTATCATATCTAACAGTTATGGGGCAAAAGATTCGTTCTCAAGCCACAGAGAATCTTCTTAATACTGAAGTAATGAAGAAGGCAAGGGCTTTTGCACCAGATACTAATATAGATGTTAATGTTGGTCCTATTAAGTTCCAGACTCCATTTACACAAAGAGATGTTGCTAAAGAGGGCCAAAGACTAGCAGTTGATATCACTGGTGATGTTCTAACTGGTGCTGGAATAAGCGGTGCTGTTCTTGGTAAGAAGTTTCTATCAACTAAGCCATTTGCTTCTAGTGAAGCACTTATGGACGATATGTTTGATATTAGTAATAGGATTGCTAGAAAAACTGTTCAGGCGATAGGTACTAGAAAGACTACTCAAGAGGGTCTAAGAGAAACAGCTAATATCATTGGTAATACTAAAAACCCAATAGAAGCTAAGATTAAACTTGAAGGATTAAAGACTCAATTATTCAATGAGAGAGATAAACTTCTTGTTAATCACAATAGAGTATTAGAACCTACTCATGTTAAAGTTTTAGAAGATTTTAAGAATACTGAAGATTATGGTATTAAACTGACTGAAACTCAAAGAACTGGATTTGAGAAGGTTGTTCAAGAGGCGAAACTAGAACTACAGAATATTGGTAAGAAGTTTGATTTATTACAGGCTCAGAAATTAAAGAGTAAGTATCAAGACTTGGCTCGTTATGAACGTAATCCAGATGCACTACTTCAAGGTCAGGCAATAGCGGCAAGAAAGTTATCTACTACTCTTGAAAATATGATTGTATCTGATTTGCCTACAAAGGTAGCGGAGAAGGTCAGGACTATAAACTCAAGGTATTCTGGATTCTTAGACGGAATAGATTTATTCACTAAGTTACAGCAAGATTTTATATCAGACCCGAATAAGTTTAAGTCTGGCTTACAGTCATACATTGCTAACACAGTTAGACCGACTAGAGGTAGTGCTGTAGCGGCAGCCATAAGAGAACTACCAAAACTATTCGGTCATGGTTCATATAAATCGTATACCAAGAAGGTTGGTAAGTTATCTGATGAGTATTCAGCCATAAAGACTATTCTTGAAAATAGAGCAGCGAAAGCAACTACCGACCAACAGAGAATTGGTACTGCATTACAGGCTTTAAAACAAGATCCTGGTACTGGATTTACCATGCCAAATCAGCAATCAGGTATATCTCCAGCACAGACTCCTCCAGATATAGGTTCATTAGAGTATGGTCAGAGATCATTACCACAAGGTTCAAATGTTCAACAAAGAATGGTTGGTAGTAAACCCGAACCTTTATCACTACCACAACCTGAACGTGGATTTACTATGAAAGAGAAACCTCTTCCAGAAGAACTCCAAAGAAGAATTAAGGATACATTTGCTAGATCAAAGAAAGAGTCGGTTCCTGTAAGAAAAGGTAAACAAAAGATAAAGTACGAACCAATTAAGGAGCGATAATGTCAGGGAGCATAGTCCAATTCCGACCATCTGTAGCCTACGACTACGAACAACTAACCGTATCTACTGGTGTTCAAGTTCTAACACCATCAAAGTATGCTGAAGTTAATGGTGGAGCCACGGATGCCTTCATTACTTTAAATGGTGGGAATATCAGATACCGATATGATAATGGAACTCCATCATCGACTGTAGGCCATGTGCTTCTTGATGGTGGAATATTAGTTCTAAAAGGGCAGAACCAGATGAGTCAGTTTAAGTGTATTCAGACGGGGAGTGCGTCATCGGAAATCAGCGTTAGTTACGAGAGGGAGTAACATGGAGCAACGTAATCAGCAAGAGAATAGAGTTGTAGAACGTGAGATCATCGCAGGGATTAAGCTAGTAGAGACTCAGGTGAAGGTAAATGTACCCGTATTTGAGGAATACATCGTTAAGAAACCTGTGTTTGTCGATGAACCAATCAAGATTCCAGTGGGCTATGACACTGTTATTAACGCCCTAGCCCTAGAAATATCCGATAAGGTCATGGCGAATGTCCTTAAACAACTCGATGAGAAGCTGTCCAAAGCCATAGACTCTCGTATCTCAGAGATTAAATCCCCAAGAATCGTGGAGGAAGTTGTCATTAGATACAAAGACGTAGAGTTGGAGCGTCCTGTATTCAAAGATATTGACGTCTCCCGTCCAACTTATATTGATAAAGAAGTAATAAATCCTATACTTAAAGATGTAGAAGTTACTAATTGTATACCAATTGACCGTCCGGTGGTGAATGCAATCGTCAATGATGTGCGTGTTACAAACGCTATAATCAAAGATGTGGAGGTTGAAAGGGCTGTTGTTAGGGAGAAAATTATTGATGTAATCCATAAGAACTGCTTCTCAGTAGATGGGAAACCAATCTTATGAGTGTAAGACAAACTCCAGTATCACTTCCACTATCGGCGGCTGATGCCCGTTATCTCAAACTCGACCAAACAACCCCACAGACAACTGTTGGGACGTTTACGTTTCCAAAACTACAATTAAATACTGGAACGATTTCTGATGATTTATTTTCATGGTTGACTTCGGTTGGAGGGATAGAAAATTCTGGAAGTTTTGGGTATTGTACAAGTTCATCTAGCCACGGGGTAACTACCGATATTACAAGGGCGGCTCAATTTTCTGGACTCGGAATACATGCAAGTCTAACTGCAAGCTTTTGTTACGAAAGGCAGACAAGTTCTGGAGTAGATGTATGGTATTCTGGCACTTTCACAGATGGAGTCCAAACAGTTGTCTTATGCGACGAAACGAGGGCACTGTTTGTTGGTGGATTAACGCAATTAATTGGTGTAACAGAAACTTCAGATGGTTTAACTTATGTAAATCTTAATGACGGAACCTATGCCATAAACTCCGTAGGAAACTGCAACTTCGGAGCAGGAAACATCCTCACCACCGGAACTCTCGGAGCAGGGGCTACCACTATAACCAGTCTTTCTCTGAACGACACCAACACACAAATCACAGAGGATGGATCGGGAAACATGATATTAAAAGATGCTGTTGCAGGAAGTATAGCTTTGGTTGAGTTGTCCTGTCCTCCATTAGTGACAGGTACAGAATCAACGGTAGCAGAAGGAAATAATAATGTCACTCTATCTCCTGTCAAATCTAAGGTATTGATTAAGTATATCAACGTTGTCACTACCTCTACAGACTGGACTTTGACTCTTTATACGAAAGATGATTTTGCGACCGGGGCTATGGTGGTGGTCACTAACAGAAGTGGTAACTACAACGTCTACTTAGACTATCCCTACGAGGACGCCGACGCTTCGGGGGAACTACACTACAATTTTACCAGCGCTAGCGGATCAGAAACTCACGACATTGAAATCAGAGGATACGCCCTAAGATGATAACAAGAATAGATAAAGATACATTCAGGATTACGACCGAGGTTTCCAAAATAGTTAAGCTGTCAGAACTTAAAAAGGAGCTTGCTACAAAACAGTTCATAAACGCAGACATTGAAGCCACTGATACAGCAAGAAGTCTTGCCAAACCGGAAGAAGTGAAGTTTTACAAGCTTGCAATGCCAAAAGAAGATACGACTACATTAGAGAATTTAATCAAGCAACTTGAATCGGAAAAATGGGAACAATAGCTTATAACACATCAGCAAGTAATTTAGCATACATCTACCGAGCAACAGGTGGTGGTGTTACTTTTAGTGCAAACTTAACTGCTACTGCGGTGTTCGATTACTTTACAGATACGGCTGTTGTGAATGATGCTATTTATTTTGCTCATACTAGTTTTTGGAGTGATTTAGATTTGAATGTAGGTACAGCTTTATCAGGCACTGATGTAGTTTTAGTATGGGAATATTACAATGGTTCTGCTTGGGTTACTATGACAGACCTAACAGATAACACAGTAGGATTTACAGCCACAGGGGCTCATACAGTAGTCTTTCCTTGGCAAATAAATATGTCTACTGTAACAGTAAACTCTATTGCGAACTCTGTATTTATTAGATGTCGTATTGTTAGTTTAACTGCTATCACAGAGGGTGGAGCTAACCAAACAACAGCTGGTAAATATCACAATGGACTTATAGCAGTAACAGATTATACAGACGAAGCACCTTGTACTTTTACAGATATTTATAACTGGATGACAGCAAATCACCCAGAGTGTAATGTAACAAAGTCAAACAACATTTTTACTTTTCCTCAATGTGGATTTTCTTTTGCAAGTAGAGTTTTTACTACTAAAGAAATAATCTTTTGTGGAAGTGGACAAACAGATACAACTGCTCCGTTGTATAGTTTAGCGTATGTTACTGCTGGTTATCGTTATGGAGATATTGGAGTTGACGGTTCTATCTTTGTTTATAACGGTGGTGGAACTTCTGCTTCAACTATGCCATCGGCAACAACTACTAAAATGTATGGAAGTACATCTATGGCTTTAACTGCTGGATATCTTGGAGTAAGAGCAGGAGAACATGTTAATTGTCTTTTTGATTTTATTACTGGAAACTACCAGCTTGATGAAGGAGATTATACAAATTGTGTTTTTAAAGGTGGTTGTATTCTTTCTTTACCTATTACAGGCTCTTTTACAAAATGTTCTTTTTATTCTGTAGGACAGATAGCTTATGTATATAATAATGGATTTACTTTGCGTGACCCTATTTGGAATGCCTTATACTTTTTTTATATGTACCAAACATATCAAGATATGGTAATCAATTTAGTAAACCCTAGTCCAGCACCAGCAGGTAATGGCGATATTGATTCTTTCGTTAGAATCCCTAGTTTATCATACGGAAACTTTGCTAAATGTTGGTTTTATGACGATAGTCTGGGAACTTATACAGACTACACAACAGCTTTAAGCAACGCAACTGCAAATGATGTCCCTATAAATGGAGATGTGGGAGATATACTTTATTGCTCTCAGGCCACAACAGCTAGAAACTTTATTCCAGCTTTAGAAGTTACTTGTGCAAACGCTAGTAATGATTATGTTTATGCTATTGAATGTTATCAAAGTAGTGCGTGGAGAACTGTTGCTATTTTAGCAGATGGGTCTTTAAACTTTACACAGAACGGAGAATTATGGTTAAAGAATGTTAATCAAGCAGCGTTTACACTTTTAACAGTAAATGGAGTTTCAGGTTCTTGGATAAGAATTAGAATAGTAACAAAAGGCACAGGAACACCAACACTAACAAAGTTAAGATGGAAAGACGCAGCAGGTTCTTCTGATTGGAGAATAAACGAACAATATACTTTAGATGTAAATGTTATTGATAAAGACAGCAACGCAATAGCTTCAGCTACTGTAAATATTTATGATTCAACTGATACTTTACTAGCTACTGCTTCTACTGATGCAAATGGAGATATAACTCAACAAGATGTTACTGTTGGGTATTATGTTCTTTCGCCTTTGGATTACACCGCAGGAGATGGATATATTAAAAAAACAACAACTAATCCTATTACTATTAAAATATTCAAAGACGGATATGAAACTTATTCTCATACAGCTTCTATGTTAGAGGCAACTGCATTAACAATAAAATTAAGACATTCTCTATCACAGGGTAGAGATGAGATGGCTGTAGCATTTAAATAAGGAGATAGAGTGATTAATTTAAGTAAGGAGTTGTTATCTGAATACGGTCAACGGTGCATTGAAGCGGAGATCGCAAATGCAAAACTACAAGAATGCAAACAAAGAGTCGCCGCAGAACTTGGAAGAAAACCAGAAGTCACAAGAGGAACAGGAGAAGCAAAACCGGATTCACAGGAAGTACCCAAGTAAAGAGTTGGGTTGGTATGAAACGTGGTGTTTTGAGGGGAGTTCTTAATGAATGATGAGAGAAGGTCGAATAGCTTTTGCAATCTGTACGAGGTCCATTGCAAGGAAGCATTTGAAGAATTAAAACAAGACATTAAAGAAATTAAGAAGATATTGGTTGGGAGTAATGGGGATAGTCTAGTTACGAAGGTTGCTCTTAACACGCAACACCGCAACTGGATGGAATCTTGGGGAAGGGCCATACTGATAAGTGTTAGCATCTCAACACTTGGAAGTTTGGCTTGGGTATTAACCGTTAATGCTAGATAATGGAGGAAATATGGAATTTATACTTTGGATATTCGCTGCTGTTGTTATTGGTATTGCAATTGGGCCTATCGTTATTAACTGGATTAAGAGTCTCATAAATCATAATTGAGGTGAGATATGGCAGATGCGCCTGATAATTGGTCTTGGAAAAAGTTTCTTCTTGGTGTGTTTGATGGCCGTAATTACGCTAAAGCTCTGGTTTTTGGCGTTTGTCTTGCTATTATTATCACACTTAGCTATTGTGTTATCACTGTGGTTAAAAGTAGAATCATTAAACCGATTCCTACTCAATCAGTCGAAACCAATCAAGGTGAAATCACGACGAACAATATCGACGAAACTAAAAAGGGCTGGCAACTATTTGGCGGTTTGGTTCAGATAAATAACTAGATTCCTCTAAGCTGATCCCTAATTTTCTCTAGTCTGGAATTCTTATCCTTATTTATCTCTCCGAATAAGAAGATTCTTTTGTTTCTAAATATAACTCCACCCTCTTCTTCGATATTAAACTTAATTTTATTTTCTCTACCTATTTTTTCCTTCACCTTCTTTTTTTCTATTAATATCTGTTCCTTTGCTTGTGCAAACCTCTCCATTATTTCTCCTTTTACATACTAAACATTTACACCAATCGAAACATTCTTTTTGACCTGTGGGGAATAATCCCCTACTCTTACATCCCATTAAATACTCACATGGATATCAGTATACAACAAATTCATTCCATCTGACTGTGATCTCCTTGGGGTAAGTTCTATCTTAACAACCCCAAGATCACTTGGAGTAAGCATCTTAGCGGCAACATAAGACGGTTTTCCACAAACATAACCCTTTAAGAAACTACCCGTCCTAGCATACATAATCTTTTTCTTCTTCAAGTAGCAATCCCTCTTTCCTTGGCTTAAATAAAGTACACTTTGAAAAGCTACTGACTTCTTGTGGTCATGTCCCTGAAGATAAATATCACACCAAATATTATTATCCATCTGCTGGACCTTATTAAGCGACCCTCCAATAAGCCTTGAGGCTCCCAGTCCATGATGTGCATAAATATCTATAGAAGCTGAATGGTGAATATCTTTCTTAAGAATTAACCTTATAGCACAACTTACACCCAGATACTTACATCCTAGATACTGGCACATTCTTTGAGTAGATGTAGAACCATCGGAAAACTTAGCATAGTGGTTTCCCTCGATAAGACCGATGAGTTTACCCTTCATAAACCCTATCTCTTTGCACAGGTCTGTTACTCGCTTGTTATAAACATCATCAAGCGATTCCTGAGTAGACTCATGCAGATCGTCATTATTAAGAACCTTCCGTTCTGAATAAGATGCAAGATCATCATAATCACCCATACCAAGAAAATAGCACCTATCTTTTTTCTTCGCCCATTCAAGAAATTCCATCCAATGCTTCACATCACATAGCGGGGCGAATCGGTGAACGTCTCCAAATGGTATTAAGTATATCGGCTCGTTCACATGGTCATATTTAATATCATATTTATAGACCTCAAAAAGACTATCCTGATATCCCATTATTCCCCCTTTGTTTTCCAGTATCTAAACCACTCGTCCAACTCTTTTGATAAATCATTCTTAATTTTCTGAAACTGGAACTTATCTAGTTGATAAAGCCATAGGCGGTCTATCTTACAGAGTATATGTTGAAGTTGCCCAATTCTATTTTTAATCTGACGATGAGACATTCTATTTCTTATTCATTTCATACATAATAACGTCGAGGATTCTTACAATGGCCTTACCGATTAATTCATCCTCCCTAGTTATCGACAACTCATTCCAATCAGCCCAAACCAGGTCTCTAAGAATACACCTTAACTTAACTTCTAACCTTTTTGCTTTTTTTGATGTTCCATCATGCACTTTTCGCATAGTGTTATAACCCATCCTTTCGTTTGTTTTACTTTATTCATAGAACCACAATTCTCGCATACAATAGAAGAAAGTCTTTCCGCAAAGTTAATCATGCCTTGTTGTCTTTCATTACACCCATAGGTATAAAATCTTAGAGTTCCATACTTTTCTTTTACTTGAGAAGCTACAAGCTGAGGATGATGATTATTATCAGTATCCCATTGAAGCAAATAACAAAGATTATCTAATACCCAATACCAACCGTCTCCACAACAAACACCATTTTTAAGTATCTTCGGATACTTCTTTATTAGGTTACTATTCTTCATCTTCAACAAACTCCAAATGGCCTTTAGCACAATACCCAAGAGAATGAATCAGTCCTTCTACAATATATAAAACCTCATCAAGAAGAACTTCATTTTTGAATTTTGCGGATACTTCCGTGTGTTCATTTTTTAGATTTATCTTCTTCATTTCTTCCACCCTTTCCACACTCAGGACACTTTATAGAACCATAGTCTTTGTAGTCCAGTGGTCCGATAGGACATGCTTCTCCGAAAGGCCATAAGCCGTAACCGTAACATGTATCACATTTTTTCATTTCCCATTCCTCCGCATTCTTTCCAAGATATCTTCCACCCGCTTCATTTCACCCTCCACGGATTCTTAAACAGACCCTTAACCCACATCACTATAAACGCCACAATCGCACAGATTCCTACGAAGAAGCCGATGAGGATGGCTAGTATCGACTTCATATCATCCCCGCCTCACGGCATTTTTGGAGGGCTTTATCCGCTCCAATCACGGATACCCAATTCTCTCCACTATGCGAAACAAACTTATCTCTTAAATACGTTAACGCTCCCGCCGCCTCCTTCCCCGCTTCCAATTGTGCCTCAAGACGTTTGATGGGGAGGGATATTGATAGCAAAGCATTCTCAGCTAATTTAATCTCATACTCCCGTCTTTCTGGAAGCATATCTCCGTCAGCGATGCAATGTTTGTTGGAGTCTAAGGCTTCTCGCAAGCAGACAGACTCCTTCGCCAACTCGTCTATCTTCTTCGCCTGACTCGCATTCAAGTCATGTGATTCTGCTAGGGAGGAGGCCAGTTCCTCGATCCTACATTGCAGTCCAGAAATATATTTAAGCCTTGCCTCTGGGACCTGTTTCTCATCTCCATCTAACTTATTCAAGATCCTTACAACCTGT
>Ga0172381_10006540_pt1 | contig 11641 bp, 22 predicted proteins | sample Leawel6488metaG_FD_119754 | JGI IMG/M metagenome (GOLD analysis project Ga0172381, IMG submission 119754) | Leachate microbial communities from a municipal landfill in Southern Ontario, Canada - Leachate well 64-88 metaG | ecosystem: Engineered > Solid waste > Landfill > Unclassified | place... | reverse complement strand
TTGGGAAATAAATAAATTTGGGAAATAAATAAATTTGGGAAATAAATAAATTTGGGAAATAAATAAATTTGGGAAATAAATAAATATGACAATAACTTTATGCACAGAATTAGAAGCTCAATATAAAGCAGGAAAAAATTACAACAGCACAAGTGTAACTTCAACTTTAGTTCAAAGTTTTATTAATCAAGCAGAAGGTATTATTTGCACTGAAGCAAGATACGACTTTGTAACTAATTACACCGGATTAACTGCAGTAGGAAAGTTCTTTCTAGCTAATTTAGCTTCGAGTTTAGCCGCTTTCTTTATGATAAGTTACGACATGTCTGGGTTTACCAGCAGAACAGAAGCTCAAACAATGCTAGACACAAATTGGACAATTGTAGTTGAATCTTTAAATTTGATTAGAGACAATACATTTAGAAATTTCATCAAAACTGGAGTTGAAGCATAATGGTTTCTTTATTAAAAGCAAAAAGCTTTATTAGAAGTGGAGAGGGTTCAATAGCCTCTTATTCTTATACAGATATCGCAGAAGGGATCGGTTATTCAACTTTTTACGGAGCAATTGTAGCACATTCTGCAACAGGTGGAGGAGCGAATATTGTAGAACCAATATTAATTAATTTTACAGATTACAACGCCCAAGGAACTGTTGTATTCAACGAGGGTGTTTCAATACCATCAGCAGGAACAGTTATGATTGATAAAGATTTTGATTTAACGCCTTTTACTTTTCCTAAAACAATTAAAGGAGTAGCAATAGTTAACTTTTCTGGAGGTTATCATTCCTCTTACGCGGGAACTCAAAACGGTTATTACAAAATAATAATTAGAAAAGTTAGCGGAGGAGTTGAGACAGATTTGGTTACAACTTACACAAAAACAATAGGTTCGGATACTGATGTTTATGAAAGTTTCACAGTCCCTTTAGCAATCCCAATTACAAATTTTAAAAGTGGAGATATTCTTAGATTAACTATTCAGGGGATAGCTAGCGAATACACCGACGCTACAGCAAACACAATGAGAATTTATTGTGACCCGATGAACTCTACTCCACCATCAGGAGCAAGTTTCACTTATCTTAAATTTAGAGTTCCTTTTAGGATAGACGTATAAAAAAAATAAAAAATATGGCAGAATATAGTTTAAACAACGCAACAACAACGGACTTGGCAACAAGTGAAACTTCTAAATGGAGTGCTGATAGTTACACTGTTGCTGGACAAGCTTTAGATGTATCAATGGGAAAAGGAGAAATTGAAGTAACTTTCCCTTATGCTACAAAATATCTGGGTTACTACAAAAGATATGGTCAGTTAAAGAAAGCTATCGATACATTAGCGATATATGTCGTAGGTAAAGGTTATAATTGCGATACAAGAACAAAAGTTTTGCTTGATCATTTGCAAGGTATGGGAAACGATTCATCTCATGAGATATTTTTTAATTGTTTTGTCATGAGTTTAATTGTTGGAGATTCTTTCGCTGAAATAATTAGAAGCAAAAAAGGTTTACTTTTAAACTTAAAACCGATTTCTCCAGAAAGAATGAAAGTAATTTTACAAAATGGAATTATAAAAAGATATGAAGTTTTATCTTTAAATGGAGAATTTATAAAAATTCCTAAAGAAAATATTTTGCATATTTGCAACGATAGAATAGGAGATGAACAGCATGGAACATCTGTTATCGAGGCGTGCACTTGGGTTATTGACGCTTTAGAAGAAGCACGAAGAGATTATAGAATTGTTTTGCATAGAAACGTAGTTCCTTTAAGAATAATTGAAGTTGATACTACAAACACAACAGAGTTATCAACATTAAAGGCACAATATAAAACAGCAATTCAAAACGGAGAAGTTTTAATTGTCCCTAAAGGAACTGTTAGCATAACTTACGATAAAATTGTAATTCAGGACCCGATAGCTTGGATTCAAAGCTTAGAAAATTATTTTTATCTTGCTGTTGGTATTCCAAGAGTAATTGCATCCCCGGACGGATTATCAGAGGGAAGTTCAAAGGTTGGTTATCTTGTTTTCGAGCCAATTTACACTTATCGACAAATTCTTTTAGAATCGGACTTATGGAATCAAGTAGGATTAAGAATTAAATTTAATAGACCTGCAAGTTTATCAGACAACATTTCAAGCAACGAAGAAAAGAATACAAGTCAAACAGGATTTCAACCTAAAGATATGGCTGTTACAGGAGGAAGAGAATAAATGGCAAAAAGAACAAAGTTAAAACAAGATAATTTAAGAAAAATAGCAGTATCTAATGCAATTAATCAAAATGCAATAAGACAAGCTTCAATTAAAAATCCAAGTGGGGGAAGTTTAGGACAAGGTGTTTTATCTCAACAAGCAACAAATCAACAGCAATTAAATTCTCCAATTTCTTCTTTAATGACCAATACAGACACAGATAATTATATTAAGCAGGCATACTCGGAAAATCCTGAATACTGGAGCCAAAACCTAGGAGAATTGAAAAGAGAAGCAATTAATAGAGCATATGGGGATATACAAAGAATAAACTCAGGAAGAATGACTAAGGCAGAAGAAGAAGTAGCAAATAAAAAAGCGTTAGAAGAAGCAACTAAAAATCAAGAATTAGCTGGACAACTTGGACAAGAGAATATACCACAAGATCAATCAACAGGACAAGTTCAAATCGAAGAAGGTAAAGTTACACCAATAGATTATGGTCAGGCATTAACTCAGGGAGCAGTTTCAACACTTCCAAGCACTCTTGCAACTGCAGGAGCAGGAATAGGAGGTTTGGCTTTAGCAGGTGGAGCTATTGGTTCTGTTGTTCCAATTGCAGGAACTGCAGTAGGAGCAGCTATTGGAGCAGGAATAGGAACTCTTGCAGTTGCGGCTAATGTTTTACGAGGAGTTCTTTCTAACATTAAAAAACAGAAAACAGAAAACATCAACGCTCAAAGAAGTATTTTAACTAATGGTCAAACAAACTTAAGAAAATTAGTTATGACTGCAAAATCAACAAATGATGTTCAAGTAAGAGCAGACGCAGTTTCTGCATTCAATACACAATTAGAGAGAATTAATTCAGCTTATTCCCAAATAAAATTAGATACTCAAAATGATTTATTAAAATTCGAAGACGCTACTGAAGATTTACAAGCATTCGAGAATTTTTATTCTTCAGGAGGAGCAAAAGATTATTATGTTCAATCAATGAATTTAGCTTTAGTTGGAGATGTCGACGAAGATTCTTTAAATCAATTAATGTTGGAGTATGAAATTGAAAATGGAAACTGAAATAATAGATTCTCTTTTTAATTATGGAATTGCTGGTATTATGCTCGGATGGTTTATGTTTAGAATTGAAAAAGTTATAAAAAACAACACAGATGTTCTTGGAAAGGTAATAAATAAGTTATAAAAACGAAAGATATATAAACACTAACTAACTAAGTATATCATGACAAAAGAAATACAAGGTGATTTAATCCTTACTGAAAACACAACATTTGAAGAGAACTTAATTGTTCACGGAGATATAAGATGTGAAAATGGAATTTGGAACATCAACGCTTATGACATCAAAGCTTGGAACATATCATATTACGCTGTTGTATTTGCTTATAATTCTTTTAAATGTGAAAGTGTTAATGGAAGAAGAAAAAATTCAAAACACTTTTGCTTAGATAAAGAAATAGAATTTAAAGGTAGAAAATATGGGTTGGTAGAAAAATGATGTTTGAAATACTTCTTACTATTGTTTTTTTTATATGCGGAATTCTTATTTTTGGATTTCCCAAAAGAAATAAATACCCTCATTACGATAAAATATAATGGAAGATAATCAAAAACCAGTTCAGCAAACAGCAGATACAAAATCACTTCTAGATAAATCACAAGATATGATCAACTCTCTTAAGGCAGAAAATGATAGAAGAGAAGAAATTTTAAAGAGAGAAGAGTTGCTTAAAAATACACAAATTTTAGGCGGAGTTTCAGGTGGGACATCCCAAGCAAAACCAGATTTATCTCACGAAGAAAAAATAAAACAAGGTGTAAAAGATTGGGTTAAAGGTTCTGCACTTGAAGGATACGTAAAATGACATTAGAAAAAAAAGATTGGGAAGAATCACTTAAAGCTTGGAAAAGTATAAAACAAAGAGCAGAAATAGATTTGGAGCAAGCAAACTTTTTTATTAAATCTTTGGAGGAATTTATACAATGCACCTATACATCATTACCAGAGGATGTAAACACGAAGTAGATAGATTTGTAAACGAATTATCTGCAAAATATCTTCCTTACGAATACGATAATACAAAACCAAAAGGAGTTGTTCAGGTTGGAGTTAGACCAATTCAATTATATGAAATTGCATTTCCCGAGGAGCATTTAGAAAAAATGTTAGCGACAATTAAACCAAGTTTGTTTCATAAGTGGGAAGCAAAATTTATGTTTGTTTTAAGAAAAATTTTAAAAAGCAAACCAATTCCAAAAATTAGCGACGATGTTCTTCCAATGCCAATTTATAAGGACAATATAGAGATTGCAGGAATTGGAATTAAAAAAGATGCTTACAAAGATGGAATTGAACAAATTTAAATTCACCCTAACTCTTCTCTAATTACTCACTAAGTTATTCGGTTTAACGAAAGATTTAAATAGTTTTTAATTCTAATTAGTTTATGGCAGACGAAGCAGTATGTATTGAAACACCAACAAAATTTGCGAGATATGTAGTTGCCGACGGAACAGGAATAGCAAAAGGAACAATTCTTAAAATTTCAGCAGACCCAAATACAGCAGCAGCAAGTGCAGGAGCGGATATTTTTGCAGGAATAGCAACCGAGGAAAAAGTTGCAAGCGATGGAAAAACACAAATTGGAACAGCTATCGACGGAGTTTGGGATATTAAATGCGCAGGTTCAGCAGTTACACTTGGACACTTAATCGCTTTATCAGGAGCAAATTTAATTCGAGATAGTGTAGAAGCTGACTTCCCTCTAGGAGCAGTATTCGGAAAAGCACTTGAAACAGGTTCAGCTTCAGAAGTAATAAGAGTGAGGTTAGGTTTAAACTAAAATGGCAGATTCAGTTGGAGAACAAGATTTAAGGAAGGAATATATTGATACAATTGTTAAAGCTGTTGCTTTAGCAGAATACAAACTTATTACTCTTTGCACAAAAACATCAGCTAACGCTTGGACAGAATCTTATTACAGGGAGACCAACACAGAATTAACTGGTGGAACAGGTTCAGCAGTTAAAGGAATTCCAAGATTAGCGCCTTTCCCAAGTGCACAAGTTAATTTTACAAAGGTTAGTTCTATAATCGATAAGTACGGATTAGAGGGATTAATTCCTTACGAGGATGAAATTTTAGACAATATTCCAGTAACTCAAAGAACTATTTTAAGAATTGGAAGAGGAGTTTCTTATTCAATTGACGTAGAAATTGAAGCAAGAATTTCAGCAGATTACGGAAATACTTTTGCGATAACTGCAGGAAATGAGTGGGATTCTGCAACAGTTGCTAATAGAGACCCAGTTTATGACATTCTCTATGGAATAAATATGCTTAGAGCAGACAATATCGAAGCTATTGGAAAAGGATATTTAGTTCTTAACGGAACTGATTACACAAATGTAATTAACAACGATAAAGTTATTAAAAATCCAACTTTCAAAATGTATGATGTTGTAGCTAATGGAGTTGTTGGTCAATTATGTGGATTAAAAATAATGGTTACTGACGCTATTACCGCTGACACCGCTTATATTATTGTAGATAAAGAAGCTATGACTTGGAAAGACACAGTTCCTTTAACAGTTGTTCAGAAAGTCGACGAAGGTATTTCAAGATTAGTTCGAGCATTCCAGTTGGGTGTTTGCCAAGTTCAAGTTCCTAACGGAGTTTGTAAAATTACAAATACGAGGGCTTAAAATGAGCGATGATATTCTTAGACCAAAAGTCATTGTAGTTCCTGTTTGCAATCCAGCAACTTTAACAACTGCTGAAATTGGAAGTATGGTTATTTCAGGTGGAAAATTATTCTTTGCAGCAAGTAAAGGTTCTTTTGAATTAGTAACCTCGGGGGCATTTTAAATGGCAGCTGGAGACGTTGAGGTTAGAATTGTTAATTGTTCAACTGCAGATATTGATACCGCAGTTACAGCAATGAGAGTAACTGCAGGAGCAAATGGAAAGTTTATGATGACTTCTATAGGTCCGCAAAAACAACAGGTTGTAATAGTTGCAATCACCGAGGCATAAATGGCAGCTGGAGACGTTGAGGTAACAAATACTCCAATACAAGCTTTAAAATGTTGGGGCTACAAAGGAATAAATGGCAGAGTTTATCTTCCAATTGATTCTACTTTATTTTTTACAAATAAAGATTTTACTATTTCAGCGCGTATTAAGTATAATGAATTAGGAACTTCTAAAGGTTTTATGTCAAGATACATAACAATAGACGGAGAAAGAGATTTTGTTTTTGAAATTAACACTTCTGGAAAACCATATTTTGGATTGTATGAAGTTGGAGGATTATCTACTGGAATAAAGATTTGCAACGCAGCTGATGTTGTTGTTGCTGATGGAAAATGGCATTGTGTTATTGCTAGATATAATTCAACTACCAGAGAATTAATTTGTTATGCTGATGGAACGGCTTCTGCTCCTTATACTATGGTTAATGCTGCTAATAATGGAAATGTTCAAAATCCTAACTCTTTTCAGTTAGGTTACGATCAAAGAATTTCTGCGGCCATGTATTTTAATAATAATATTGCAGATGTTCAATTCTTTCAGACTCTTTTAACTAGCGATGAAATTACAAAAGTTTCAGAAGGAGTTGAAGTTTTGCGAGGATTAAAATATAGATGGAATTTTAAAAATAATTCTTACGTGGACGATATTGGAAATGCAACCGCAACAAATGTGAACGGTGATTTATCAATTAATGATGGAAATTTAAGCCCGGCAATAAAATCTCAGAGAGTAGCTTCTACAGATAAATGGTTATTAACTTCTGGAGAAAAATCTGATATTCTCGTCGCAAATATAGAATAAAAAAAATAATAAATTTTTATGCAATAATCTGGTAATAAAAATTTGTATTACTTAGATCTTACAATAATTAGAAAATTTAGTCTTTAGTTTTGTATCTAAATCAGATAATCTTTTAACGTCAGCTTCTAAAAGAGTTGGAGAACGAACTTTTATAGTCCATTTGTAACTTCCTTTAGCTGTCATTTCTAAAGATATGCTCTCTGTGTTAGAATCAAAACTAGTTTCTACTGGAAAATTTGGTTCTTCCATTATTCAATTTTGTTAATCAAGAAAGCGTCGACATATTGTTCAGTTTTAGGATTTCTATTCCTTACTTTTTCAAAAGTTATTTTCTTTCCAATTAAGTTTCTAGGCATTAATTTATTAGATTTACAAAAGTTTATGTTAGTTTTGTTTAGTCCAATTTTTCTATCTCTACCTGCATACTCAAAAATTACATCTATCTTTGGTTTGTTATCTTTAGAATCGTTGTATAAATCTATTGACTTAACAGCAATTACAAAGGGAAAAGTAACATCTGAAGCTTTTAGAAATTCTCCTGAAAAATCGTCCCAATTATCGTTTTTAATTTGATTTTGTTGTTCCATTGTTTTATATCTCCTATGGTTTAATTAGTCACAAGACGCTAAACGTCTTGCCGTGACAATATATTTAATCTCCATTTCTCCCCTATGGCTAAGTATCCTTTTCATTGTTAGTTTAAATGATGTATCATACCCTGCTTTTGGATAGGCTAGTTCATACTCAATCATCCAACTATAAACGTTCTTTGCTTTATGAACATCAAATTTATTAATTATCATTTCCTTAACTCCTCCCATTTATCTAATGCTTTTTTATTTGCTTCAATGTCTTTTTCTGAACAAATATATTTTTTATGTTTAAAACTAATTCTCAAAGCTAAAGTTGAACTAATAATAAAATCTAAATTTTCTCCTTCAAAAACAATCGGAAACTTTTGCTTTGGTTTAAAATAAATTGTTTCTTCATCTGAAATTCTATAACTTAAAAATTTAGTGTATATTTGTATGAAATCTCCATCCCTATAAGAAGTTGCTTCCTCTTCAGTGCATTCTTCAAATTCATCTTTCAATAGTTCTTTAAGTTTTTCTTTAGTTGTCATTTTTTCTTACCCTCAATTAAACTTAATAGAAACTTTCCCCAAGAAGATTTACTTTTATTTTTTTCTTTTAAAATCTTTTCAAATTCTCTATCTTCAAATGGAACATTTAATGTTTTCATTCTTTTACAACCTCTAATTTTACTCCGAAATTAAAAATGAATTTTCCTTCAGCACCTCTCAAATCAGCACCTATCAAATTAGCACCTATTAAAGTTTCAATTTCTCCAATTTATTCTCCACTAAATCTATTTAATATTTTTATTGTCATGATATACTTAGTTAGTTAGTGTTTATATATCTTTCGTTTATTCAACAGAAACTATAACTTTATAGTCTCCCTCGAACTTTAAAATAGAATTAAGAATTTCTTGTTTTTTATTTTCAGACATTGATTTGGGTTTTGATTGAATTAATTTAATTTGTTTCAATTCCAAATCAAGAACAAAAACATCAATTGGAGAATGAGAGCCTGCAGAACGAAAAGCCAAACGACCTTTAGAACGATGAAAATTAACTATCTTACGTTCTTTCTCTGCACCTTTACGATAATTTAGATTGACCATCTTCAAATAACTTCTCTCTAATATAAGTAATGTTGCCCTCTTTGTAGTATTCCCAATGAAACCTAGAAAGTGCAGTGTTAATGTATTCAATTGCAGTTCTTCGAGCACAAATTACTTTATCACAGATTAAATATATTAACTTTTCATGATCTATCTTCTGATTGCTTCTAAATGCGTTTTCAATAGCTGTGGAAGTTAGATTAACTGCATTTGCTCTTTCAGATTTTTTAGTCATAAGAAAATACACACTCCAACAATTAAAGAGAAAGCAACTCCGATAATAAATCCAATTCCTAAACAACTTAAATTATACATATAAAACACACACAATTAAACTATTTAAATATTTCTAAAAACACAAAATCGAAACATTTAAAAGAGAGTATTTAAATGTATACCTACCTTTGTGTGTTGTGTGCTACTTTTAAGAGAGAGAGGTAAAGAAAAGTAACACAAAAGAAACGGAGAGAGAGAACGTATGGAGTAGCTTCCCAAATAGTATTGAGCTTCAATCTGCAAAACATAACGCACAACACACATCTATTCTCAAAAATGTTGTAGTGGTCTCATCAGATAACCGCAGTCTCTTCATCTAAGACCTGATAAATGTTTTTTTCTTTATAATTTATTTAAGTAGAATAGCTATTTAAATGTTTTTAATGAGATAATAGAGCGCTCCGTTCGCTTCGCTCTCTCCGCGCTTTATTCGAATTAGTAGTCTCCCCCTAAACGAAAGTCTTAAGTATTTAGAAGTCTTACTTTTACCGCAGTAAAAGTAATTTACACAACAAAACATTTCTTTAGAGGATTAAGCACAATTCATTAACAAGCGCGATAGAATGGAAAGTAACGGAGCTGTCCACTGGAAATGTAGGTTAAAAAGTTCCACTAGAAATGTAGGTGTTAACCTCTATTTCTTATGGAAAACAGCTAATTTAGTCTATTTATACGTGTAAAGATACGCACAATCAGGCTTGTACGAACCTTTTAATGATTAGTTTCCACTGGAAATGTAGGTCTTAACCTTGATTTCCTATGGAGAATTATAACCTTGATTTCCAATGGAACTGTAGTCGTATGTGCAAGACGACAAGAGCGAGCAAAGCGAGCGATTAGATAAGCGACGTTTAAAAAATTTAAGGGGGGGTAGGGGGGGTTCCCATCTTGACAGAAATTTTCTAAATATTTATAAACACACACAACATTAAAATTTAAATGATAATTTATGATGATTGGCAGTTAGAGTTTTTAGAAACAAAAGGAGATAAAATTTTATGTTGTGGGAGACAGATTGGAAAAAGTGAAGTTTGCGCTAAAGATGCTGGAGATTATGCAATTAATAATCCAAAGAGTAAACCAATAGTTATGATTGCTCCAACAGAGCGTCAAGCATATGGTTTATTTACAAAAACACTTAATTATCTTCTTGAAACATCTCCTAATTTAATTGCAAGCGGAAAAGATAGACCAACAAAAGAGAGAATTAAGTTAAAAAATGGTGTCGAGATTTATTGCCTTCCAGTAGGTAAAGACGGTTTAGGAATTAGATTTTTAACAATCGGAAGATTATATGTAGATGAAGCAAGTAGAATTCCAGAGCTTGTCTGGGATGCAATAGAGCCAGCATTACTAATAACAGGAGGAGACGAGATTCTTTTATCAACTCCTTTCGGAAGTGTTGGAATGTTTTATGAGGTCTTCATTAATAAAGACGAAGCTTATAATTCTTTTACAAGATTTTCACAAACAAGCGAAAAAGTAATTGCAGAAAGACCAATAAGTGAAAGTTGGACAGAAAAACAAAGAGAAAAGGCATTGCAAAAATTAGAACAAGCAAAGAAGAGATGGAGTGTTAAAAAATACGCTCAAGAATATCTAGGAGAATTTGTAGCTGATCTCCATAGATGGTTTTCTGATGAATTAATTTATAAATGTGCAACAGGAAAGAGAGAAGAACTCGATAAGACAACAATAAATTATCTTGGTTGTGATATTGCAAGAATGGGAGAAGATGAAGGAACTTTTGAGATTTTTAAGAAAGTAAAAAATAAAATTATTCAAGTTGAAAACATAATAACCACAAAGCGACTAATTACAGAAACAAGAGATAAAATAATTGAGTTAGATAATAAATATAACTTCAAAAGAATATTTATCGACGCTGGAACAGGTGGTTTAGGAGTAAGTGTTTTAGATATTTGTTTAGAAGTTCAATCAATTAAGAGGAAAATGGTTGCAATTAACAACTCAACAAGACCTCTTGAATGGAATCCTGATAAAATAGACAATCCAAAATCAACAGGACTCTTTAAGAACGACCTTTATGAAAACTTAAGAGCATTGATGGAACAAGATCTTATAACTCTTCTTGACGACGACGAGATAATAGCGTCTCTTCAATCAGTCCAGTATGAATACGTAATTACAGAAAACCAAGAGACACGTCTAAGAATTTGGGGGGACTACACTCACATTGTTGAAGGAATTATTCGAGGAGCTTGGTGTAATCAATACAAAGACGTTAAGCCATTCATAGAAACATTTTAATAATTAAACAACCTCGATTTCCTATGGAAAAGAATTATAAAACAGAGGATTACATTAAAAAAGGAATTAGATTTAATGAAACAGAGGATTATTGCTCTAGTTTTTATGAAAAGTTATTCGGAGTTTGTCATAAATTTTCTTGTTATCTTCACGATAGACAATACAGGAACGAAGTTACAAAGAGATTAACAAGATTCGAAGCAGATAATGAATTTAGAAAAAATATTTTATTAATTTATAAGCTAAATAGAAAGCCTTTAGCTGGTTACTTAGTTTCTATACTTATGTTTTTAGGAGTTAGAATTTTTGCAGCTAAAAATTGGGAAATAAATAAATTTGG
>Ga0172381_10006538_pt1 | contig 11642 bp, 15 predicted proteins | sample Leawel6488metaG_FD_119754 | JGI IMG/M metagenome (GOLD analysis project Ga0172381, IMG submission 119754) | Leachate microbial communities from a municipal landfill in Southern Ontario, Canada - Leachate well 64-88 metaG | ecosystem: Engineered > Solid waste > Landfill > Unclassified | place... | reverse complement strand
TTATAGAACTCATAAAAAATTATGTTCTGCGTGTTGCTCATCAACTCATATAACATTACATCATGCTGTTTATGGAAATTTAGGTAATGAAAAAGATGAAAATTTATTTCCATTATGTAAATTGTGTCATGATGAATTTCATTCACTTAACGGGACTAAGGTAAATATGTTGGAAGAAACATTAAATTTTATAAAAAATAAATTAACAAATTATGAGATGTAAATATTGTAATAAAAAATGTGTACGCAATTTTAATTATTGTTCTGATTGGTGTAAGGAACAAAAAAATACTGAAAGAAAAAAATGGTATCGGGACTCCGACCATTCAATGAAGACAAGTATAGCACACATTTAAACTTATAATCATAACAACCTGTGGATAACTAAAAAAGACTCCAAAAAGGAGTCTTAATTATGTAAAGCGTTCATATTCCTAGCAACAGAATAATCTTCAACCATGCTGATAGGAGCAAGAACCTGCTTTTTGTAGGACGATTGTGTAACTTCATCTAAAGTTACCAATTTATTAGATGATGTCATCTTGATACTTTGAAAAAGTAAAAATGGCATATCTAATTCCCATAATTGATTGTCATAAAGAACTTTCATCTTGATATAATTATTTACTATATTATACCATAAAAATATTGTACTTCGAGAGAGATTCGAACTCTCACTACTACGTTTCTAAGACGTATGACTCCTACCAGTTGGTCTATCGAAGCATTGCGGAAGATGAAGGATTCGAACCTTCGTGGCTTTTACACCTCACCGTTTTCAAAACGGGAACTATAATCCATCTCTGTCAATCTTCCATGCGGAAAGCTATTTACTTGAAAAATATTCCTTTCAGAACACACTCTTTAGCAAAGAGGTACGATACCTTATCGTTTAACTTTCCATTGTGCCACAGGTTAGAATCGAACTAACTCTCCCGAAGGTATGGTTTTACAGACCACTGTCCACCCATTGAACATCTGGGGCATTGTGTTTCCACTTGGATTTGAACCAAGATAATTCGGGTAAGAGCCGAGTATTCTACCATTGAATTATAGAAACATAAACACTATGAGAGATAGTTAAGCTCTCAACCCATTTTCAATTTTGGATTGCTGGGTAAGACACTCTAGTTTATTTTAATAGTGCTTTGTGCGAAATAAGAGAATCGAACTCCTACATTTGGTGTGTAGAACCAATATTCTACCATTAAACTAATTTCGCATTGTGAAGGGTAGAAGAATTGCACTCCTATTCTTGGTTTAGAACACCAGAGTCCTATCTGTTGAACGAACCCTCCGTAGTCTATGAGGGTTCTGCCCCCTCGTCTCATCCTTGAAGGGGATGTGAACTGCTATTATTCGAATAGACCAATGTCCTTGATGATGGTAATGCTCCACCGTATCTAAAGTATCAGTTTAGTGTTCTTCTTTTAAACTAATCAAGGGTAGGAAATATTGGAGTCGAACCAATGAAGTTCGCTTATAAGACGAACATTTTGCCGTTAAATTAATTTCCTAATAGTGGCAATGGGGATTTTTTTATTTCACGTGATACCCACCACAGAATTTTCTTTATTTAAAATAAAGTTTGCATAAATTGTGGTATTCTTCGCCACCATGTCGGCATAGCTAGACTTGCACTAGCAACTTTCGGGTTTTGAATCCGTTGCGTTTACTAATTTCGCCATACGCCGAATGTCCGCTAAGGTGGATTCGAACCACCCCTGAATGGGTTTTAAATCCATTGACTCTACCTCTGGTCTACTGGCGGATTATTGTATCTGTAATCGGGATTCTGTTTTAGATGAAATTTGACTTGATTTAATATTACTATTAAATTCTTTGCGACTCTCCTATTTTTAGGCACGGTCTTGCACTCTTGTAGATATTTTGCCGTTTCACTTTACTCGTCTCTGTTCGCAATCCTCATGTTACCATGGATGGGCGTTACCCACTACAAAATTGAGTGTCCCGAATTTCCTCTCCTTAAAGTATCATCCGATACAATGTGCTTCCACGTGGTACTGCCCCACAACCTCCTGTTTTTCAGACAGATGTGCAGAGACTTCTACACCATAAAAGCATTGAGTCATTTCTCGGAATCGAACCGAGTCGTTATGGGTTTGCAATCCACAATGTTCCCACTTCACCAAAATGACATTGAGCCAAATGTCTGAATCGAACAGACGACAACTGTTTACAAAACAGTAGTTTTACCACTAAACTAAATTGGCATTGTTGCGGATATCAGAATCGGACTGACCCATCGAGCTTATGAGACTCAACTTTACACCAGTAAACCCGCAATATTTATTTGTCAAAGAATTGTGCCTCCACAGGGAATCGAACCCCGATGGTCTCCTTAAAGGGGAGTTATCCTACCGTTGAATGATGGGGGCTGGGGTGACTAATGAGATTCGCACTCATCACGCCTTCTTCACAGGAAGGAATGTTACTACTACACCATAGCCACTGCGGGACATTGGGGACTCGAACCCCAGTCACCCGATAGACAATCGGGGGTAATAAACCACTATACGAATATCCCATTGCTCACCCGAAGGGAATCGAACCCCTATACTTCGGTTAACAGCCGAATGTAATACCTTTATACGACAGATGAATATGTGAGCTAGGACAGATTCGAACTGTCGATAATAGTTTCGAAGACTATTGTGATGTCCACTTCACTACCAGCCCATTGTTCACAAACATGGATTCGAACCACGATATACTGGCTCAAAACCAGTAGTCCTGCCGTTAGACGATTTGTGAATATTTAAAGAACATAGTCAGAGACAAAGGAATCGAACCTTTGACACATCCTTCCAAGGGATGTATGATACCATTTCAACAGACTCTGGTGCGACATAAGGGACTCGAACCCTTTTCTTCTGTTTGGAAAACAGAGGTAATACCTATATACCAATCTCGCAATGCACACCCGATAGGAATCGAACCTACTAAAGCAAGTTTTGGAAACTCGCTACCATCCAATGGAAGGCGTATTGTGGACAATATCGGTTATGCTCCGATGTCTTCGCATTGCAAATGCGATATTATACTATTTAACTAATTGCCCATACACCATCCAAAAATGATGTATATATGTCAGATACCGATTATTTTAATAATCAGTGTGGACTAAATGGGACTCGAACCCATGTCTTTATGATTCACTTTGGTTTATCATAAATCAAACCCAGTTATTAGCCCATACCCAGATTTAACTCTGGGTAAATTGAAACGTGCCTTTCCAGAACAATCTAATTATAACATACTTTTAAACTTTTATGTAATTAAACTGTGGATAACTAATTCTTTATTTGATTTAGTTATATGATTTAGAGTATCTCTTTCGGTACTAGCTATGTTACTATTTGGATACTGTCTATTTTTTTGAATTTAAATTCCACCACCAACAACTACTGAAATTTTTTGCATCTTTACAATATCCCCAGAACCACCACAATAAAAAATCTGTTTTTAAACCAGCGTCATACATTTTCATTGCGTAAAAAGATGCTGGTAATTCTTTTCTTCCACTTAAAACTCTATCACTATTTAATCTATCAACGAACATTTTTATAATTTCCTGTCTTTTATTAAGAGGTTTTTCTAACCTTTTAATATCAACACTTTTTAAAATATCTGACATTTTTTGGTAATCCATATTAAGAGTGTATCATATTTAAAAACTTCAAGCAAGAAAGTTATCCACAGGTATCTAACGATAATGTTTTATGATGTGCTATACTCATAATATGAATATACTAGAGGAAGAAAAAAGAGACATAGACCAACATACTAAAAATGTCCGTAAGTTAATTTTAATAGAGAATTTAGATGAAATAGATTTAACAAAAAGTCGTAAAAAGAAGTTCATAAAATTTTATTACGATAATCTTGACATGAATTTATTAGAAGCATTAGATGAATTTAAAAAGAAACATGAGTAAATTAACTAAACCAGAATTTTTAACAAAATTAAATGACACATTCTCGGAATGTTATTTATTAGCAGAAAAGAAGAACTCTGATTATGCTGATAGTGATAATCCATTTAAAAACTTTGAGATGTCAACACAAGTTGGGGTTACTCCACCTAGAGCAATCCTTGTTAGAATATCAGATAAACTATCTAGAGTTAGTAATTTATTAGATAAACCAGCTTCTGTGGCGGATGAGAGTATTAGTGATACTTTAAATGATATTATAAACTACACAGCCATTTTAAAAGTATACCTAAATGAAAGACAGTAATTTGTATTTAGAAAGAAAAATAAAATTATCTGATGAATTGTCGAAGTTCATAAGTGATGATGATTTAACACATTTAGCAAATATGATTTTGATTGGTAGATTAATTCTACGTCAGAACCGTTTTCCTCTTAAAAAATATAAAGAATACAAAAATGGAAAAAATTAAACCAGTGATTATAACGGGTGATATAGAAACTTATCCAGCAAAGGTCTTAATGTATGGAAATACTTATGAACCAGTAATTGTTAAAATATTAGAGTTTCAAAGTATATTATCTTTTTCATACAAGATAGGTGATGGTAAAACTAAATATATAGGATTAAATACTATTAAGGGATATAAAGCTGGTGATAGAAATGATAAAAAACTAATGATTGAGATATCAAAGATTATGAATGAAGCAGATTATTTCTGTGGACAAAATTCAGATGATTTTGATATTAAGATTATTAAAGAGAGAATAATGTTTCATAAATTACCTCCATTGAGACCAGATATTTCAACACTAGATACTAAAAAACTATATAAACAAGTATCAAAGTTACCTAATAATAAATTAAACACAATAAGTCAATTTAATGGAGTTGGAGAAAAAACTAAACACACAGGAACAGATTTATTTATTGATTGTGGTAATGGAGACCCTAAAGCTTGGAAAACTAATGAAATATATAATAAACATGATGTTGATATAACTTATGCTGATTTACAATGTGTTTTACCTTATGTTAAATTAACAAAACCACAAATAGTTTTTACAAAAAATATTCAATGCTCTAATCCTTTATGTTTATCGCATAATTTAAGAGTTCACGATAAAAAACGTAGAGTAGTTGGTGGATGGAAGATACAATTTCAATGTCAAGATTGTGGAAGATATACAACAGATACACAAAAACAAATAGACTAAAATGAAAGAAATAACAACAGTTCAAAAAGCTAAAAAAGTTTTATACGAATTATCTCACACGTATATTCGTAAACGTGATAGTAAAGATAAAAATTGTATCGGTGGTAATTGTTTTGATTGTGGAAAGTGGTGTGAAGGTGGGCAATTTCAATGCGGACACTTTATACCAGATTCAAAAGGAGTTATAACTCGTTATCATCCTCATAATATGCACGGGCAATTCGCTGGGTGTAACATGAAGTATCAACAAGAATATGTAAAAATAAACTACACCCTAAAGATGATAAAACTGTATAGTAAAGATTATGTTGATAAACTTAAAAGGATGTCCGAAAAGACAGTAAGAGTTGATTTATTTTTCTATTTAAAAATGATTGAACTTTATAAAGAAGGGGATGAGAAAAAAATTATTAAATATTTAGAATCATTATGAAGAAACTTCTAAAATATATTTGTTCAAATTGTGGTAAAGAATGTAAAAATTTATATTATAATGAAAAAACTAAGGGATGGGAATGTACAAACTGTAAACCCTATTTAAAAGACTAAAAATAACCTTATTTTATAAGGGTCTCAATTTCTTAAAAACGCCTACAATGCCCTAGGTTGAAAATTAGGATGAAAATGACATAACTACCCATTTAACACAAAAATACCCCATTAAAGGGGTATTTCTTGTTATTTGATTGTTTCCATTATAGCTAATACTTCTGACGGATAAGTTGGTATAACTGTTCCGTTATAGTGATAAAGTATTTGTGTAGTATCTTTACCCTGATAGATAGGTAAATTTTTAAGTTTATATCCAACTGTTTCGATTGCCCTGTCAATGGAATCAAAACCTATTTTACATGAACCCCACCCGAAAGGATTATTTTGTGCCTTCGGATTTTTACACATATACTTTCCACCAGAAGTTTCTCTTATTGATATTGCTGGAAGTAATCTCCAATCTAAACCATATAAGTCTGCTATTTCAACCATCTTTCCACCGTATCCTTGAAGTGGCATATTTCGTTCCTTGTAATAATTATCTATTATTTCAGCACGATTATCCACTACTTGGATTACTTCATAATCTTTTGGTTTTAACATATAAATTCCAATTACTGAAATTAATATTAATACCAAAATTAATATTTGTTTTTTCATAGTGCGGTGATTTATACTTTCACCAAAGTTTGGTAATTACTTACCAGTCATATAGTTATTTATTGCTTTTGTTACTTCACCTAGTACCAAACCAATAATAGTAACTAACGAAGCACTTAATCCAGTAGAACCTAAATTTTCAATAATGAAATTTATTAGTGCTACTAATGCAACTGCCCCTCCACGCCAAGCCAAAGACTTTAGACGTTTAACGAATTGTTCTTTTGTCATATTTAATTGTATTATTAATAATATACAGTTTTACTGTACTTATAATAAGTATATCATACTTGTAAACTTTAAACAATCACAACCTGTGGATAACTAATATAACCAAATTCGTTGTTTATAAGTGTCGTCTATATCCAAATGCACATAAGTCTTGTTAATTCCTATTCCAATAAATCCCAAAGCATAAGCTTCCCCTACAATCTTTATTCTTTTTTGTGCGTCAGTACAGGCGATATCAACAGCTAATCGTTTTGTATGTGCTGAACCATCTACCCCACCAACCGCTTTGTTTTCTGATACTGTTCGATAACCAGAATTACAGACAATAGGAAATCCACATTTTTCTCTAAGTAAATCTAATTTATCTACTAGGTTAGTATCTAGGTCGGCTATTGTATGTCCTAGACTCCCTGTATTTTCTTCTAATGTAAAGTGTTTCCATTTCATAGTATTAAAACATTCTTTAGGTTTTCCTAAAAGGTAATATTTATGTGTTAAATCTGGTAATGATTTTAGATTGCAAAGTGCATGAGATAATTCATGTTTTATAGTCCAAGTTAATTTATCTCCGTCTAATGTAATTGATTGATTGCCCTCCATAAAAGTAAATGTATCTCCTATAACATACCTAACTATAATAAGTTTAGGATTTATAGAAGTAAGGTAATTAAGTCCACCTAAAAAATCGCACCTCCATTCTTTTGATATAAATATAACAATATCATAACCACTAGGAACTATACTTTTAAGCCATTCTTCACTTATTACTTCCATATCTATAGTCCCTGTAGGTGTATAGTATTTTTGTATATCATATTTAGGTCTTTTACTAATATACTTTTCTGTAATTTCTAATGGTTCTATTGAACTATAATAATTAACAATCTCTTTGATTTGAGATTTTAGAGATTTAGTTATTTTATTTTTTAATATTAAAACTTTCATTATTCTACTTTTTCTTTAATATAACTAATATCTGTTTTCATAACAGCAATATCTGTCTTCATATTTGAAATTATTTCAAGGGTTGATTCTTGTTCTGCATTTACTTCCTCGATAGCTTTTAGTCTACTGTTTGTATTAGCATACCAAATAACCATAGCACACATAAATGCTATTAATGTCCAATTATTCTTTATGTCTTCAATTACTGTTTTCATATTATTTCTTGTTTGCCTTATTCCAGATTTCTTCTAGTTGGAATTTGGTCTTAATTTGATTTTTATCCCATACTACAAGTGATTCCATTCCACTTCCACCATCTGGGAAACTATCTGGAAACATAGCACCATCATATCCATTATCTTTTGCGTATTTTATTACTTTATCTTTTAAATCTGGGTTATTGGCAAAGTAACTATTACTATCTAACTTTCTTCCTAATATTTTTTCTATGTCTTGTAAATCTTTTAAAATTAGAGGATTATTTACAATAACTTTATATTCTCCAACTTTTGTTCCACCACTGTTTGCATATTGTTCTGCACCAGATTCTTGTGGAGTAAGCCATATATCACCATCTTTATTTATTTCTCCAGCTCTATAAAATGTTTTTGATTCTTTCCCACGTAAATCTTTCTCAATTTTAGATAAATAATTAAAATCAGATTGAGATATTGAATAACCTTTTTTCTTTTTGGTTTTCATCTCATCTAAATAAGCCCAATCATAATTATCTTTTATAGAACCAGCATCCATAGCAAATTCCTCTGCACTCTTATATTTCTTGGCTTCTTGGAGTAGGGAAGACTCTGGGCTTACTTTATTAGCTTTCTTCCATATATCTGTTAGTTGGGATTTGGTTTTGATTGGTTGATATAAATCTTTGTGTTCATTTGTATTTAATGAACGCATATTTAATTCTTGCCCATCTTTTAGATATACATCACCACCTTTTGTTGTCTGATTACCATTTATTTTTACAACGATTTCTGGGTCATAAGATTTAAAATCTTTTCCTTTTGCACTTCCAATATCATAATATCCATCTAAAGATTTTACTTTTACAAAAGTTGCTGGAACTTCACTCCCCATATAACTAACTGTTATTTTATCTCCAGAGTTTATTAAATCTCCCGACCTATCAACATAATGACTAGGTGATAACGCAAACTCCTCTGCACTCTTATACTTCTTGGCTTCGGTGATTAAAACATCTTCTGTTTCTGCTAATGGATTAGCAATAAATCCGCCTTCTTTATTTGGTGTTGCTTTTATATCTTCAACTGTTTTTTCTCCCGCCTTAAATGCTGGAGTATTTTCAGATGGGTTTGTATATATTCTTTGAGCTAGTGCTGAGTTTTCTTTTTCTGCCTTGCCCATAATCTTAAATGCACGTTGTAGATTTGCTTCCTTTCCTAGTGCCTTTCTCCAAGCTATTTTAACTGCTTCCCAAGATACACCTCTTGCTACTCCTGCTGGATTTCCACTCAAAATACCTGTTATAGTATCAACAGTCGCAATTTTATCTATTATATCTGATTGTATTCCTTGACCACGTAATGCTTTTTTAAATTCATTAATTACCGTTGGTTCAATTGATTTAAGTTGTCCGTAAGCATTTCTTAATTGTTGATATTCTCCACCTGTTGCAGTCGCAATTTTATCATCAAGAATTTCTCTCAATTTTCTTGAAATATCTAATGAAACTTCCGCACCAGCTTTATCACTTAGTGGATTTACATCTTTATTTATTGCTTCAATTAATGTTTGAATTTCTGATGGTGGAGTATCTTTGAAATAGAACATTCCATCTTTTGCGTTTGGTGTCCCATATCTATTTAATGCTTCTTGAATTTGTTTTGCCTTATTTGAAAATGCTTGTGTATATCCCTTACCTTCGTATTTTGATAGGTCTGCTATGACTGAGTTAAAATCTTTTTGTCCGAATAAAGCACCAGCATCTCCAGCTTTAGTTGCTAGTTCACTGTATGCTTGATATATTTTATCCTTAGCTTGAAGTAATACTTGTGGCATTTCAAGTAGTGTTGCTTTTTCTGGAATGAAAGCTTTTTCAATTCCATCTTTATCTACTACTTTAATTTCTGGTGCTAGATTTTTAATTGTTTGTAATGCACCTACTGCATCGTCTGTAATATTTTCTGTTCCACCTAGTTTTATTTTTCCTCTTGGAACGAATATCTTAGCGACTGATTCTTTAACTGTTTGTGGAATTAATGTTTTAAATACATCTGCACCTACGTGTGTAAGACCAGATAAAAGACCAGATACAACTCCAACTGTTCCAGCTTCTTTTGCATCTCCACCCGATACTGCATATTGTATTCCACCCATTCCGATTGCTTCTGGTGCTATTTGTGCTGTCTTTTTTAATCCGTAATTTACTGCTTTGTTTGCAACATTTAATCCCTTAGTTGCACCACCTAAAAATTGTTGTCCTTTAGCGATTGGCGAATTTCCTTCTGCGAATACCGCAACATCTCCAGCGAGTTGACCTGCTTTACCGAAACCACTCGATAATTCTTTTTTGTATGGGTCTCCAAATACTCCAGTTTTTAATTCTTCCATTTTTTGGATAATTGGATTATATTGATTTTTTTCATTACCTAAAATATTAGATACAACATTTGCACCCTTTAAAAATGTTTGTCCTAGACCAATTCCTGCTTTTCCTATTTCAGTTCCTACACCAACACCTAATTGAGTTGCTTGTTTTATAACTGGAAGTTTACCGATAGCGTTATCAGTCAATTTAGGTTGCTCAATTTGTTTAGCTGGTTGTTTTGATAGTGGTAATCCAAAAGCACCTCTTTTTATATTAGAGGTGTCTGTATTTTGTGTACCTAAACCATTTAATGAATTTAAAAAATCTCCAAATTGTTTATCATCCATATTATTGAACTAATAGTGAATAACCACTATTTTTTAATTGTTTTAATAAAGCATCTCCTTGATTCATTCCTAATTCTTCACTATATGTATTATTTAACTTGCTCCATTGTATTCTTGGAATCATTAATGTATTATTACCAGCATCTGTTATTCCTAGTTTAGCAAGATTTGTTGCTAAAACAGTATCATAACCAACAGATTCGTTTTGATAACCTTGTTGAGTTAATAATTCATCAATCATTGATGTATCAACACCAGCGTCCTTTAATTCTTGGAGTACACTTGGTTGAACAATTGGGTCTGTAGGATAATTACCAACAGATTGTTTATATTCTTGTGCCAATGATTTTAATTTACCAGCTAGAAGTTTTGATGATTGTGAGAATACTCCCTTAAATTGTTCTGGGGACATATTACCACTCATAGCATCGTAGAATCTTTGTGTATCTAGTTCTGATGGGGCTGTACCGTTTTTATATGCAGAAGCTACTTCACCAGCTAGGGCTGTTAGGTCATAAACAAAGTTTGTAAGTTCTGGATTACCAGTATTTTTTGCAAACCAATTTTGTAATTGATTATATTTTGGAATTTCTGTATTTCCTAGAAGTTTTGCTGATTCGTATGTTGTTGCCATGTGGGACATAGCTGTATTCATTGCACTTCTTGTTAAGAATGATTTTCCGTTTGGAAGATTCCATTGTCTTTTTGCTTCGTATTTTATTTTATTACTATTTATACTAAATGTTGGGTCAATTTTTTTAGCAAGATTTGTAAGTCTTTCAATTTCTTTAGTTCCAGTTAATCCACGAGATTTAACTAAATCTGAAATTAAAGCATCTCCACTAACTAATTGCATTACTGTTGTTTTATCAGAATCACCAAGTGTATCAAACGTTGCAGTACCTTGTGGTGATAGTGTAGATTTAAAATCTCCGTACACAAAATCAACGGGGTTATTTTGTGACTTATGAGTTGATAACCATTTTGCAACGGCATTTACTCCTTGTCCCCAATTATCGTATGTTACAGTAGCACCAGAATCTGTATTACCAACATTTCCTGCGTTCTTTGTTTTAACAGCTAATCCTTGTGTTCCCAAATTAGAATCTTGTTGCATAAGAGCAATCATTAATGAAGGGTCAACACCATATTCTTCTGATGCACTCATAACCATTGCTCCAGTAATTGGAGAATTAGGCGAAAGATTATTAATAGCGTCTTGTGCTGATTTTT
>Ga0172381_10006537_pt1 | contig 11646 bp, 4 predicted proteins | sample Leawel6488metaG_FD_119754 | JGI IMG/M metagenome (GOLD analysis project Ga0172381, IMG submission 119754) | Leachate microbial communities from a municipal landfill in Southern Ontario, Canada - Leachate well 64-88 metaG | ecosystem: Engineered > Solid waste > Landfill > Unclassified | place... | reverse complement strand
GTGATTCCGGGGTGTATTTCTTTGAAGGCTCCTACAGTGAATACGAAGAGAACCGGAAACGCCGCCTGGGAACGGAAATCAAACCGTTCAAATACAAAAAGCTGCAGGGTTGATTGAATAATACCATTTATTTCCGGTGGTATTCACTGGGAGCTGAGCCAAAGTGCTTCTTGAAACTTATGGAAAAATGAGAAAGGGTGCTGAATCCAGTGAGATCAGCTATTTCCGAAATGTTGTATTTACCTGTGGCCAATAATTCTTCGGCCCGGTTTAATTTGTATTTTTTAAAGAAAACATTGGGATTCATACCGGTAAGTCCTTTTACTTTATAGTAAAATTTTGTCCGGCTGATTTTCAGTGTTTCCGTCATTTTTTGAATGTTGAGTTCCGGATTGGAAAGTTCTTTTTCCATAAGTTCATACAGTTCTTTCAAAAACTGTTTGTTCTGGGGTAACAACTCTTTGTCGTCAACATCAAGGGGTGGTCTTGTTGTTTTCTCGAGCAGGCGATGCAGGTTCTCCCTGTTTTTGAGTTGTGATTTAATAACGGCTTCCAGGTAAGGCGGTTCGAACGGTTTTGTAATATAGGCATCTGCCCCTGCTTCAAATCCGGTGACTTTTTCTTCGGTAGTGGTTTTGGCTGTCAGCAGTATGACGGGTATATGACTGTAACTGATGTTTTCTTTAATAATTCGGCAAAATGTAAAACCATCCATACCCGGCATTACGATATCGCTGATTATCAGATCGGGAACGGTGGTCTCCATGGTGTTCAGAGCTGTTTGTCCGTCAAATTCATGAATAACGTGGTAATGAGGTTTCAAAAGCATTTTCAGGTAATGGGCCACATCTGTGTCGTCTTCTACCAAAAGGATCACGGGCATTTCTATGTTTTTTTCTTTTTCTGCCTCAATATTGTTATTATAGGATCCGGGTGGTATTAAGGCAGTATCTGTGTCAGCCGGAGTGTCCGAGAAATCCAGTTCGGAAGGGTCATAGGCATTTTCATCAACGGGAATGATAAAAGTTAACATGGCTCCGCCTTCGGGTTTGTTCTCTGCTTTAATAAATCCGTGATGTGTTTCTACAAGGCGCCTGGAATAATACAGGCCTATTCCTGTTCCCCAGGAAAGAAACCCGGTTTTCTGACGTTCCATCTGGTAGTACCTTGTAAATACACGTGCCAGATCTTTGTTGTCAAATCCCGGCCCATTGTCTGCAACCGATAATTTTACATAAAAGGAAAATGCCGCTCCGGCCACTTCCTTTAGATCAAAGCTTTTCACTGCCTCTTTACTGTCTATAACATCAAAAGTCACCTCAATCCGTCCTTTACCGGGTGTGGCAAATTTCATCGCATTGGCCAGCAGATTCCCTATGATCTTATCAATTTTATCTTCGTCAATCCAGGTAACAAAAGTGTCTTCCAGGCCTTTGGTGCGTAAAGTGATGTCTTTCTCTGAAGCATTGATCCTGAAAATGTCAATCAACCGGTTGACAGGTTCAATAATATCCGTTTTTCTTACCCGAAGTTTCAGGGTGTCGTTCTCAAGTTTGTAAAAATCCAGTAACTGATTGATAAGCTTAAGCATTCTGCGGACACTTCGCTGTATGATGTAGATTAATTGACGGTTTTCGTCAGAGATCGTTGTATCGTTTACTATGGTAGACAGGGGGCCGGCTATCATGGTCAGGGGTGTGCGGAATTCATGAGAAATATTGGAAAAGAATTTCATGTTGGTTTCATTCTGCTTCATTTCTCTTTCACGTTCCATTTCTATTAGCCGGGTCCTTATTTTATTTTTCCTGATCCTCATATACAATGCAATCACACTGCTTAAAATAAGAGCAGAGGACAAGCCATACAACACCCATGCCCACCAGGAAAACCAGGGAGCACTTTTGATTCTTAATGAAAGTGACCGGGATGTCTCTGCTATGGTATTGTCATGGTTTTGGATCCTTACAGTAAATGTATACTTGCCGGCAGGAAGGTTGGAATAATAAGCTTCCCGGTGTTGTCCGGCAGCAATTTCTTCTTTATCAAATCCCAATAATCGGTAATAATATTCAACACGCGGGGCGGCATTGTGGTAATCCAAAGCCACAAAAGATATGCTGAAATTGTTCTGTGTGTAGTCCAGTACAATTTCCGGATTTTCTGTCAGCGAGCGTTTGATGGGCCCGTTTTCCGAAGGCATTACCAGTTTATTGTGGATCTTGAGGTATTCAAAACACAACGGGACAGCCCTTTTCTGGGCAATGTCCAGGGGATTGAAATGGGTAATACCGTGTGTTCCGCCAAAAACCAATGTATTATTTGTTAGCCTGGCAGCACTCCGTTCGTTGAACTGGTTCCCGGATATACCGTCCAGGGCCGTATAGCTATAATATCGATCTATGGTTCTGTCGTATCGGATCAATCCATACTGGGTGCTGATCCAGACCTGCCCAGTGTTATCTTCCACAATGTCACTGATGTCATTACAGGAAAGATTCCTGACCGGAATAATCTCCCCGGTAGCGGGTATGTATTTGATCAACCCATTCCCGACAGTGCCCATCCAGATAATTCCTGCCGAGTCCTCAAGTAATGCCGAAGGAACCAGGGGAAGATCCGGGAAAAGGTAATTGATATCCATCTCTTCAAAACGCATTTCCCCTGGAAATAAGATCCTTGGATTTTGCTTGAATCCCGGAATAAAAAGAGATCCGTTGGAAAGAGGTAAAATATGAGAAACAAAAACAAATCCGGGATAGAATAAATCCACCTCTTTAAACTCTGAGGCGCCTTTTTCAAGGTAATGGATCTTATGACTGAAAGCGCCTATCCACAATGTGCCCTCTTTGTCGGAAGTAACTGTAAGAATAGTTGGTAGTGATGTGAAACGTTTTATTAAGCGGATATTCCCACGGGCGTATTTCAAGGCGATCAATTCTGAATAATGATAGAGCCAGACCGTATTATCCTGATCTACGTGAATATTGATCAACGGATCATTCAAAAATCCGGGAGCTTCACGTTTGATCATATCCGAGAGGTCAATAAATGAATCCGTTTCCAGGTCATAAACAGAAATTCCCTCCCGGCGTGCAGAGATCCACAAATTTCCGTTGCGGTCAGTATCAAGAGAAACGATGTTTTTATCGTTATACCTGTCTGTTAGTAAGGTGTTTCCAAAAGACCTGCGAGATGGATTTCTGACGAAAATTCCTTTATCATACGTCCCGATAAAGATATTGGAACGGGAATCTTCAAATAACGAGGTAATATCCGCATCCGGAACATCAAAGGGGAAATCCTTTTCTCTTTGATGGATCAATTTATCGGTAAGAGGCAAGTACAGGAACAGTCCCTGACCGGTTGTATTGATAAGCAGTGAATTCCTGTTAAACGGATGGATAATTGAAATACCAGAATTCATAAAAGGCCGGTTTCCGGTAAGACCAGGGGGTAATGCAGAATACCCGCCGGTACGGGTATCAAATATTGCAAAGAACCGTTCACCTGAAATCCAGAGTTCTCCGTTAGTTCTTAAATAGGAGTAAGTAATATATCCCGGAGTGTCCCACGATTCATTCAGTTCCAACGTTTTAGAATTGTAGCAGTATATTTTATCGGGAGTTACCAACCACAACCTGTCCATGCGATCCATATGACAAGTATTGGGAAAACCGGAAAATTCATAATGCATTACGTGCCTGAACGTTTTGCTTTCCGAATCAAAAACAGAGAGGGATGAACCCAGGCTAAGGTAGAGTGTCCCTTCAGAGTTTTCCAGGAGCTGAAGACAATTACGGTTGGGTCCCTCTATTAGGAAATTTGTAAAATGCCCGTCAGGACCGTAGAGGCTTATTCCGTTTATGGTAAGAAACCACATCCTGTCCTTCGAATCCCTGAAAATATTTTGTAACTGATTGTCAACCAATGCTGTGGAGTCGTGACTCCTGAGGTGGCGGCTGAATTCATAACCGTTGTAACGGTTCAAGCCCCTTCCGGTACCTATCCATATATAGCCGTCTTTGTCTTCTCCAAAACACCTGATGTTCTGATTGGATAAACTTGATGAAAGTGAAAAAGACTCACCGGCATATTCAGTTGATGAAATAGTGTCTTTACATCCGCATAGCAGAATAGGGAATAAAACTAATGTTGTAATCAGACGTTGGATCGTCATAATTCCGGTCAAACTTGAATTCAAGACGAAAATACGCAATTCAAAGTAAAATTTGATAATTATGATAAAATGTGATAAAAAATGAACAAACAAGAAACAAATGCATAGTGTATACGAACAAATTAAGAAAAAATGTAATAAATCCGGAAAACCCTTACGAAAGTGTGTCTGTAATTTTGTATTACCAAAATCCTATGCTCATGAAATCTACAGTCTGTCTTATAACACTCTTTATTGCATCTGTTGTTACCGGATGTTCACAGGGATCAGGGAATCAGCTGCATAACGAAAAAAAATCTTCTCTGATTAAGGCTTCTTCCACTGAAGCAGTTGTACAGACAGTCGCCGGTGAAGTCGCCGGATACATTGAAGATGGGTTGTTTATTTTTAAAGGTATCCCTTATGCAATGGCACAAAGATTTGAATTGCCTCAGCAACCAACCCCCTGGGATGGTATACTCAGTTGCCGTGCTTACGGACCGGTTTGTCCACAAGCTATACGAACAGGATGGCAAAGTGATGAACAGGCTTTTGCATTCAACTGGGATGACGGATATCCCGGTGAAGACTGTCAACGTCTGAATATCTGGACACCGGCCCTGGAAGACGGGAAAAAACGTCCTGTGATGGTCTGGTTACACGGAGGAGGCTACTCGGCAGGTTCGGGCCAGGAGTTGCCGGCATACGATGGTGCATCCCTTGCTTCCGGTGGAGATCTTGTCATCGTTTCCCTGAATCACAGGTTAAATATCCTGGGATTTTTGGATTTGTCGGCATACGGAGAAAAATATGCCATGTCAGGGAACCTGGGTACTCTGGATATTATTATGGCATTGGAATGGGTCCGGGACAATATTGTCAACTTTGGAGGAGACCCCGGGAATGTTACCATTTTCGGGCAATCAGGCGGAGGGGGAAAAGTGTCCACATTACTGGGAACGCCCAGGGCTTCCGGCTTATTTCACAAGGCTATAGTACAAAGCGGTTCCATGATATCGGCTATGGAACCCAAATATTCACGAAAAATTGGAATTGAAGTTGTACGAATACTGGGGTTGCGGCCATCACAGGTTGAACAGCTTAAAGACATCCCTTACTGCACATTACTTGAGGCAGGAGAAAAAGCAGTGGACAGAGTGAGAAAAGAGGCTGAAGCCGATGGTATTCAGTCCCTGATCTTCGGATGGGCGCCGACCATAGACGGGATAGTTCTGCCGGAACAGCCTTTTAGTCATAATGCGCCTGAACAGGCAAAAAACATACCTATGATCATAGGTACAACGTTGCACGAATTTTCTGCCAGTACATTTGTGCCTGATCTGAGAAATATTGATCTAAAAAAGGCACGGGAGATACTTCAGGAAAAGTATGGAAATAAAACGGATGCTTTTATAGAATCTGTTGCTGCAGTGTACCCGGGATTCCGCCCTTCAGACCTGTTTGATATTGATACCCGCTTTCGTCAGGGAGCTTTGCTCCAGGCAGAAGTGAAAGTACGTCAGAAAGGAGCCCCGGTATATATGTATTTGTTTAGCTGGGAATCCCCGGTTCTTGATGGGGCACTGCGAGCGATGCATTGCATGGAAATCCCTTTTGTTTTCAATAATGTGTTCAGGAGCCGGCACATGACCGGAGGTGGCGAAAATGCTCAACGTCTTGCAGAAAAGATGAGCCGTGCATGGATCAATTTTGCCCGTAGTGGAAATCCCAACGTCGCTTCATTGCCCAAATGGGAACCATACGATCCGGGAACGGGAGCGACCATGATATTTGACAATCATTGCCGGGTGGAATACCATCACGACAGGGAATTGATCAGCTTTATTCTTGAAATGAACAAAAAATCAATAAACTAACTATCTAACCATTAATTAATAACCAAAACCAATCTTTTATGAAAAAACTTATTTATGGTCCTGTGATTAGGTTTGCCTTGCTGGTGTTCAGCTTTTTGTTGATACTTCCGGCAAGTGTTACAGCCCAGGATACACAGGTCAGGATCAGTGGCACTGTGGTAGACCAGTCCGGTCTGCCTTTACCCGGGGCTTACGTTACCGCCGTCGGGTTGCAACGGGGAGTTAGCACGGATCAGGACGGGAATTTTGATCTCTCAGTTCCTCAAAATGCTACGATTGCTGTATCTTACGTAGGATTTAAGACGGCCGAGATCCCTGTTGGAGATCGTCGTGTGTTTGAAATAATACTGGAAGAGGATGCGCTTTTCCTGGAAGATGTTGTGGTCATCGGGTACGGAGTGCAACGCAAAAGCGACGTTACCGGTGCTATTGCCAAGATCAATACAGATGATCTTGAAAACCGTTCGGTCGCTCGTGTAGAAGAAGCACTTCAGGGAAAAACCGCCGGCGTGCAGATCATTACAACATCCGGAGCACCCGGAAAAGGAATGGAAATCAGGGTTCGTGGAATTAGTTCAAATTCCGGCTCTGTAGATCCGATCATTCTTGTTGACGGATTACAGGTTTCTGATATGGGTTACCTGGATCCTAATAACATCGAATCAATTGAAGTATTGAAGGATGCGGCGTCTGCCGCCATATACGGAGCCCAGGCAGGTAATGGTGTTGTCCTTGTGACGACACGTTCCGGCAAACAGGCGGGCGAAGGAAGACTCTTTTACGATTTTCAATATGTGTTGAACGATCTGGCCAAGGTTCCCGATGTCATGAATGCCTCTCAGTACATGGATTACATGGTGGAAGCAGGTACGTTTACTCGAGCCGAGTTCGACCAAAAATATGATGGAGTAACCGACACCAACTGGGCCAATGTTGCTTTTGAAACATCCCTGATGCAACGTCACAGTCTGGGATTCCAGGGCGGTAATGAAAAAGGCAGTTTCTTTGCCTCTGTCAATTACCTGGATCAGAACGGGATCGTTGCGGGAGATGCCGACGTATACCACCGCCTTACCGGGCAGGTAAATGCCGATTACAAGATAAAAAAGTGGTTACGCGTGGGAATGACTTCTTCCATAGAAAAATGGGATACGCGGTCGGTCAGTGAAAGTTCGGAATACGGGAGCCTGCTGGCTGCCGTTTTGGCGATGGACCCTCTTACTCCCAGCCTTTACAGTCCGTCCGAACTGCCCCAGTTCATGAAAAACAATCAAAACGATCCCGAATGGGTGGCACTTTACAATGATTACCTGAAGAATGAAAACGGGGATTATTACGGAGTTTCCCAGTTTGTTACCGCCGAGCAGGTACATCCCATGATCATGAGGGATGCTACCCAATCCGATTCCTGGGGAGCGAACCTGCTGGGAACATTTTTCGCCGATTTCACCCCAATAAAAGGCCTGACCATCACTTCAAAACTCGGTTACAGGTTGGGGTACAACAACAGTAAAACGTATGGCGGATTGTATTATGCCAATGATATGGTTTACCGGAGTAAAATGACCTTAAGCCGCAGTGCCGGCAACAACGTCTATTACCAGTGGGAAAATTTTGCCAATTATGATCTGGAATTGGACAATCACCGCATTAATTTCATGGCCGGGGTCTCCTTTGCTGAAAGCCGGAATGATTATGCTTCGGCCGGAACCGATAAACTCACGAAAGACCTGCCTCTGTTTCGCGACATCGGGTATTCAGATCCGACTGCTAACAGGACCATAGGCGGAGGATTCGGAAAATCAGCCAAAATGTCCTATTTCGGACGTATTTCCTATTCGTATAGGGACAAATACCTGCTCCAGGCCGTATTGCGCCGGGATGCTTTTGATACATCTGTACTTCCCGTGGAAAAAAGATGGGGAACCTTTCCTTCGGTTTCGGCAGGCTGGGTAGTATCCAAAGAAGGATTTATGCAGGGTAACAACATCTTTTCTTACCTGAAGTTGCGTGCCAGCTGGGGACAGAACGGGAACATTGGACCCCTGGGAGGATTCCGTTACAGGACTTCCATTGCATCCAATTATACGTATCCGTTCTTTAATGAAATTGCCTACAATATTGGTTCGGCACCTACCGGTCTTACAAACCCGGATATACGCTGGGAAACTTCCGAACAGATAGATATTGGTGTGGATCTCAGGATGTTCAACGACCGCTTGACCTTCACGGCAGATTTTTATACCAAAGAAACGAAAGACCTTTTGGTAGCCACAACGCCTCCATACGAAACAGGTGTTAGCAGCACTACTGTCAATGCCGGGAACGTACACAATCACGGTTTTGAATTTGAGTTGGGCTACACAGGCAACATCGGGGATTTTAATTACAACATAAGGGGAAACCTCTCAACCGTAACGAATGAAGTAACCTACCTGGATCCGTCCATCAGTCGGATATCCGGAGGGAGTTACCATACGTACTCCGGGTTAACGGCCTTTGAAGTCGGTTACCCGGTGTGGTATATGCGCGGATACCAGCTGGATCATATAGATTCACAGACAGGTGATCCGGTATTTGTGGATCATACCGGGGACGGACTGGTCAGTGATGATGATAAAGTCATGATAGGGAGCGCCTTGCCTGATTTCACATACGGGATAACCATTAATATGTCCTGGAAAGGACTTGACCTGACGCTCTTTGGTGCGGGATCACAGGGGAATGATATTTTTTCATTGCTCAACCGCGTGGACCGTCCCCAGGGAAACAAACTGGCGATGTTTTACGAGGGACGTTGGACACCTGACAATACCAACGCCATTTATCCCCGTCCCGGCAGTAATGATGAAGACAAATTCTGGATGTCGGACGCTAATGTTTTTGACGGGTCTTATTTCAAAATCAAGCAAATACAGCTTGGGTATTCACTGCCGCAAAAATGGATGCAGAAAATCGCAGTCAATTCACTGCGCTTTTATGTATCACTTGACGACTGGTTCTGTTTCACGTCCTATCCGGGAATGGATCCCGAAGCAGCATCTTACGGTTCCACTTACGGAATGGGTCTGGACAAAGGGGCATACCCCATGTCCAAGAAGACTATGTTCGGTTTAAATATCACTTTTTAAAAGAATACAGCCATGAAAAAATATATTATCACTTTTATCTTTGGCCTGTTGGTACTTAATTCATGTACCGAACGTTTGAATATTGAACAGTGGGGTGTGCTTTCAGAGGAAACATTCTACCAAACCGACGAACAGGCGATGGAAGCCATTACGGCAGTTTACGACACATGGAGAGGTCAGTATTTTAACTGGTATTACCTGAAAAACATGCTTGCCGACGACACCTATTGCGGAGGCGGTGGCAGGGGAGACAACAGCAATTTTGAAATGATCAACGAATACCGGTTCAGTACGGCCAGTACTGTGGTCAGCAGTGCTTTCAGCGGATTGTACAGTATTATTTACATGTCCAATCTGATAGTAGATCGTGTAGAGCCGGATACGGACATAAAAGCCAGAGTCGTTGGTGAGGCCAAGACAGCCCGTGCATGGGCCATGACCGAACTCATTTCCCTTTGGGGACCCGTTCCTTTTGCCGATCATGTACTGGGTGCCGATGAATACCAATTACCCAACGGGGACATTCCTGCCATGTGGGCCTGGGTAGAGCAAAACCTTACCGAAGCGGCCGCCGTACTACCTACAAAAAGCAGCATAAACGGTCAGGAGGCCATTGGAGCCCGGTTGACCAAAGAAGCAGCACTGGCTTTCCTGGGAAAAGCGCAGATTTTCCAGAAAAAATATGCCGAAGCGGCTACAAGCCTGAAAGCCGTAATCAATTCCAACAAATATGCGTTGGTGGATGATTTCAGTCAGGTATTACGTGCTACAACCGATTTTGGATCTGAAAATATTTTTGAATCCAATGCAATTGATGACCCTGACAACGCCTGGAGCCAGGGAACAACAGCCTTCTCTCTGATGATCAACTGGCGTTCCGACCACCTGACGGGAATGCCGGAAGGGATCTGGAATACGGGATGGGGTTTCTACAATCCTACCAAATCGTTATACGAAGCTTTTATAGAAATGGAAGGCCCTGAAGGCCACCGGCTGATTAATACCATGAAAACACGTGATCAGATGGGCGGTGGCTGGGCTTTCAATTGGGAAACCTATGAAATGGTCTATGTCCCTATTGAGATCACAACTCCGTTGTATGGAAATGAAGGGTTTATGCAGTGGAAATTCCGTTTCCCGGAAAATGAAGTTGTCACAAATTCATGGGGTTTTTCAAGCAGCACCAATTTTCGCTGGATGCGTTATGCCGAGGTGTTGTTGCTGGCCTCCGAGGCCTGTCTGTTGTCCGGAGACCAGGCCTCTGCCCTGAACTATATCAACCAGGTTCGCGTCAGAGCTCAACTGGAACCACTTGGCAGCCTGACCCTGGAAGACATCAAGAAGGAAAAACGACTGGAACTGTGCTTTGAATGCTGCCGTTACCAGGACCTGGTACGATGGGGTGATGCGGCATCGGTACTTGCACAACAGGGAAAAACCATTCCGGCTTTACACAACGACGGAACGGTGTCGGTCGCCGTTACCAATACCGATTATGGCTTCAAGACCGGGAAACACGAATTGCTGCCTTTCCCTGAACACGAGATGAACGTAAACCAGAATCTGACACAAAACCCCGGATGGTAACACATAAAGCGTTACATTCGCTAAATTTTAAAAATTGAATCAATGATAAAAAAAGTCGTTTATCTGGCACTGGCCTGCCTGTTGTGCTCCCCTGTGCTTTCTGCACAACAGGCCCTTTTTATGGGAGGCCCCGATATTGTTTCTCCCCAGGTGAATCCCGACAATTCCGTTACATTCCGTCTTTTGGCTCCAAATGCCAAAGAAGTAAGACTTACCGGAGATTTTATCCCTTCGCAGGGATGGATGCCCGGGAGTGAGCTTATGACAAAGGATGACAAGGGAATATGGACTTATACCACAAATCCTTTGGATTCTGATTTGTACGGCTATGCTTTTATGGTTGACGGATTACGCATGATGGATCCCAATAACGTACATCAGATCAGGGATGTGACCACTGTGACCAATATTGTGATTGTAGGCGGAGGCCGGGGAGATCTGTACTCGGTACAAAAGGTGCCTCACGGAACGGTTACCCGTACATGGTACGATAGTCCCTCCAACAAATATGTACAAAAACGCAGGATTACCTTTTACACCCCTCCCGGATATGAAAACAACAAAAAGAAATACCCGGTGTTTTACCTGCTTCATGGTATGGGTGGGGACGAGGAAGCCTGGATTAACCTGGGCAGAACGGCCCAGATCATGGACAACCTGATTGCCGCAGGGAAGGCGGAACCGATGATCGTAGTGATGACCAATGGGAACGTAATTCAGGAAGCCGCTCCGGGTGAATCTTCCCTGGGATTGTACAAGCCCACCATGCAATTGGAGGGCACCATGGACGGACAGTTTGAATCCTCTTTTAAAGACGTGATCCGTTTTGTGGAATCCCGTTACCGGGTGATCCCCAAAAGCAACGCCCGGGCAATTGCCGGTCTTTCTATGGGAG
>Ga0172381_10006535_pt1 | contig 11650 bp, 8 predicted proteins | sample Leawel6488metaG_FD_119754 | JGI IMG/M metagenome (GOLD analysis project Ga0172381, IMG submission 119754) | Leachate microbial communities from a municipal landfill in Southern Ontario, Canada - Leachate well 64-88 metaG | ecosystem: Engineered > Solid waste > Landfill > Unclassified | place... | reverse complement strand
GCTTCTTCGAATAATTCATCCTCATCGCCGTGATTGCCATCCAAACCGACTCCGGCATTACCGCCTACTTTCTGACGATCAGTGACGCCTTCGAGGTATTCCGCCGGACCGCTCTTATCCTTGATATAATTGACGACATCATTGATTTCACTATCGCTCAGATAAGCGCCCTGGATCCTTTTCGGTTTGGAAAATTCCGCGGTAGCGAAAAGCATATCGCCCTGGCCCAACAGTTTCTCCGCTCCGGAAGAATCGAGGATGGTCTTAGAATCGACCAGCGAGGCGACGGAAAAAGCGATGCGCGACGGGATGTTGGCCTTGATCAGGCCGGTAATGACATCGACGCTGGGCCGCTGGGTCGCCAGGATGAGGTGGATGCCGATGGCGCGCGACATCTGGGCCAGACGGATGATAGCCGCTTCCATGTCTTTTCCGGCCGTCATCATGAAATCGGCCAATTCATCGATGATGAAGACGATGAAAGGCATCTTTTCTTTACTGACCGCATTATACGATTGGATATTTTTCTTACCGGCTTTATTCAGGATGTCATAACGCCGGTCCATCTCGTTCAGGCACCACTTCAGGGCATTGATAGTCTTATTGACATCCGTAATGACCGGGGTCAAAAGATGCGGGATGCCGTTATAGACAGGCAATTCGACCCGCTTCGGGTCGACCATGACGAAACGCAGGTCTTCCGGATTATTCTGATAGAGCAGACTGACGATAATCGCGTTCAGACAGACCGATTTTCCTGAATTGGTCGCTCCGGCGACTAGTAGATGAGGCATGCGCGACAGATCATAAAGCCAGGAAGTACCGGCGACGTCCTTACCTAAGACGACATACATATTATTCTTCCGGCCCTTGAAAGCATTATCTTCCAGTATCTCGCGCAAACCGACGATTGCCTTGGCTTTGTTAGGGACTTCGACGCCGACCAAGGATTGGCCCGGAATCGGCGCTTCGATCCGGATCGGGTGGGCCGCTAAAGCCAAGCTCAAGTCGTTATTCAGGGTCGTGATGCGCGATAATTTGACGCCTTCGGCCGGACGGAAAGCATATTGGGTCACGGTCGGGCCGACTTTGGTTTCGCCCATCTCGACCGGGATACCGAATTTTTCCAGAGTCTTCTTGATGCGCTGGGCGTTCAATTCCGTATCGCCGCCGATCGCTTTGCCAATCTTATTATTCAAGAGTTCCAGGGGCATGTCGATCTTGATAGAGCGCTTCGGCCAGACTATCTTCTCCTGTATCTTCGGCTTATCTTTTTTCAGGGCGGCCGGACTGGGTTCATCGTTCTCCTCGATCTCCTCAATCTCTTCTAACTGGGCCGGAACGTCCTTTTTCTGCCAAACGCTCAACACCTCGGATTTCGCTTGATCGATATACTCCCGGGCAGCGCCGTCGTCTTCCGCGGAACGGGAAAACAGACTCTTAAAGAAAAGGACAAAGGGCTTGAAGATCTTGGCTAATAGGCTGTCTTGCCCGATGATCCGGGACAAGGAAGTATTGAAGACTAAGACTAAAGAAATCAATAAGAAGGCGATCAGGACTAAGACGCCGCCCCAGAAACCGAAGATATAATTGAATAATTGGCTCAGGTAAAGGCCGATATAACCGCCGCCCGTCCCCTCTGCCACGGCAATCTCCCAATTCGCTTGATCGATAAAAAAATGGAAAAGGGTCTGATAGGAAACGAAAAGCAGGCCGAGGCCGAGATAATCAGTGAACTTCAAAGGATTCTTGGCCTGGCGGACCAAGATCAGCGCCCAATATAAGAAGATCAGGGGCACGAGCCATTTGCCATAGCCGAAGATAAGAGTGAGCCATTTAGAAATGAAGGCTCCGAAATGGCCGGATAGGTTGAAAAGGCCTAATAAGCTGATCAGGCCGAAAACACAGAGAAGTACGATCACTATGCTGCGTTTGGCTCTTTCATCCAGATCGAATTCGGGCAGATTGACGTAGTCCAGAGGATTGCTTGATTTTTTCTTACGGGACATAAAATCAGATAAAAACTAAGATTAAATTAAAATAACCGCTGATCCCATTATAACATAGAGAAAATCAATAAAAAAGCGCCCTATTCCAGGACGCTAGGCCGATCGGCCTTCAATTTATCTCGATATCGATGAAAATAGCCTGCGGCACCTGGGCGCGGATCTTCTTCTCCAGGTCATCGATCTTCTTGCCGACCAGACGAGGGACCCGATCCATATAGTCGACAGAAAATTTCACGAAATTTTCATAGCTCTCCCGGACGTCTTCATATTCGTTCTTCAAAAAATCATGCTGCGACATTTCTTTTATCAAAGAGGAAGCGTTGAATTCGATATCGCATTTGATCAGGTATTTATCGACATCCAAGACGGCCGACTTGAAATCCAAGACCTTCTCGACAGTCGGATCGGCATTCAGGATCTCTATGATCAGCTCTTCGATCTCCTGCGGCACGGAGCGAGTGATAAGATAGTTGCGGTTCTTGGCAATCAGCACTATCGCGGCGGCTCCCAATAACAGGCCGATGACGATCGATCCGACGGCATCCCAATAGATCTGGCCAGTCAGATAAGCGATAGTCAAGCTTAAAGCGGCAATCAGGACGCCGATGACCGCTAAGCCGTCCTCATAGACCACGGCCAAAGTCGTCGGATCGGCTTCGGCCAGGATCTTGCGCAGTTTCGCCCCCGGAAAATGCTCCGTGACATCCTTCAAAGCTAACCATAGGGTGAAAGATTCGATTATGAAAGCCGCTGCCAGGATATAAAGGTTCCAAACGTTAAAATGGAAAGCCGGCTTCTCTAAGAATGATATGACGCCATGATAAACGGTTATGCCGCAACCGATGAAGAATATCCCGCAAGCGGAGATAAGGGCCCAGATGAAACGCTCCCGGCCGTAACCGTAAGGATAATGATGGTCGGGCTTCTTTGTCGACCGCCTGACGCCGATGATCAGGAGGAATTGGTTAGCCGTGTCGGCTACGCTGTGGATGGCCTCGGAAAACATCGCGCCTGATCCGGTCATGGCAAAACCGCCGAATTTAGCAGCGCAGACTACGGCATTACCGGTAAAAGCGGCGATGACCGGCAACAGTCCGGAAATCCGGCCGTCTGTCCCTGGTTTAGAGAGCATCATATCTTTTTTATTTTATTTAAGAATGCGATTTGAATCTTGCGGATGGTTCCAGCCTTGCGGCGGAACAGGCGACGATAGGCGCTCCGACGCGCGAACACTCGCTTGACTATCTTCAATAATTCCCTCTTTTTCAATCTATCTAAGTCTACTACCAGTTCCGGCCGGCCGATGAATTCAGCAAAACTATGATTCCTGAGATCATAAGCGACGCTCACTTCTGGCGTTCCGGCGCCGAACGCTAGGACGCCGGCGTGCAGCATCATGCCGACGACCAGATCCAACTGCCCATAGATATATTTCTGTTCCGCCGCCGGCCGGTCGACGATCCGCAGATCCGCGATACCCAGAGCGGGATAAATATTATCTTCGCCCGGATGATGTTTCAAATAATATATTTCCAGGCCCGGACCGGACGGACGGCCGCACTCTTTTTGAAAATAGGCGGCTACCGACCGATAAGCGGCTAGGATATCCTCCCGCCAACGGCCGAAACCGAGCCAGCCGGAATAATTCAGATTAAGGCCGATCCGGATCGGATGGCCTTGAGACATGGACAGCTTGAAGCCGACCGGCCGCTTAGATTTCAATAGGACGGCCGGATCGCCGATAACTTTGATCTTAGCGCCCGGCACTCCGTTATCTTCCAAGAATCTCTTAGTATTATGATCGCGGACGCCGACTAATGCCGCCTGCTTGGCTAAAACTGCAACGCTCGAGGCTGACTCCCGGCTCAAGGCCGGAGCGCCGACTTCACGGATATATCCCGCCCCGAAGATTATGATCGGCTTAGTTATCCCTTTTATGAATTTCCGACTATAAGGCAAGAAATAAGAATAAAAGATTCCGCCGCCGCCGATCACGACATAATCAGCGTTATTGATCTTCTTCAATTCAGCGGCCGTTCCGTCACGCAGGACTGTCATCGGGAAATTGCTGATCCGGCAGCCTTTGAATCTGGCGCGCAGCAGTTCTTGCACGGCCAAGACGATGGCGTGGTCGCCCTTATTATCCTTATCCCAGACATGGATATGGACGATTTTCAGATTCGATTTGGATCCGCTGCTACTAGGCATGAAAAATTATAATTTTAAATTATGCTTGACCGCCGCCAGCAATTTCTGAGCTCTTTCTTCGTCGTGTCCGAAGCGCAAAAACCAATAGGTAGCGGTGCGGACGGCCGTCCAATTATAATACAGGTCTATCCTGTCCTGCAGGTCTGGAGTCAATTTAAGACTGGCAGCTTTAAGATATTCGCTCAAGAACAGCGCTTTCATCTCCGCGGCAAAATCTTCATCGCCGACCTTATAGAGTATCTTATATTCCACCTGTTGGGAGAAGGCTCCCAGATCACGGGCAAAATCGCCGAGACAAAGATCGGTAAAGTCGATCAAGCCGATCCGATCGAGCGCGGTCACGATGATGTTTTCCGGATGAGCATCGCCATGGATCAAAGATAGGGGCTGGCCGCTGGCAAAAAACTTTTCTTCCTGTGCAATCAAGCGATCGTATATTTTGACCAAGTCAGCGTCATATTTATTGTGGTAGCGCTCGCCCATCTCCCGATAAATCTTTTCCAGGCCGGGAACGACGGTTCTGATGCGGGCATTATGCGGATTAACGTTAGCACTGGACGAAGCTGGTAAGGAATGCAGACGAGCGAAAAGCCGAGCGGATAAAGACACCAGGCGGCGGACCGTGTCATAATCCTGATTCTTTATATAATGGAGCATATTGTCGCCTCTCAGCCCGCGATAAAAAGTGCCGCGGAAATAATCGGAATAGAAAATCGGGTCGGGGATATCGACGAAGCCGCCCGGAAAATTATTCGCCCACAAATATTTAAGCGCCTGATAAACGTTCTCGCGCGGCTCATCGCTATGAGCGGAACAAAAAATCGGAATCTTGGTCTCGGTACCGTCCGGTTTCCGGAAATAGGTATTGAAACCGATGACGACATGGTAAGTCGTATCCCAAATCAAATCTTTATAAGGTTTTATCTCTATCCGGCTGATCGACTGGAAGACCGGATAATGCGGCAAGACTTCCGCGCGGAATAATTCCAAAACGAAAGCTTCATCAAACAATTTTCTGATCTTGTTCATATGGTTTTTTGCCAATGTTTTTTCCAATGTTCTTTCCAGATCCTCTTCTTGATGCGTAAATAATATTTTTCTGCTTCTAATTTTGCCTTTTTGGTCTTAGAATCGTTCAGGGAGCGTACGGAACGGACCATGTCCTCCAGGCCGCGCTCGATATCATCAGGGCTCCAAGCGTAGGGCCCGTAGATCTTAGAGAAATCACGAGCGCTCGCCCACCAGAAAGTACAGCTCGCCAAACCCCGGACCAGATGCCAACGATACCATGGGAAATTCTTATCTTTTTTAAATTTACTACCTAGGTTCAAAGCGAGTTCGGCGAGCAGCCAAAGGTCCGAATGGATCTTATTATCCCGATCGCGCCAAAGGTTGAAAGGCTGCTTATTTCTGACCTCGCTCGGGCTCGATTCCCAAGACGAGGGCCAGATCTTGATCTTGGCCAATTTCTTCCGACGGACGGACTTCCCGCGGCCGGAGATAGTCATGGTCTTCAGGCCTTTTATCTTGGCGATCTTTTCTAATTCTGCCGTCGGATCTTCATGGCGCAAGCCGTACAATTCCGCATCGGTCGCCGTCATGAATACTCCTAGCTCATCCTGTTTCTGACCGGACGGCTCTAGTTTCTTAGTGACAAGCGGCTCTTTCAAAACTATCTTCAACTTATCCGGCGGATAGGCGCTTGATAATTCACGATTTCTAAAGATGACCTTCAGGCCGCTATCTTCATCGATATAGAAGTCGCCCCAGACCGGACGGCGCTTGAGATTGCCGCTGTAAGCGATCTCATCCAGGATCAACCAATCATAACCTAGGCGCTTTATGATACGGGCGACATCAGGAGAATAAGCCATTTCCGGCAAAAAGAATCCGGCGGGCTTGAAATTAGCGCCGAAATATTTACGCAGGATCTTTTCGTTGGCCTTGATCTGCCGCACGACCTCGTCGATCGGCAATAGGGGCAGGAAGCCGTGATAAGCGGCCGAACCGGTCAGTTCTACCCGTCCCTTCTTGACCAAGAACTTCAAGCGCTCGATGAAGGCCGTTTCCTTCTCATCGGCTAGGCGCTCCAAGAGACAACCGCTGATATTGATCGTAAAGCGCAGGTCCGGGTGCTCTTCTAATAACCGGATCAGGCGCCAATAGCTCTTATCAAGAGCTTTGCGGATATTATAAAACTCGACATTAGCCGGCTGATAAAAATGTAAAAAATTAAGCCACAACATAATTTTTAATTCTTAATGACCCTGCGGTAAAGCTCGACATATTTCTTAGCCGGAATCTCCCAGCCGTTGGATTTCTTCATGATCCTCTTGATCAGCGCCCGGAAGACCGGCCGGTTCGTGTAATTTTCTAAAGCGCGGACGATCGCCCCCTGCAGATCGAATTCATCTTCATTCTTGAAAGTGAATCCCGTCCCTTCTCTACCGGCCGCGGAAAAATTTTCGACCGTATCCTGTAGGCCGCCGACTTCCCGGACGATCGGGACGCAGCCATAACGCATGGCGATGAGCTGATTGATGCCGCAGGGTTCATGGTTGGATGGCAATAAGAAAAAATCGGAGCCGGCGTAGACCAGGGTCTCATATTTCTGGTTAGCTTCATGGGAAGGGATTACGGTCAATTTGGCCGGATAACGACGGCTTAATTTCTGTAGTTCACTGATATATTTCTTGTCCCCTGAACCGATCACTATGAATTGCGCTTCTAAACGGAATAATTGCGGCAGGACCTTTATAAGCAGCTCGAAACCTTTCTGGAAAGTGACCCGGGAGGTCGTACAGAAGATCGGGATATCCTTATCAACCGGCAGATTGAAGATCTTCTGGAGATAGGCTTTGTTATCGGCTTTCGGCGCGGGATTCCGGAAAGAGTAGCGTTTATGGATAGCCTTATCCATCTCGGGATTATAGGTATTATAATCGATCCCATTGATGATCCCCACCAGGCGATCGGAACGGTTCTGGAGGATGCGGTGCAGGTTCTGCCCGAACTTCTTGGTCATTATCTCTTCCCGATACTGTTCGCTCACGGTATTAATGAAATCCGCTGATAAGACCGCCCGCTTAGCGAAGTTGATATGCTCTAATTTAGGATCGCTCAGGTGCGGCAGGCGGCCGCGGCCGTAATCCTTGTCGGCTGGAGCGATCTCCCACCAATTATGCCCGAGCTGGAAAACGAGGTTGTGGATAGTGAAGATAGTCTTAGCTTTCTTGAGAGTCTTGGAATAACGGAAATCGGTCTTCAGATAATACGGGATGAGCCCGGTCTGCCAATCGTGGCAATGGATGATATCGGCCTGGAACTTCAAGAGCGACAAGAGTTTCAAGGAGGCGACATTGAAAACCAAGAATCTGGCGTTCTCCCTGGTCGAACCGTATAAGCGCTGATGCTTAGAGAAAAATTTCTTGCATTCGACGAAATAGACCGGCAAGCCTTGCATAAGATAGCCGCGCCAATAATTGACTCGGATTTTTTCTTGGGAATTGAGACGCAATTCGACGTCGGGAAAAATAAGGCGCAGCTTATTAGCCTTCTTATCGATCAAGCGGCCATAAAGAGGGGTGATGATGATCACCTCGTGCCCGAGCCGATGCAGAGCTTTCGGCAGGCTCCGGCTGACATCGCCCAAACCGCCGGTCTTAGAATAAGGGGCGACTTCCGAGGCGATGTGGACGATCTTTATCTTCTTAAGCATAACCGTGAGTTTAAGCCGCAAATGGCGACTGCTAAAGCATCAGCCGCGTCATCAGGCTGCGGTAATTCTTCCAGACTCAGGATCAATCGGACCATCTTCTGTACCTGAGCTTTCGAGGCTTGGCCGTAAGCGGCGACCGCTTGCTTGACTTGGGAAGGAGTAAAATCAAAAACCGCCAGCTTATTCTGTTTGAGCGTCAGAAGGGCGACGCCCCTCGCTTGGCCCACGATAAGGGCGGTTCGGACATTCTTATTGAAAAATAGTTGTTCGATAGCGGCTAAATCCGGCCGATATTTCTTGATGATCTTATCCAGGCTGCGATGCAGAGTATCTAAGCGGTCGATCAGGTCCTGATTAGCGGGCGTCTTGATCGAACCGTAGGCCAGGCAAGTCAATCGGCCGCCCTCTTCCTTGATGAGGCCATAACCGGTATCGGCGATGCCCGGATCAATGCCTAAAATGATCTTAGACATAAAGAATCCTACAAGATGTTAGAATAATAATCGCTCACATCTTCGTTGCTGTCCAGTTCTTCGAAGAATTTATCCATCTTTTCCTGGTCGCCCGAGGGCAGAGCCATCTTCTCTTTGGCGACATACTCGATCTCCGCTGCTTCCAGCTTGAGCCCTTTCGCTTCTAAAAAATCACGGATCTTCTGGAAATCCTTGAATTCCGTATAGACGATGATGCCTTCCGCTTCTTTCTGGAAGTCGCTGACCCCCTGGTCGATCAGTTCTAGTTCCAGCTCTTCATTGCTGATCTTTTTATCTTTTATCTCTTCGCTAGCGATCCGCATTACGCCCAGTTGGGAAAAATTCCATAAGACCGAACCGAAAGCGCCGCCATTCTTAGTGAACAGATGTCGGACAGAAGCGCCGCTCCGATTCTTATTATCGGTCACGCATTTTACGACTATCTGGATACCGGGAGGCACGATGCCTTCATAATACAATTCTTCGATCTGGTCTCCGGCCAATTCTCCGGTTCCCTTCTTGATCGCCCGTTCGATATTATCTTTAGGCATGCTGACCTCGCGCGCCCGATCGACGGCCGCCCGCAAAGAGGGATTGGTACTAGGATCGCCGCCCTTCTTGGCCGCGATAGTGATTATATTGGCTAACTTGGTAAAAACCGCTCCCCGCTTGGCGTCGACCAGTTCTTTCTGGCGATGCGTAGTCGCCCATTTTGAGTGTCCTGACATAATTTATTATTTCATTATTTGTAATTATTGTAGCCTAAATTGAAATAAAAATCAAGATGAATTATAATGAAAATATAAGTAAAATAAAGCAAAATATGAAAAAGGACTATTTGCCAGACCTCAACGCCAGCGTAATAGCCGGCTTGGATTTTTTCTTAAAGAACAAGCCGGCCCGATCGGCTTTCCAGAAACAGGCGCCCGGTTTCGTCGTCGGCAGCGTCAACGCTTATAATACCGGACGCATGCTGTTCGGCGACAAACCGGTCTTTTTCGCCGATGAAGGAAATTTCCTCAGCCAATTGAAGATATACCGGCCCCTCATCAAGGCCGGAACCATCAAGGAGGCGATCATAATCTCCGCCTCGGGTGAAAAGGATTCGATCTGGGAAATAAAAGCCGCTAAAAAAGCCGGACTGAAAACCACCCTGCTCACTTGCAACGCCGATTCGACAGGCGCTAAGCTGGCCGACCGATGTCTGGCTTTCCAAAAATCTCCGGAACCATATTCTTATAATTTCTCCACCTATCTTGGCATGATCCTCAGCCTCACCAAGGAAAATCCGCAGAAAATAAAAGGCTTCCTGGAAAAGATCCGGCGGCCGAAAAACTTTTCTGCTTACCGCTATTACACTTTCATCCTGCCCGACCGCTTCCGGCCGATAGTCGACATGATCAACGTCAAAGATGACGAATTGTTCGGCCCTTATTCCAGCCTGCGCGCCTATTCGGAAGGAAATGCCCGCCACGCTAAATTCATCTGCCCTTCCGACAAGGAGCTGGTTATCAGTTTCGGTCGGAACCGATTTTTCGGACAACCGAAGAACCGCTGGGATATCGCTCTGCCCGAACAGGCCGACTATGGCCTAGCTCTAGCGGCCAGCTATTATATCATCGGCTTTATCCAAGCCTCCCGCCCGCCCTATTTCAAAAAAGGATTGCCGGATTATTGCCAGAAGACCGGACCGCGGCCTTATGGACAGAAAAAACCTTTTTCCGTCATAGTAAAATAAATCAGCAAATAAAATCTCCGTCAGTCAGACGGAGATTTTTTTATATTTTTAATTCAATCTGAGAGGCCTAGACTAGAGTCTGCCCCGTCATATCATCAGGAATAGCCAAGCCCATCATTTTGAGGATAGTCGGAGCGATATCGGCTAAGATGCCGTCTCTGATCTTCTTATAATCAGAGGAGATGAGCAGGCAAGGAACTGGATTCAAAGAATGGGCGGTATTAGGAGATCCATCCGGATTGACCGCGCTTTCCGCATTGCCATGATCAGCGATGATCAGGACGTCATAGCCATGCGCCTGAGCGGATCGGACCGCTTCACCGACGCAAGTATCGACGCTCTCGACCGCCTTGATGATGGCCGGATAATTGCCCGTATGCCCGACCATATCGCAATTGGCAAAGTTCAGGCAGATAAAAGAAAAGTCCTGAGCCAGATTAGAGATAAGCGCGTCCTTGACGGCGAAGGCGCTCATTTCCGGCTGCAAGTCATAAGTCGCGACTTTAGGCGACGGAATCAATATCCTTTCCTCTCCGACAAACTTCTCTTCCCGTCCTCCCGAAAAGAAGAAGGTGACATGAGCATATTTTTCCGTTTCCGCTAAGCGCAATTGCCGCAGTCCGGACCGAGAGACTATTTCGCCTAAGGTGTTGCTGATCTTATCTTTCTCGAATATCGCTTTGACGCCTACGAAACTATCGTCGTACTTAGTCAGGGTATAGTAATGCAGAGGCATAGTCTGCAGTCCGAATTCCGGCATGTCCTTCTGGGTCAGGGCGACGGTTATCTCTCTCAGCCGCTCGGTCCGGAAATTGAAACAGATCACGACGTCATCCGGTCTGATCAGGCCGACCGGATCTCCTGCTCCATTAGTCTTGACTAAAGGACGCAGGAACTCATCGGTTATGCCAGCAGCGTAAGATTCCTCGATAGCGCTGATGAAATCTTCCGTCCGATGGCCCGATCCGCTCGTCATCAGGTCATAACCCTCCTTGATCCTTTCCCAGCGCTTATCCCTGTCCATCGTATAATAACGGCCGATCATAGTAGACAGGACGGCGTTAGATCGCCCTAATTTTTCTTCAGCCTCTTTGACAAAACCCAGACCGCTCCGCGGATCAGAATCCCGTCCGTCGCCCAGAGCATGGACGAAAATATCGCGCAATCCGTTCTGGCTGGCTAGTTCACATAACTTATACAGATGAGAGGACATCGAATGGACGCCGGCATCAGATAGGAGCCCGATGAAATGTAAGCGTCGCCCGGGTTGTTTGGCTAGACCAAAAGCCTCTAATAATACCGTATTATTAGCCAAACTGCCATCAGCACAAGCCAGATTGATCCTGACTAAGTCCTGATAGATGACCCGCCCGGCGCCGAGATTGAGATGGCCGACTTCAGAATTGCCCATGACCCCCTCCGGCAGACCGACGCTCAGGCCGCTGGCTTTAAGGCAGGAATTAGGATAATGTTCGAAAAACTCATCTAAATTCGGCTTCGGAGC
>Ga0172381_10006534_pt1 | contig 11651 bp, 8 predicted proteins | sample Leawel6488metaG_FD_119754 | JGI IMG/M metagenome (GOLD analysis project Ga0172381, IMG submission 119754) | Leachate microbial communities from a municipal landfill in Southern Ontario, Canada - Leachate well 64-88 metaG | ecosystem: Engineered > Solid waste > Landfill > Unclassified | place... | reverse complement strand
GGGTTGCCCTGCTGGGAGACCGCTAAACCTGACATTAGCGTTCGAATATTTTCCGCGCTGGTGCACGGCAGTGCTTCACCGTCAATGTCATTTTTGCGCACCGCCTCAAAAATTGACAGCAACCACGGGCGATACTTGATGAAGTCGTATTCACCCCGCACTAAATCGAGCGAACAGATTTCGCAAAGCGACTTATTTCGCTCAGAACCGTGTTGGTCCCAACCGCCCAAGACGTTGAAGAATATTACACCTCGATTACGACTGAACTCAATGGTCTTGCGTTCAGCCTCCGGGTCAGGCTTAATCAAATGTGCCGACGAGACGAACTTCCAACTGATCTCGCCACGCTTGACGCCCAAATGCCGGCGCACCTGCATTAAAAACTCCAGCAGAGCCCAAAAAAACGCGGGCTCCAAGCTGGTGGAACCAAAGCCCACCTTGATCGTTCTGACCTTGGGGATTTTCCCCTCTTGTTCTTCGTGCGTTTTCATGACGCATACTCCTACTTAATTCGGATGCTTGACTCGATTCCCCATGAACCGGCCAAGCAAGTCAAAGAGCTTAGGCAGCAACAGGCTGCCCAACAAAGTATTATGTCATATTTAATAAAATTTGTCAATATTACAAAAAATACCTAAATTATGCTTTTTTATATTATAAAGATAAATAAAAAAACATTACTAAATAGTATGTTTAATGGCTACGATTAACTAAAATTTAATCTCTTTGGTCTCTCCCCAATTATCTCCCGCTTCCACCTCCACGCCAATCGGCGCGCGCAATTTGTAGACATTTTCCATCTTATCTTTGACAAAATCCGCAACTCTTTTTAAATCTTTTTGCGGTACTTCAAAAACTAACTCATCATGAACCTGCAAGAGCATTTTAGTTTGAGCGGAAATTTTTGGCAATTCCTTATAAATTTCAATCATGGCCAGCTTCATCAAATCCGCGGCCGTGCCTTGAATCGGATGATTAATGGCCATGCGCTCGGCACCCGCGCGAATTGGTTGAATAGACGAAGTAATTTCCGGTAAATAACGGCGCCGGCCGAATAAAGTTTCTACCCAACCCGATTGACGGGCAAAAACTTTGGTATTTTCCAAATAGTTATAAATATCATCATGCACTTCAAAATAGCGATCGATAAAATCCATGGCCCGGCTGCGAGAAATTCCCGTGCTGGCCGCCAAACCATGCGGGCCTTGGCCGTAAATAATGCCGAAGTTCACCGCTTTGGCGGCATAACGCATTTCTTTAGTAACTTTTTCCAAAGGCACATTATTGATTTCGGAAGCCGTGCGCGTATGAATGTCCTCCCCTTTTTTAAACGACTCAATCATTTTTTTATCATTAGCCAAGGAAGCAATAATGCGCAATTCAATTTGCGAATAATCGGCTGAAAGGATTTTGAAGCCGTTTGGGGCAATAAAGGCCTGACGAATTTTTTGACCCAATTCCGTGCGAATGGGAATATTTTGCAAATTCGGCTCGGACGAAGACAGGCGGCCGGTTGCCGTTACGGTTTGATTAAAGCTGGTATGGACCCGGCCGCCGGCATCAACCAGCTTAGGCAAAGCATCCAAATAAGTTGATTTTAATTTGGCCAACTCGCGATATTCGATAATATAATCAATAATTTCGTGCTGACCTTTGAGTTTTTCCAATTCATCGGCCGCGGTCGAGATACCGGTTTTGGTTCGCCCTAAACCCTGAGTGGAAATTTTTAATTTTTCAAAAAGAATTTCTTTTAGTTGCAGCGGCGAAGCAATATTAAATTTTACGCCCGCTAATTTATAAATTTTTTCCTCGATTTTTTCCAACCTGGCGTCAACTTGTTTGGCCATTTTTTTCAAAAAAGCCACATCCAGCATAATGCCGTTTCTTTCCATTTCCACCAAAACTTCAACTAACGGCGTTTCAATTTTTTCCATCAAGCCAAAATTGTTTTTTTCTTCCAGCTCTTTAGTCAAAGGCTTAATCAAACGCCAGGTAAAATCCGCGTCTTCACAAGAATAATCCGCCACCTTTTCAATTGGCACTGCCTTTAAGGTAATTTGATTTTTGCCTTTGCCGATTAAGGCTTCAATTGGCTGCATTTGATAACCCAACTCGGTAAAAGCCAACCCATCCAAATTATGCTGGCGCGAGCCAGGGTTCGTTAAATATGAAGCAATCATGGAATCAAAATGTACCCCCTGAGTTTGAACACCCGCTGTTAATAAAGCCTGCAAATCAAATTTGATGTTATGGCCGCATTTTTTAACATTTTTATCTGCCATAATCGGCCTGATCTCTTCCAAATATTTTTTCTGTGCCGGCAGATAGTAGGCCAAGCCGTCGTGCCAACAAAAACTAATACCCAAAAGTTCGTCTTCAAGCGGATTTAAACCGCCGGTTTCGGTATCAAAAACAAAAATTTTTTGTTTGCTTAATTCTTTTAAAAACTCAGCAAAATCTTTATCGTTTTTAATCAGATGATAATCCGATTTTTTTTCTTTGACTAATTGGGGTTGGTCGGAAAAATCAAACGCGCCCTGGCTGGCGATTTGGCCTTGCTGTAATTCCTTGGGTAACTTGGCAATCAGAGATTTAAATTCCAATTCTTGAAATAAACTCACCACCTTACCCAAGTCATAACCGTTGAGTTTGGCGTCAGCCAATTTAAAATCAATCGGGACATCCTTGACCAGCTCCGTCATTTTTTTGGAAAAATAAGCGTCTTCCTTATGCTCGGCTAAAATCTTTTGATAACGTTCGGAAATCTTTTCCGAATCCAGATTTTTATAAATATTATCCAAAGTTTTAAACTCCAAAAGTAAATTAATCGCGCCCTTCTCGCCAATACCTTTAACGCCGGGAATATTATCTGATGGATCGCCGCGCAAAGCCTTATAATCCACCATTTGCTCCGGCGTTAAGCCGCCATAGCGGCGTTTTACTTCTTCAATATCATAAGTTAAAGTATCGGACAGGCCTTTGTGCATGGTAAAAACCTGGGTATTTTCATCAACCAATTGCATTGTGTCCATATCACCGGTAACTATAATAGATAAAATCTTTTCCACGGCCTGATCGCAAACTAAGGTGGCGATAACGTCGTCAGCTTCAAAACCTTCTTTTTCGTAAATGGGAATATTAAAAGCCCGAACCACCTCTTTAATTCTGGGAATTTGCGCGTAAAGCTCATCGGCTTGTTTGACGCGCTGAGCTTTGTATTCTTTAAATTCTTTATGCCTGAAAGTCGGCGCCGCCAAATCAAAAGTTACGGCCAAATAGTCAGGCTTTAAATCTTTTAAAACTCTGAGCAAAATCATGGTAAAGCCGTAAACCGCGTTTACCACTTCCCCGCTTTTGGTCGTTAAAGTCGGCGGCAAGGCATGCCAGGCGCGATGAATTAAAGCGTTACCATCAATGACGACAAATTTTTCTTGGGATTTAGCCATAATATTTTACCTTTTCTGCATTATATCATTTTTCATCATAAAAATCTTGATCAGGTAAAAATAAAAAGTCTTAGAAATTCCTGCTCCTTTTCTAAGACTTGGCTTGATGGATTTCAATCAAATGATCCTGCACCCATTGAAATGTCCTGGGCTCAATGGGCGCGGCCAGTAAACCCACTTTGCCCCAAGGGCGGCACAATTGCCTGATGCGACCGATATTGGTGGTAATCACTCCCACGCGCGGCTGACTATAGCGACCCATTTTCAACCGATGAAGTAACCAGGCTCCGGCGCGCTCGTCAGGTTCAAACTGCCGAAAAGGCGCCAAATTCGTTTTGGCCGGAATCTCCGGCGTGATTAAGTCCAAAAAAATTATGTCGCCACCTTCTCGTGCCCAAGCCATAGCTTCGGTGGCTTGGTTGGTATGACTGACTGCCAATTGTGAAAAACATGATGCGGCCGCTTGACTGATTAGATCATTTGGCCACACTTGTTCTTTGAGCCGTTGCAGCCAATGCAGCAGGGCCAAAGTTGACTCGGCTTGTCCGATGACTAGAATCCTCATGACTTGCCCTCCTTTTCTAATTATTCAAATTACTCTGACTGGCAGTATCTGTCAATTTGCTTAATTAAATAAAATTTACTTTTACATCTTGCCGTCAGGGGCGAGAAAATGTTAAAATATATTTAATATTGAATATGTTTTTACAAAAGATTGAAATCCAGGGTTTCAAATCATTTGCCCAAAAAACCATCTTAGAATTTCCACGGCCCGAACAGGGCTGTCCTTTAGTCTCTTCAGATTCAATGATGGCAAAAAAGACTTTAAGCGGCAGCTGCGGCATTGCTTGTATTGTCGGTCCCAATGGCTCGGGTAAATCAAATTTTGTGGATGCCGTGCGTTGGGTCTTGGGTGAACAAAGCCTCAAAAGCCTGCGCGGTAAAAAATCCGAGGATGTAATTTTTTCCGGCTCCGATATCAAAGCGCGCCTGAGTTTGGCTCAGGTTTCTTTGCATTTAAATAACGAGGATGGCGCCATGCCCATTGATTATCAGGAAGTAATAATTTCCAGGAAAGTTTATCGCAACGGCGAAAGCGAATATTTAATCAATAAAAGCAAAGTCAGACTGCAGGATGTTTTAATGCTGGTGGCCAAATCAAATTTCGGCCAAAAAAGCTACAGCATCGTTTCCCAGGGTTCTATTGATTCGGTGATTATGGCCACGCCGGCGGAAAGAAAAGATTATTTTGATGAAGCCGTCGGGGTCAAACAATTTCAAATCAAACGCGATCAATCAATAAATAAATTGGAAAGCGCCTGGAATAATTTACGCCAAGTGGATGCCTTGCTGACTGAAATTACGCCCCGGCTCAATTCCCTGACGCGCCAAGTTAAACGCCTTGAACGCCGAGAAAAAATTGAAATTGAATTAAAAGAAGTGGCTCAGCAATACTACGGCTTTTTATGGCATAATTTGGAGGAAAAAATTGTTGAAGTCAAACCCAGGCTTAAAGAGGTGGAAAAAGATTTAAGCGAAAAAGATATTGCCTTACGCGAACTGCAGAATCATTTACGTTCCCTGGAAAAGGAAGATTCCCGTAGTAAAGTCTTCGGGGAATTGCAGCAAAAATATCAAAGTATTTTAGATGAGAAAAATAAATTGCGCGAAGAGCAGATGATTTTAAAGAATAAAATTGATCTGGCTAAACAACGTTTAATCCAAAAAGCGGTTCCGCTGCAATTTTCCGAAGTAATTGCCAAACTAAAAGAAATTACCGGCTTGCAAGAAAAGATGTTAGCCAGTTTGGATAATAAGGATTTGGCCAAATTTTCCCAAGCCAAAGAAGACGCCCGAGAAATTTCACGTTTGACCCGCGAGCTATTGGATCAAATGGAGAATCCAAAAATTAAAGAAAAAGTTCAAGGCGAAATTGATCAAAATTTGTTAAAAGATTTGTCCGAAGTGGAAAATGATTTAACCGGCATTGATCAAAGATTGGCCGCGGCGCAAAAAGAAATCGGAAATTTCAACCAGCAAGAAGAACAAAAAAAAGGCAAATTTTTTGATCTACAAAGACAAATCACGACCAAACAAGATGAGTATAACCGTTTGAGCAACCAGGCTTCAACTTTGCGCGTTGAAATGGCGCGGCTAGAAACCCATCAACAAGACTTGAGACAAGAAATTAAAGACGAAACCAGCGAATTGACCTGGCTATCATCTTACAAATCAGAGCCGATAAACGAAGGTGAAACCCGGCAAAAAATGCTGAATTTGAAACATCAGTTAGAGTTAATCGGCGGCGTTGATCCGCAAACGATTCAAGAATACACCGAGACCAAAGAACGCCACGATTTTCTATCCACTCAAGCCGAAGACTTGCGAGATTCCATCAATTCTTTGGAAAAAGTCATTAATGATTTGGACGATAAAATTCAAGTTCAGTTTGACGTCGCTTTCAAAGAAATTAGCAAGGAATTTTCTAAATATTTCAAAATTCTATTTGGTGGCGGCAAGGCGGAATTGATTTTACAAAAAGAAGATTTAACAGAAGATAAAAAATCAGAAACCACAGAACAAAAAACTGAAAGCGAATTGGAAGGCGGGGTGGAAATAATCCAACCGGGAATTTTATCCATGTTATCCGAAGCTGAAGAAAAAATGAGCCCCAAAAGATTTCTAAAGAAAAAAACCGGCAAAGTCATTACCGGTATTGATATCGCGGCCATGCCACCAGGCAAAAAAGTATCTTCAATTACCATGCTTTCCGGCGGCGAACGCTCGTTGGCTTCGATTGCTTTAATCTGCGCGGTCATCGCCAACAATCCATCGCCGTTTGTAATTTTGGACGAAGTTGACGCGGCTTTAGACGAATCAAACTCCCAGCGCTTCTCCCAAATTACTTCCGAGCTTGCTCATAAGACCCAATTTATTATTATTACTCATAACCGCGCCACCATGCATCAAGCTAATATTTTATATGGCGTAACCATGGGTCAAGATGGCATTTCCAAAGTTATCGGCTTAAAAATGGAAGAGGCGGCAAAGATGGTCAGACAATAATTAATTAATTTCATCAATATGCAACGAGAAGGAAAAGAAAGGGCAATCGCCCAGGAGGCATGTAAAGAACAAACCAGAAAAATCTTTGAAGAAGTCAGCCAATTACGCGTTTACCTTGAAGGAAATAATTTTTCCACCTTTAAAGATTTGCGTCAGGTTTCAGGTGAATTCAACCGTAGCAGTGGTTCAATCCTTCATTCTCAACGTTTTGTTGAAGGTTTTCTAAACGAAGATCCAGAGATGGTAAGACTAAGTGATTTAGATCCAGCAGAAGTAGCCAAATTCAAAGATGATTTAGTCGCCGTGAGAAATCGACTACCGGAAGTTGAAAAAGAAATGGCTGCCAGCCCGGCTTTTGCCACAGATTATTCACCAACCAAAGAAGGACTTCAAAGAATGTTTCAGGAATTAAAACTTGTGATTGATGGGCTTGGGGAATTTGAATCAGAGGATAAACCTGAAAAATTACCAGGTTTGATGACACGAGAAGAAATAGCCGCTTCAAAAAAACATCTTGAGGGTTTAAATATTAAATAGTCTTAAGGTTTACCAAAATTTTAGCACGATAAACCAGAATAAATGTCCAGTCGTAAGGCCAAATCTTTGTATATAAAGATGGTCAGACAATAATTAACAGAACAAGCAAGCTAATATTAAAAACCAGGCTTTAGGCCTGGTTTTTTATTGCCACCAGATTGACTTAAAAAAATAATATTGTTAATCTGGGCTCGTGGGCAGAGTAGTCAGAATCCTGTTCTATGAACAAAGCAGCCTAAAAGCTGCTGGGGCCCATGCCTGATTCTGACCGGTCATCTGAAGTCAGATGGCTGTTGTGTAATTAGAATGTCGGCGGGCGGTGAAAACGCCGCGTATTGCACCGACACTTCATGCTCTCGGCGGTCTCGACTCTTGGCACTATGGTCTTTGTGCCAACGTCGTTCGCAAGAGCTTCCCGACGTGTTACGTGCCCACTGGGAAGAGGGAATGAAACCAAACCGGCTCTTCTTCCCTCTTTCCGCTCTTTTTATCTTTGAATCCAACCAAAACCGCGAAAGGAAAGGAAATGTACCAAGCAAGCAATCAGGCTCTCAGAGCACTAGCCCTGCTGACGGGACTAGATCGAATGTTGCTCGAGTCTGCGCTTGCAGAAACCTCGGGCTACAGAATAATCAGGGTTCCAAAACGCAGTGGGGGTACGAGAATAATTCATATTCCCACTGAGACTTTGAAGATGGTGCAGCAGGCTATTCTGGAGATGTTGTATCTTTGGCCAACCCATCGTTACATGTTCGGTTTTCAACCGGGTCGCTCGCCGATTCAAAATGCGCAACGTCATCTTCGTTTATGCCGCCAAAGCGGCGACGATGGCAAAAATGGCAAAGAATTTCGGCCATTGAATCTGAAAGTGCCCCAATACGTATTAAGGCTGGACATTAAAGATGCCTTCCCGTCAGTTACAAGCACATTGGTCAGAAGCGTCTTTGATGATCTTTTTGAAAGCCACACCATTGACAACTGCCGGCCAAGAAATAAATATCAGATAGGTCTTCGGGATCACTGCCGCCAGCTTGCCGATTGTATGTACAAAAATGATCTGATTGATTTGCTGGTTGCCCTGACCACTACCGACGGTCGGCTCCCGCAAGGTGTACCCTCGTCCCCATATCTGCTCAACCTGACTTTGTGTCATACCGGACTGATGAATCGATTGGTCAATCTTTGTCTTAGGCACAAAGCGCGAGTAACGCTTTATGCCGATGACATAACCATTTCCACCGATTGGCAAGTTAGTCAGCGTTGGACAAAAAAAGTGATTGCCGCACTGGAACAGCCGAAGGCATTTGTGGTTAATCCACAAAAGATTCACCTCAACTACCGGCGACATGGTGCTCATACAATCACTGGCGTTACCCTAAGTGAAGACGAGCATGGTATTGGCCGAGTCAGCATCAGTCAGAACCGACTCAATCAGATTAGGCAGATTCTATGGATGGCTTCTGTCTTATTGGAAGCCGGACAGATACCTGATCCGAAGTTGAATGGCTTTTCCCTGAATCAAGCGTTAGGCTATGCAGCCTGGATAGGTGACGTGTATCGAGGCCAAAATAAAACCCATCCTTTAGTGGAAAAACCTTTGGCCAGATTTAAGGCCGCCTTTGATGCTTTACGAACAAAAAACCAGGAAGAGGAAGAAAGGGAACCTGAAAAAAATCAGGTCTCACCGGCCACATTAGTTTCAGTCCAGGCAGTGTTAGTTACACTTGAGGGAAATCAGGCCAAAATAGAAGGCTTGACTGAATGGGGGATGAAATTGTTCAGCAGGCATTTCCCACGCAACAGTTGGGAGTGAGAAATCACTCTCTTTTTTTATAAAATCATTCGACTATAAAAACCTAAGGCCACAAAAATTTTGACTCTGATAATAAAGTTTTTAAATAAAAAACATCTACTCATAAAGACTAGATGCTTAATAAATTGGCCTGTTTGTGCGTTACAGCGCACAAATATCCAGGCACAAACCTAAAGTACCATTTTCTGCCCAAGAACATACTGGACAAACCGGATAAGCTGAAACCAAAGCCGAAGCGGACAAAAGAATACGCCAGGCGTAGTGAAAGTAGCAATAATGGCAAGCCAAATGGCGTCGCTTTGTCAGCTCCAGGTCAAGCAACTCCAGCAGGCATTCATTCCCGGTAGCCCTTGTTGCTTTGGTCACCATAAGATTGGTAAGCCCGCATATCGGCCGGCAGACCATCTTCTTCAGCTTCCTCAGAGTCTGGTTTAAGGCTACGACCTTCAAACTTAATGCCAACAACCAACAGAGAAAATATTACCGCTCCCACAAAAGCCAAAACAAGATCCATGTTAAAGATCTCCTTGCCTAGAGTTTAGCTTCTACTTCCAGGTGCAAACATCACCCGAAGCGCCACCACGGCATTAAATTTCCTCGCCCCCGTCAAAATCAACCTCGCCTAAAGGTATGATTGAGGTTGAGTCAAGACGAGTCTTGGGTGGCAAACGATTGCCAGTCGGCGGCGAAACACGCGACACGGGTTTTTCTTCCGGGCTGATGGTAAACAAAAAAACCAACGCCGCCATCAACAAAATTATTCCTGCAGTCGGCATCAATGGATCCATAATTTCATCTCCTGTTCGTTAAAGACACCAAACCACTATTGACCAGACAACTAATTTTGGTTTACTCCTGAATCAAGACAATGTCAAGATAAGATATTAAAGAACTAAACATAAAAATGCTCCCAATACGGTGAGCATATTTTTTGATAAGAGAGCCGGGGTCAAGTGGCCAAAGAATTTATCTTTTGACCTCTCTCCCCCGGCCTGCCCTGTCGGTTTTTCCGTCAGAGGGGTTACCGGCTCCCGATTTTTTTGATCGCCCGAACCGAAGTAGCGGACGCTGTCCAAGCGGACAGATGATATAGCGCCATCCGCACTACCTTTATTCGTAATGGAGATAGCACTGAGATAATATTATAATTTTAATCAAACTGTCAAGAATGAAAAAATAGAAAAACTATATTTTACTCCTTCAATTTTTTCCAGGCCAATTCAAAAATAAATCTTTGCATAGTGGCGATTTCCTTGCTTTCAATGACCACGGCCATAAAATTCTCTTTATAAGAAATCAAAGCGACTTTATTGCCATAAATTTCCGTATCGCCAAAAAATAACACCTGATTTTCTGGCACAAGAATAATATCTCTCATCTCAAATGGGGCGTGTTTTTGCCATTCGCGGCTTTCTTCGCTATCAATGGCAATAATTCTGGTGCTGATTTGTCGCTGAACCCGACGATTAAAAAAGTCCTTGGCAAAATCTTTCGGAAAATCTTTATATAGTCCGGCAATTCCGGTATATGAAAGTATCTCGCTATGGTTGGGAATTGAGGCCAAGATATCATCATAAACAGACAGGGCGCCATTTATACCTTCATAATATCTAATCTTGGGCTTTTCAGTATCAATATTAAATAGAGACTTCAACTCAGGCATAATTTGCTTCAGTTGTATCTCTTTTTGTTTAACACTGGCAAACAATTTGTCAGGATTTTCTGCTAAAAAATATCTCTTTTTACCTCGCAAAACATAAGAAAATAAGCCTTTTTCTTTCAGTTCGTCCAATATTAAATAGGTTGTTGGCCTTTTAATGTTGGCTTTTTTGGCTAAATTTTGAACAGACGTCTCGCCTAACTCTAAGCCAGCCAAATAAATTTCAACTTGTTCCTTGGTTAATCCAATCCCTTGGAGGATGTTTTTGATATCATCTGCCATATTTTATATATTGTTATAATTTCTGACAACATTATTGTATCATATATTATCTAAAATTGCAATATTATTAAAAACATAATAATTATTATGACAAATTATGTTATATATGTTGACAAAATAATAAAATTATGATATACATATATGTTAAGCAATAGGGCTTAGCAACTGAACCTTACAATTCAATAAAACCAACCACAGAGAAGGGATTGGGTTGGTTATGAGCTATTAGTCGTACCTGGACATTTGGGAATGGCTTACTTGGGGTTTTGGCATGGTGCCGAAACAAGAAGTAAGTCAGAATTTGAAAGGAGGCCAGACATGGCCAAGATTAACTTCTTTTGGGTTAAGGTGGCATTCGCCATCAGTTGTGTCATTGTCATGTTGGCGTTACTGGTGTCACCCACGCCGACTCAAACTCCCAATACGGCGAAGTATGCAAACGTGAGGCTTTCAATTACCTCATACGATGAGGTAATTGAAAAATTGAAAGCCCGGGACTTCCGGATAACTGAGTCAGCAGAAAGCTTTCTGTCTGAGCGCAGTTATTCCGGTTCCCAGCAAGAAGAATGTCAGGTAGCTCTGGTCAGTAATGCTGACCTTGGCCTGAATGGCGACAATTGCGCGCTGTTTGAAACCTATGCCGCAGCCCATAGGCTCGGCTTGAGGCCTTGCCCATACTGGGTCGCACTTCAACTTGTTATTGACGGCGTTGAATTGCCGTACGATGACGTCATAGTTGCGGTCGACCCGTTTTGCGACTTACACCATAACCCAGCCGTGTTATACACCGGCTGGAATAAGGGTTGGTTTCTCGACACATATGAATGGGGCAATGTATGTACCCTGG
>Ga0172381_10006533_pt1 | contig 11652 bp, 14 predicted proteins | sample Leawel6488metaG_FD_119754 | JGI IMG/M metagenome (GOLD analysis project Ga0172381, IMG submission 119754) | Leachate microbial communities from a municipal landfill in Southern Ontario, Canada - Leachate well 64-88 metaG | ecosystem: Engineered > Solid waste > Landfill > Unclassified | place... | reverse complement strand
TTCCAAAAATCAACTCTCACGGGATATGGGACAACAAATACAAAAACAAACCAAAAATAAAGAACTGTATAAGTGGGTTTATTCTGATATCTATTGGTCAAAAGTTAAAACAATTATACCACTTGGGAAAGAACAGGTGTGGGATATTATTATTCCAGGCGATAATAATTTCATTGCCAATAACATTTACTGCCATAATTCAGGTCAGATGCAGTATGACCTTCATGTAATTATGCACGTTTGGAATGAATTAAAAGAAACAGGATTTAACATAGAGGGGAAACCTAAGACCAAGATGGCCATCCCCTATGAAGAAAATGGGATACAAAAATGGATGCCTATTATTTCAATAAGGGTAGGCAAGTCAAAACAGAGTGGCTTTGCCGATAACCTATACTTCTATTTGCACGAGAAACAAGGTCGTTTTGAAGAGTGCCCAAAATCCACAGTATTAAACCTATTAAAGCCAGCAGGGGGTAGCACAGACGCTTTTGGTAATCTGGGTGGGTCAAACAAAACGGGGAAATAGTCCTCTTAAAAGGTTACAATACTATAGGTGGTAGCAATACCCATATTCTATATAAACGAGGCAATTGAAATGGCGCAAGTTCTGACTGGTGTGGTGAAGTGGTTTAATAATAGCAAGGCATTTGGTTTTATCGTCCCAGATGAAATCGGTACAGATGGCTCAAAGAAAGATATCTTCGTTCATCAAAGTAATATTGATATGCCAGGTTTCCGTACTCTTGCCGAAAGCCAAAAGGTATCCTACGAATTAGGAACCTGTCGTGATGGGCGCAGCCAAGCGGTCAAAGTAAAGCCCCAGTAATTCCTTCCACGGAATACTCAATTGGAACACATCAAGCTTCTAAGTAAGAAACCAATTCTCTTTGGTACCAATAATCGCATGATGACCCTCGGGAAATTAAAACACCGTGGGGAAAACTTTCTTGTGTTTATGGATGTGACAACTGGGAAAGTCTATATCTATGAGGCATTTGCTTTTGCTGCTCTGGGAGATTTAGGATGCGGGTTAAGTGAAGTAAAGACAGATGAACAGTGGGGAATGCTTTCTGCTGCTGCTCAGAAGTATGGTCTTACTTCACTTCAGCATATGGCTCTATGTCTCGAAGTCTATTCTATAGACACTCCAGCTGCTAAAGCGATTAAAGCACAATTCGCACTAGAGGGTAATGCACTTTGAACTTGTCGTTAACAGAACTCAATCACTATATACGTTGCCCTTATTACTACAAGTTTCGCTGGGTAGATAATAGCCCTCTATTCAAAATTAAAGCAAAAGAACATTGGCGGGACTGTCTCAAAGTCACCGCCATTGATTATTTTAAGACATGGGTACAAGAAGATAAACAACCATCAAGTGATTTTTGTCAAAACCTATGGCAAAAAAATTGGTATGACGACATAGATAGAACAGCTCTGGACTTTAGTGATTGTCGATCTGGAAATTTTAGCAGTTTGGGAAATGCAGGCTGGCTCGATCTACTAAAAATGCACCGATTCTTTACTCAAAATCCCCCATTGATTGGTGGTGTTGACTGGCCTTTTACAATAGAAATAGAAAAAGATCTCGACCTTATAGGCTCTATAGACCTACTCCTCTATACGGACGACACCAAAAAGAAACTCCTTGCCCTTAAATTAACCACTAGTAGCTATGAGGCCTCAAAAATGTATGGGGCCAATAGTTTAGATATGGTTGCTTATAAGACAACTCTTTCCACCTTGACAAAAGACCTAGATATCGGTTATTTTATACTAGAGAATATAAATAACCCACTCGTTATAACGCACCGCGGGGATGAACAAAAAGAAATTCTTTTTGAAACAGTTAAGAATATAGCAGCATCAATTAAAGAAAATCGTTACTATCCAGACTATGGTTACAAATGCCATGGCTGTGACTACAAACCCACCTGCAATAAAGGCAGATGGAATTCAGAAAAAGAGGAGAAGTAAAATGGGTAGACCAGGGCAGATGAGATTCCGGGATCCAAAATCTGGTGTAGTAAAGTATATTGCAGATGGTAAGGGTAATGTATATAAGACAGATAAAGAAGGCAAGCCTCAGGTCAAGATTAGTGGATCTGACTCAGGTAGAACAGAGCAAGTAGAAGTAACTAAAGAGGATGCGAAGGATTAATAATGGCAGACAAACCACGTATTCTTTGGTGCTCTCAGTCTCCTGCGATAGATACAGGCTATGGAATTATCTCTCGAGAGATATTAACCCGTCTTCATGCTACAGGTAAATATGAAATAGCATGTCAAGCCTGGTTCGAAAAACCCAAGGATAACCCTTCATATCAATATGAGGCCTCATCATCCTCGGCTTTCCCATTCAAGTTATTCCATACTGATGCTGGGAACAATCCATCTCCTGAAGCAAAGGATGGTCAGAAAAATATTGGTCAAATTATTGATCAATTTAAACCTGATATTACTATCTGGTTTTCCGATATCTATATGGTAGAGTGGCTACTAAAAGATACCATATTAAATAAAACTAACTCTATCCTATATTTTCCTATCGATGGTTTACCTATCCCCGATAAGTGGGCCGACCTCTTAATGAAGATAGATAAACCAATAACCTTCAGCCAATTTGGTAAAAAGGTTGTAGAGAATACTTTAAAACAACCAGTGGAAATGATTTATCATGGGATTAATTATCCCTTCTGGTCCTCACCTGTAAATCCTACTGATGTTGCAGCCTTTAAAACTCAAATCTTTGGTACAGATGATGTTTTCGTAATTGGAAGTGTTGCTCGTAATCAACCAAGAAAAAATTTACCAGCTCTCTATGAAGCCTTTTCTGAGCATGTAAAAACCCACCCCAAGTCTAGATTACTTATCCATGCTTGCAATATTGATCAGGGTTGGTTACTAACCCGTTTAGCCCAAGAATTCAATATTGAAGACAAGGTTTATATTCCCAAAAATCTTTCTCCTAATAAGGGTGTTAGTCTAGAAACATTAAGACTAATCTATAACGCAATGGATATCCATGTTAATGTAGCAACAGGTGAAGGCTTTGGTATACCTATTGCTGAGTCTATGGCATGCGGCATACCTAATTTAGTCACCGCCTATACGGTTGGTCCTGAATTGGTTGCTGCACATAAGGCAGGAGCCCTAATTAATATCGGGGCCTTCATGGTCGAACCGATTAGTCACATACGCAGGGCTTACATCCAGCGTGATCATCTTATCCATCTGCTCAATACATTCTCAGAAGATAAAGCTTTACGTAGACAGTCAGGACGTAATGCTAAAGTTGCCATGAGTCAATTTAATTGGCCCCCTCTCATTAAACAATGGGAAAAAACTATTGATGCAATGCTTCAAGATAACAAAAACAAGATAGGAAAGATTAAGGCAGATATCATATGAGCGACAAGAAACGAGTTTTGATTACGGGGATCACAGGACAAGAGAAAAGGTGTCAACTTTGTTCTACCCCTTTCCTCCCTAATCCTAAAACAAGTCCAAATAAAAGAAAAAAACAAATCTTCTGTTCAGGTTTTTGTGCGAAACGATATAATGGACTTCACAACAGAGGGCTAAAACGTAGTAGCAAATTTAAAGAAGCTCATAGAAAACAATTCTCAGGTAAAAATAATCCCTTTTATGGAAGAACACATAACAAAAAAACAAGACTCAAAATTTCTTTAGCGAATACCGGGAAAAAGAGAACACAAGAGTTCAAAACCTCTCTAGCTGCTAGAGTGTCTGGATGCAAAAACCCCTTTTGGGGTAAAAAGCATACCAAACAAGCTCTTTTAAAAATGAGTCGTCTGGGACGGCAACATAAAAATGAAACTAAAATTTTGTTTAGTCAACAAAGAAGATTAGAAAAAAATCCTGCATGGAGAGGCGGCATATCGTATGAGAATTATAGTTTACAATTTTCACCCCGGCTTAAAGCTTTTATAAGAGAAAGAGATCATTTCTCTTGTAAAGTTTGTGCTAAATATGGTAGTATTGTTCACCACATAGACTATAATAAGCAAAATTCAAATCCTGAAAATTTAATAACATTATGTAATAGCTGTCATGGTAAAACAGGTTTTAATAGAGTTTATTGGAAAAATACTTTAACAAAATTAATTCAAGAGAAAGAGATATCATGTCAGAGAGCATGAGAGCACTTTGTACGGGTATAACAGGCCAGACAGGATCCTTTTTGGCAGAAATATTATTAGAAAAAGGATACAAGGTATATGGTTTAGTTAGAAGGACATCTACACCTAATACCAGCCGTATTAAACATATTCTTAACGAGCTTGAACTCGTACAAGGCGACTTAACCGATCAATCAAGTCTTGATAGAATCTTAAGAAGTGTAAAACCACATGAAGTTTACAATATGGGAGCCCAATCTGATGTTCATATGTCATTCACCGAACCCATAACAACTGCAGATATAACAGGCTTAGGCACACTACGTCTTCTTGAAGCTATTAGAAATTCAGAATTTAGATCCAAATTTCTCACTGCTTCCTCTTCTGAGATGTTTGGCAAAGTAACTGAAACACCTCAAAATGAAAATACACGTTTTCATCCACGTAGTCCTTATGGAGTTTCTAAATTATTTGCTCATTGGGCAACAATTAATTATAGAGAATCCTATAATTTATTTGCCATTTCTGCTATTATGTACAATAATGAAAGTGAAAGGCGAGGAGAAAATTTTGTAACAAGAAAAATTTCCAAGGCAGTAGCCAATATAAAATTAGGAAAACAAAAAGAACTAATTTTGGGTAATACGGATGCAAAGAGAGACTGGGGATATTCAAAAGACTATGCATTAGGTCTATATCTAGCCATGCAATATAGCATACCTAAGGAATGGATTTTTGCCACAGGAGAAAGCCACTCAGTACAAGAATTTCTTGAGACAGCATTTAGACATGTAGGACTTGAGTGGCAGCAATATGTAAAACGAGATACAAGATTTACCCGGCCCGCAGAGGTAGATACCCTTTGTGGGAATTCTACAGAAGCAAAGACACTTTTGGATTGGCGTCCAACTATTAGCTTCCAAGAATTGGTGGAGCTAATGGTAGATTATGATTTAGAAACTGAAGCAAGGAACTCGAACAATGTCTGACTTCGGAATTGAAATGCATGGACCTTTTAGTGATATTTCGGGAATAGCTTATGTAGCCCGGAACTTGGCTATTAATCTATATGACCTGGGAATACCTGTAAAAATTCATGATCTAAAACGGTGGCCTGGAATTCCGGCCTCATTACCTGAAATTAAAAAAAGAAAATTAGAATCCATGCGCTCTACTTCTCTTCCGAAGAGACACATCTTTCATAATCAATGCCCGCCTAATCATATTTTTGCCACTAAGGAAGGTGTTCCTAATACGGGTTGGGGTATATTTGAAACAGATAGAATCCCCTATTTATGGCATCTTATAGTTGACCAATATGACATTAAAGAACTATGGGTTCCGACACAGTTCAATAAAGATACATTCATTACTGGAGGGATACCTGAAAGTAAAATTCAAGTTCTCCCTGTAGGTATAGAAACTGATAAATACTCCCCCGATATAGAACCTGCTCAAATTAAAGGCTCTCGAGGATTCAACTTCTTTACCATGATGGATGTCAAGATATGTAAAGGGTTTGATATACTCCTCGATGCTTACTTCCAAGAATTTTCTCATAAGGATGATGTGGCCTTAATATTCAAGGGTTACAGTGGGGGTATTGATCCACATCAACAAAGAGCCATTAAAGACATTATCCAAAACTTCAAACAAAAAAATAAATCTTCTGCTCGTATTCTTTTCATTGGTGGAAACGTTGATGACGACATAATGCCTTCTCTTCATAAACTAGCCTCATGTTATGTATTGCCCACACGAGGCGAAGGTTTCAGTTATGGTTCGGCAAATTCAATGGCCTGTGGTATCCCAGCTATTATGACTAATGCTTCTGGGCATCTAGCATATATGAATGAGAGTAATGGTCTTTTGATCAAATGCGAAAAGAAACTCATTGACAACATTCCATGGCTCATGAGAGAAGCTAACCAAGGTGGGCACTATTGGTGGGAGCCAGATCTCAATGACCTTAAAACAAAAATGCGCTGGGCTTATGAACATCCTGGTGAACTCAAAGTCCTTGGCCAAAAAGCTAGACAAGATATATTAGCATGGGACTGGAAAAAAGTAGCTCCTCTGTATATAAATAGAATAATCAAACTGGTGGGGTAATATGCTTAATATAGATATAGTATGCTTCCAAACATTCGGGGATATACTAGAATGTACCCCCATCCTCCGAGCTATTCGTAAAAACTATCCCGACGCAAATTTACGATGGCATGTCAATACTGAATATAAAGAACTTCTAGAACTTAACCCCGACCTAAATCATATTGTAGCCTATGACCAGGGCGATTATACTAAAGTATATCAACTACTAAACCAGAACTTTGTTCCTGGAGGCAAGTCAGATTTCTTATGCCCAATAGGAATGGCAAATCACTACGATACCTGCTGGCATCACAATCCAGAATCAACTGGACTTCATATGATGGACTGGTATGCTTCTCGAGCAAATCTCCCGAATATAACCTATCCATTAAATGATTATCAAATTACTCTAGACTACAATGAAGAAGATGCCATAGCTGCCGAAAAACTTCTAGAAGGTATAGATAAGTATGCTATCATCCATACCACATCACGACTAGAAACAAAAGACTGGCCGATTCAATTTTACAACCACCTAGCCATAATGCTTCAAAAACAATACCCTGATATCACTCTGGTTCAAATTGGGTCTACCAATGACAATAAAATAACTATGGGGAATGTCAAATCACTTCTAGGTAAAACCCCCTTCCGGGTTATTAAAGCTATAATGACAGAAGCCAAGTTCTTTGTAGGCGGGGATTCGGGCAATTCCTATATAGCTGGATCCTGTGATATTCCTACCTTTTTAGTCATGGGTTCCACCCGCGGCCTCCAATTTGGGGATCTAGAGGCTTATAGAGCATTAAACTCTCAAAAACAGGCTGTTAAATGCAAGCTAGAGGCATCAGAGAAGGCCCTGGGCCCCTTCGTAGGCCCCATAGGACCCAATGTTTTATACATTGATGCCTATAGACCTATCTCTTGTCAACCTGTTTGTGTAAACCACTGTACTGATGCTGCTCTAGGACCTATCGGTTGTATTAAAACTATACAACCAGAGATGGTTTTTGATAGAATAGTAGAGAAGTTAAAAACTCAACTTTAGGAGAATTAAGATGGATGTGATTATGGCTTTCGGTTTTGGGTTAGTAGTTGGAATCGTTGGAACAGTTTATTGCGCCAAGCGTTGGGGTGCAAAGTGGTTGGGAAAAATCAAGGGTATGGTCAGCGAACTCTAATCCGTCTACCGAACGTGGTGTCAACAGTAGCACTTATGATTTGGGATCATAAAGACCAAGTGCAAATCTTGGCGTTCGGACCACTATTAAATTAAAGGAAAATAAAAATGGACTATGCAATTAATAATAAGACACATAAGATTGTAAAAGCCTATTCATTAAGTGTAAGCGGAGATCCTGTAGCGCTAAATGCAAGAATAGCACAGATTAATACTGATTGTGGCTATACTGCTATCAATATTGTTAGTAAGGGATCAGGGATTATTGTTATTAGTTACCCTAAAACAAAAGTACTAACTGCTGTTAGAACTATATCTGATACTACTCCTGTTATTAATCCAGAAAAACAAACAGTCCCTGAACCAGAAACTCCACCTACAGCAATGCTAGAAGTGGGATGGTCACGCATGATTATTGCCGGCCCGCAAGATGATCAATTTGTTATAATCATGAATAACGTAGACTTTGAAAAACAATATACGGTTCTCACACGGTAAATAATATGAACCATAAAAAAGTCATAGTCATCCCCACCTATAGGCGTCCAGTCTATACAGCACGAGTTCTATCAGGTCTTAGATCTTGTGCTGGGATAGAAGACTATACGATTATAGTTAATGCTGAACCAGGTTTCCAAGAAGTCTTGGATACTGTTCAAAGTTTCCAGAAGTCATTACCCTTATCCCTATTCGTAAATGAAAAACGAATTGGTTGCAACTGTAATGTATTCTCGAGCTTGGATCGTGGCTTCCAATATTCTGATTATGTAATCATTTTTGAAGATGATGTAGTGCCGGCTAAGGATTGTCTAAAATATTTTGAGTGGGCTTATAAAAAATATATAGATGACCAAGATGTAATGAATGTTTGTAGCTACAATAAAGACACAACTTCTTCAGACAACTATCTTGCTGCTTATCGCCTCAAATGGTTCACTCCATGGGGATGGGCCACATGGGAAGATAGATGGCGTGATATGGCTAAGGAGTGGGATTTTGCTGGAGCAAGAGCTTCATGGGATTCAACGATCAACCACATAGTAAGAAAAGATCGTTCAGAAATCAGACCTCTACTTGCCCGCACACAAAACATTGGAGCTGAGCTAGGATCTTGGGTACCTAATGCTTTATGGCATGAGGAAAATCAGCTCAATAAATTCTGGGCTGAATCAGTAGATATCCCTGATGGACCGTTCTTTGAAAAGAAACTAGATAACATACCTTCCTAATTTGAGGTTCTTAATGTCAGTTAACCAATCTCCTCATACTAGCGTTTTAATAGGTAACCATGTTGATGTTCGTGGTGTAGGCGATCAGTTACTATTAACTGGAGTAATCCGTGAGGTTGCTGAAAAGTGGCCTGGGATAGATATCACAGTTAAAAGCAATGGTGATCATACTATCTTCAAGAACAATCCATACATCATGAAGTTAGAAGAAGGGCTTATTCCTAATAGTATTGATGTTGGCACAGGACATTATATCCAGCAAAAATGTAGACACTTTGGAATAGAGAATCCAAAAATTAAAGGTGATATCCATTTTGACGAGTTTGAATTGGAAGCCGGCCGGCGTACATTAGAACAACTAAGTGGCAATAGACCTACAATTATCCTATGCGCTAATTCAACAGACCCTCGTAAAGACTGGACAACTGAGAACTGGGAGAGAGTAGTAAGTATCCTTAATAGTAAATATGACGTATATCAAATAGAAGAACGAGTTCTCTATTGCTGGCAAGGCCCAGATATCAGAGTGCTCCCGACTATTAGAGGAGCTAAACAAGACCTAAGAACTCTCTCACTCCGAAGAGCAATGGCTGTTATGGCGAATAGTAAGAAGCATTTGGGGATTGATACAGCCTTTATGCATATAGCTGCGGCTCTTGATAATGATTGTTTCATCTATTGGTGCACTAGATTAAAAGATAGGATCCCTTATTGGGGATACCCACAACATAAGATCTTTCTAGAAGAAGATAAAATAGAAGATATTATTACACGGATTGAAAAGGATTGGTTATAAGATGGAAACCATGGGAAGTTTAACAGATAAGTTAAGTATTCTTAACTTGAGAAGGGAACATGCCATAGATAATATTGATCGAGCCATTTTAACTTCTGTAACACGGGATAAGTAATGCCAATTAAAGTCTATGATGAAAACTTTGATATACCAGAACTTTATCAACCAATCTTTGGTGCAGAAGATGGGAATCATAAGCGACGGTGTGTAGATCGCTTTAATATTATTAACGAAGCTATACAAGTTTATGGTGATAAAGACTTTTTCAATAGGGATATATGCGACATTGGTTGCAATATGGGTTGGATGTTATTTCAATCTGAGAACTGTGGTGATCATTCTAGAAAATTATATGGTTTAGATAATAACCCAGAATTCCTCCGTTGTGCCAAGCATATAGCCTCCAAGATTCAGTCCCGTTGCTCCCTAGCTCTAGCAGATGCCCGTGATCCTAATCAGGTCCCACCTGCTGAGATTTATCTTCTACTCTCTGTCTCCCATCATATGACTACCAATAACAATCTAACTGAACTAAAACCAATGTTTGACCAGATGGCTAAAACTGCTAAGTATATCTTTATTGAACAAGCTACCCATCTAGAATGGCCAGACTGGGGCAAAAAACTTAAAGCTGACATTATGGATACTAATCCATATGACTATTGGGAAGATCAGATCACTAATGTCCTAGACAATAAATATACTGTGCGCCTAATCGCTACTCTTAGAACGCACATAGGGACTACCAGACCTCTCTATATGGCAACACGTAATCTAAATATTCCAATAGAGATAGAGGGGAAACCCGCTCAAATCATTTCTCTTTTTAATGAACCCTATGTGGGTTATCCTCTTAAAAATCTTCCTAATATTTATGGTATTATAAATCAAGATGGTAAACACTTCCTCTATAAGTCAATTAATGACTTAGTACAAGGACCTGTACCTTGGATAGATGGGCGGTTACTTTCTGATATATTAAAGTTTGGTATCCTTCCTTATTATAATATTGGATATATAAAAGAACAACTCAATAGTCTAAGAGATCTAAGCTGGGTACATACCGACTTATACCCATGGAATATTATAATTACACGCGACTCCACTATGCATCTAATAGATAGAGAAGAGATACAAACATTAGAAGAAATGGCTACAAAAAAGAATGTTACAGTCTACCAAGTACAAATTAGGTTTAACAAACAGATAGACCATATACTTTCTATGCTGCAATGGTGCTAACTAATATGATACGCTTGAATATAGGATGTGACAACGACGTTAGACTTTCAAATAATGAAATTATTTGGATCAACATTGACCAATTTAACTTCAAGCATCCATGTGTTAAATTTATGGATGCCCGCAAGTTAGATTTCCCAGATGATTACTTTGATGAGATTTGCGCTCGAGATGTTCTAGAACATATCTCCTGGCGCGAAACTGATAGTACTCTACAAGAATGGTATCGTGTGCTTAAGCCAAATGGCAAGATATATATACAGGCTATTAATCTAAAGGGATGGGCTGAAGCTATACTTAAGAACAAATGCTCCTTTCATCATGCAATGGATGGCATATATGCTCACCAAGATAACCCGGGTAACTTCCACAAGGCTGGCTTTTGTAAAGATGATATCCAGGAACGAATGGAAAAGATAGGCTTCAAGAATATAGAACATCTATCAGAAGATAGAACTACACCAAAAACTGATATAGATACTAACGTACATGTGTGGGCTATTAAATAAATTTCTAGGAAATTATAATGGCGAATACGCATCAACGTCTAACATTCGAACTAGGCAAGAGAATCTTCCCATATTATTACTGGAGACATGTATTTGATCATCTCGAAAAATCCGAGAGATGCATTGAGATCCCAATAGGATTCTATTTCTTTAATAGATGCAAGGATTTAGACAACTTTATTGAAGTTGGTAATGTTCTTCCCATTCATGCAGAGTCACCTAAGTATCATGATGTAGTTGATCTATATGATAAAAGCGGCCTCCCATTCGTTAAGAATATAGACGCTTCAACCGTAGACTATAAGGGGAAAGACGTACTATCTATCTCTACGATTGAGCATATGGGAACTGGGGATTACGATCCCAATCAACAACAACAAAAACTAAGTGATACGTCGGCCATAACACTCATTAAAAGAATCATAGCCGAAAGTAAAAACTATCTTATTACAATCCC
>Ga0172381_10006531_pt1 | contig 11655 bp, 14 predicted proteins | sample Leawel6488metaG_FD_119754 | JGI IMG/M metagenome (GOLD analysis project Ga0172381, IMG submission 119754) | Leachate microbial communities from a municipal landfill in Southern Ontario, Canada - Leachate well 64-88 metaG | ecosystem: Engineered > Solid waste > Landfill > Unclassified | place... | reverse complement strand
GGTGAATATACCGCAGAGTGGAAATCACTTGTAGAATGGTTGGAAGCACAAGTTTCAAATGCTACTATTCTTGGAAATGATGCTACTGAAACTTACAATTACAAGAAGAGACTTGCTTCTCTTAAGAGTAATCTTGTTGATTTGTACATCGGTGGTGTTTCTACTAATGATAGAGACCAGACAAGAGACCTTGTTGAAGATGCTGTTCGAAATTGTAAGTCTGCATCTAAGTATGGTGTAGGATTTGGTGCAAACTTTGAAGGTCTTCGTGCATCAAAGAATATTATGGATAAGTATAAAGATTCTGATATGGAATTTGTAATTGCAAAAATTGTATATGATGCATTTTATAATGTAGTAAAGGCCCTTTATGATACTTCACCATATATCGATTTTCCGAATTCAGTTGAAAATTCTCTTAAGAATAATTGTCCTTATGATGTTACAACTGGCAATTGTGATATAACATATGGATGCCCAGGAGTAGCTACATCTATTATGACAGATGCAACAATTGTAGAATCTATTTCTAAACTTGTTGCTCTCATGTTTGGATGCAATCAGCTTCTTACACCAAGTGCATTAACAAATAAATGGATTCCTAACTTCCAGCTTTAATTATTTAGGTCGTAGGATTAATTTCCTACGACCTTATATATTCATAAAATATTTTTTTATTTAGTGTATAACAAAAATATAATCATTTTTGATAGAGGGTGAAGTATATGGATAAAAAAGAATTGGTTCCTAATCCTAATAAATTGGTAAAATTTACATTTGAGCAATATGCAAGGTCTCCATTTTCTAAGGGCACATCAAGCATTCCTGCAGCATCAAGGGAAATGATCTTTAATAATTATAAAGAAAAATTAGATGCTGTTATTGTAAGAGAAATGGGAAAATTTGATTACTTTTTATATTATGACAAAAATAATGATACTTATACTTGTCATGTTAAAGTTCCATCAGAAGTTGTACCAAAATTAAGATATGATGTAATCATACAGTTCTATACTGATATTGAGTCTGTTAAAAGTAGTAATGTGCTTGATAGATATTATATAAGAGTATTCTCTAACGACCCTGCATATAATTATACATATTGTCATACTCATATAGAATGTGGATTATTTCTAACTGATTTTGCTAATAAGATTGATAAACAAATCATTACATCAGAAGCAAAGACAAGAAATCCTAACAATGAACTAGGATATGTAAAGTCGTTAGTATTTGCATATCTTATAATGAAGAATAAATCCTTATTTAATAAAAGTATGTATATTAGCACAGGATTTGAATACAATCCTAATGGAATTATGCAGAATATAATGCATAGTAATGATAAGATAGAGCAACGTAAAAAGCTTGGCTTGGAAGTCGAAAGTAATAAAAAATCTCCTCACAAAAAACCACTAACACATCCTGATAGTGATAGTAAGTTTATGCAACTTACTAAAAATTCTGATATGTCTGGAAATATTCATAAAACTAAGACTGTTAGTTCTATAAATTCTATTCGTAAAGTAAAGACTACAAAACGTAAGTAAATTATATATTATAACAGTGAATAAAATAAGCAATTTGGAGGAGAACGTATGATACCACAGCCAATGTATAACAATAATATGAATAACCAAATGCATGCACCAATACAAGAAGTTTCTAGTTCAATGTTTATCCCAGTAGATAGCTGGGTTCCTATGACAGAAGATGACAAAATATTCAAATCAACTAAAGGAGCAATTATACTACCGTGTTCAGCATATTATCAATTTGATAAGCAAACACCTTTGGACTTCTTTGTCTTATCACCAAAGAGATGTTACAATGGAGATGAAGTAAGAAACCACATATGTCATTATATGAATTATTTTCTAAAGTATTATGATACTGATAAAGAATTACTTGGTATATACTATAGAATTAAGTATTTAATTGATTGCAGGGATGATATATATGACATAGACTGTTTATTTAGTGATATTAATAACTACATACTTCATGGAAATATTATAATGAAATTAAGATTTATGAATATGGATAATTACTGTCTTAATATGTCTTATCGACATAATAAGAATCCTGGACTTATATATACTGATAAGCATGCAATGATTCTTCATGAAATCAGTTTATTAATGAATGTAATTATTCCATTACTTACACACTTTGCTCAGATTAAAAGAGTTGAAGATGTAGATGAGTATTTATTAACAGCATATGATCTTATAATTGCATTGTATGAAGATGTAGATATTATCGCAAAGATTTATGAAACAACATCAACAACTGTTACAACAGATATTCGTAAAAATAAACTATTATGGGATGCACAAGATATTAGAGGCATTAATCCAAGAACACAAATGCTTGAAAGCATAAAGAATATACTTCTGAATATCATGCCTAAGTATATATATAATTCGAACGCTGTTGTATATAATTATAAGAGTATTATTAAATCAATAACATATCAGGTTACAGAGATTGGATATGAATATGATTTTAAACCTTTATCATCTTCTATAAGAGATGAAGATAATAATAGTGAATTTGATAGATTTGAATCTTATCAAATTAAACAAGATGAAGCTTTATACGTAATGAATAAAGTAAACTGTGAGAAAACAATGGAAACCATCGAAATGTTATTTGGTCCTTTTGACCAAGAAGAAATTAATCTATTTATCGAAGAGCAAGCAATCGATGGTAAATTTATTATAAATAGATTTCAAAAGGAATTATTATTCCTAATGTTTTATAAGTATTTTGGAGATGTAACTGCTATAAGAGCTATTAATAAAGAGGGATATATAAAGCTAATGATTGCTGCTAGAAAAATACTTGACGCAAATCATTTAGTAATTATTCCTTATATTATATCTTCTAAAGTTGTAAGACTTAATGAAAGAAAGAATCTTAATAAAAGAGAACTTACTAAAATGGAGTCATCTCCATTGTATATGAATATAAAAAATAAATATAGATCTGATAAATTAGATAAGCACATTATACAATTAATTGCAACAGTGCTGTCATCAGAATTTCAAATCATATCAAAACAATATCCTGAACTTCATGGTCAGAAAATAGATTTGATTCCTGATATGATTGTAGAAGAAATGTTATTATATATAACTCTAATATGAAATTTTGTATTCAATCAGTTATATATTATAAATATGTAGATGGGTAAATCCATCTACATATTTTTTTATTTTTGTAAAAATTTGAAAGGAGTAAAAATAAATGAATGAAAAAACTTATATTAGAATTGCTAATACAATAAGTGATTCTATAGTGGATGGCCCAGGATTAAGATATGTAATATTTGTTCAAGGATGCCCACACAACTGTAAAGGATGTCATAATCCTCAAACGCATGACTTCAATGGTGGAAAACTGGTAAGTATAGATACCATCATTGACGAGATTAAGCAAAATCCACTTATCGCAGGGATAACACTAAGCGGTGGTGAACCATTCTGCCAATCAAAGGAATTATCAGAACTAGTATCTAAAATCAAAGAGATAGATAATTCAAATTACGATATCATAACATATACTGGTTATGATATTGAATATCTCATTTCTAATGAAAATGATACTAATCATTATCGTGATTTAATTATGATGTCTGATTATATAATTGATGGAAAGTTTGATATCAATCAAAAAAGTTATAGTGTTCCATTTAGGGGGAGTACCAATCAGAGAATAATTGATGTCAAGAAGACATTGCTAGAGCATAAAATCTATACGACAGAATTATAAAAATAAATACCTGTACCAATATTTAATTTTAAGGAGAATGAATAATATGAAAATTACGATTAAAGATATTACAGAAGATCCAAATTTTATTAAATTGGTTCCGAATCAATTAATAGATTCATATGGTGAAAAAATATATAAAGTGCTATCGCAATTTAATATTAGGAAAGAAAGTATTAAATATAATGATATAAATATAATATTCTCAATGAAATTATCATTTAAAGATATAGATGATAATCGCTATGCTTTTTCATTTACAGCTGAAAAAGAAGCCGCAACCCTTATAGCATATATATTGAATGATACAACGAATAGAGTTGATATTATTGCAAAATTACATTGCTTGAAGCTTCCTGAATATCAAATAAGTAAGGTATTTCCTTTATTAATTAAAAAATTAGAAGGAGAAATTAGCATGGATGAATTGATATCAAGTATGAATACTCGTCTTGTAGAATAAAACATATTACTTTTATAATGTATAATAATTAAGGAGAATGATTAATATGAAAAATGATAAACCATTATTTGAAAATATACTTCAATATGGAAATCTTTATCATGAGTATACGTTGGTTGAAGGGCTTGATTGTTTGTGTCCTCCAATGCTTGAAGTTCTAAGAAATGATAAAAGAGATATATTTATATCTGTATTATTAGATTGCAGAAAGATATGGCATTTTATGATTTTAAAAATGAATATAGATCAAGTAATAGCTGTTATGAAAAATGAAATTGAATTGCTTGATATGTTCAAATCTGCAGAAGATATAATTGATATTATAATGAGTATAGACAGTACTAATATTAAGTCTGTTAAATTTTCTGAAATCAATGAACTTGATTTGCCAGATCTGGGTCTAACAATGGAATTCGATGATGATGAGCATGATGAGTATATAAATGCTCTTAAAAATGAAAGGAATTAATTAAAATGAAAAATGATAAACCTATGTTTAAAAATGTTCTTCATTATGGAGACTTATATAGTGAGTGTATACTTTACACTTTTAATGATAAGGCATTATGTGCTATTGTTACTAATAACCGTAATTCAAGATTCATAGCAATATCTACGGATAATTATGGAAGTAGCAATTGGATCATTGCAAGTATAACAGCGCAGGAAATAATTCTAATTATGAGAGGTAGATTATCATTATTCGAGTTGGTTAAGAATGCAAAAGATATATTATTCGTGCATGAATATACTGATTATAAATATGAATTGGTTAATTTTGATGAATTAGATGAGGATATGCTTCCTAGTAAGGATTCTACTATGAATCTAAAAGACGAAATTTATAATCAGTATATAAAGAAATTGCATGATGAGAATACAATCAAAATGAAGGTTAAGAAACACGGTTCTACCATTCATAACCAAGTATACGAAGTTATCAATTGCAGTAAGTACTCATTTAGAGATTATTTATACAATGATGGATTTCCTATTCTTATTGCAGTGTGCGATAATCATGTAGTATTTAGTTGTAAAGAATATCCATATGATGAAGAATGCGACGATGAAAATGATATAAGCGTAATTGAAATTGATAGTTTCATTGGATTCATTAAAAGCGATTTGGATTATACCGATTCTATTGACAGATTTGAACTAGAAATAATTGAATAATTTTAAGGAGAATGATTAATATGAGAAAAAATAAACTGGTATTTGAAAATGTTTTACAGCATGGAAATCTTTATAGTGAATATGTTTTGGTTGATGCCTTTGAGGGTTTATGTCCACCAATGCTTGAAATTCTAAAAAACGTCAAAGGTGATAAATTTATATCTATATTATCAGAGCACAGAAAAATATCGCATTATATGATTTTAAAAATGAATACAGAACAAATAATAGCAGTTCTGAAAAACGAAATTCCATTGATTGATATGTTAAAATCTGTAGAAGAGATAATTGATATTGTAATTGATTCAAGCAGTATTGTTAAAATCAAGTCTGTTAAATTTTCTGAAATTGATAAGCTTAATTTACCAGATCCAGTTATATCATTGGAATTCGATGAAGGCAAACATGATGCGTATATAAAGACTCTTAAAATCAAAAGACAATTTACTAAAGAAGAACAAATAAAATTAATAGATTGTAATCCTGCATTTATACAGTATATAAAAGATCCGTCTGTAGAAATACAGATGTTTGCTGTTCGGCGTAATGGATTATCTATAAGATATATAGAAGATCCATCTGTAAAAGTTCAGAAGGAGGCAATTAAACAAAACGTATTGGCAATAAAAAATATAAAAAATCCAGATGTAAAAATCCAAATTTCAATGGTTAAAAAATACGCATATAATATACAACATATTGAGTATCCATGTATAGAAGCTCAATTGGCAGCTGTTAAAAAGGAAGGATATGTTATACAGCATATAAAAAATCCATCTTTAGAAGTGCAGATGGAGGCAATTAAACATAATGAAAGATCTATTAAATTTATAAAAAATCCTTTTATAGAAGTGCAATTGGCAGCAGTTCAATATAATGGATTCGTATTGAAGTATATCAAAAATCCATCTGAAGAAGTTCAGATGGCAGCTGTTAATCGAAGACCATCCGCTATATGTTTTATTGAAGATCCATCTTTAGAAGTGCAGATATTAGCTGTTAATAGAAATGGTCATGCTATAGAAGGTATAGAAAATCCATCAGAAGAAGTTCAAATAGCAGCTGTTAAAGAGAATGTAATGGCAATTGGACGTATAGAAAATCCATCAGAAGATTTACAGATGGATGCATACAACCGTAATGACTATACTTTAGCCTATATGCAAAATGTATCTGAAAAATTTATTGATATAGTATTGAAAGGAGAATGATTAACATGAAAACAAAAATCAAAATTGCATTGATGGTAGCATTCACTGCAGTTATGCTTACAGGTTGTACTGCAGCGTGTGAAAGAGAAATGAAATCAGATTACAGTAATTGGTCTGGTGGATTGGAAAGAACAGTAAACATTTATTCTTATGATGGAGATTTAATAAGAACAGTTGAAGGAAAGATAGATGTTGAAGTTTCTGAGGGTGGAAAAGTTCTATTTGATCTTGATGGAAAAAGATACATCTATTATGGTTGTATGGTAGAAATAATCGAAAAATAGTATATAAAAAGTTATACAACAAAAATATAAAAAGAAAAGTGGTGGTGTTAGTGTGGATTTCAGAAAAGATTTAATTTATACAATAAAGCAATATCTACCAGAAGCAAAACTTGCTTCTGGTGGAAAAGAATTAGTTTGTAGATGTAGATTCTGTGGAGACTCATTAAAGGATTTACGTTCAGGTCATTTCTATATATCTCTTCCAACAGATACAGATCCTGCATTCTTTAATTGCTTTAAATGCGGTGCTAAAGGTATACTAACACCACGTACATTAGCAGAAATAGGAATCTTTGATTCTGATATGATTATGAAACTATCTGCATTTAATAATGAGGTTATGAAATATGATAAGAACAAAGTTTACAAATCTATTGATATTTTTAATCTTAAGTATTTACAGATAAGAGATTCTGAAATAGCAAGAACTAAATTGAATTATATCAATAGCAGAATTGGCGTTAATTTTAATTATAATGATTTGATATCAAATAAGATAATACTCAATCTATCTGATGTATTTTATAATAATCCAAATTTAAATGGAACTAGAGACGAAAGTATAATAAAACAATTAGACTTTAGTTTCATTGGATTTATATCAGAAGACAATTGCTTTGCTAATATGAGAAATCTAACTCCTGGCAAAGTAAGCCAAGTGATAGACAAAAAGTATATCAATTATATTATATTCAATAAGTATGATAATACGCAGAAATTCTATATTCCGCCAGTTGATATAAACCTATGCTTGCCTCAAAGAACTAAGATTCATATTGCAGAAGGGCCATTTGATATACTATCTGTTAAGTATAATCTTAGAAGAGAAAGCAAGAATAATATATATACTGCAATTGGTGGTAATAGTTATCTTCATATGGTACAGCATTTTATATGGGTATATGGAATACTAAATGCAGAGTTTCATATATATCTAGACAATGATGTAAACGGAAATTACGTTAGTAATAATATTGCTGATTTTCTAGAGCCGTATAATATTCCATTACATATTCATACTAATGAATATTCTGGAGAGAAAGACTTTGGTGTACCAATACAAAAAATAAGTGAGAGAGTAGTTCAATTAGTATAACAAAAATATTTTCAGGAGATGTAACTTAAGTGAATACGTTAAAAGTAAACAGTATTTACAAATCAAATAATTCTTTAAATAAGAATAATCAATCAAAAAATAATTCTAAAAAGAAAGAACATCTTGGACATGAGTTCCAAGATGTTTTACTTAATATAATGAAAGAGGTAAAGAATACATGAGTGAATCAAATATTTATATCAATAATAGAAGACTTTATTTAGCTGATCAAATTAGTAATGATACTATTGGTATCATTAATTCATTTCTATTAAACAAAATAGAAGAGGATAATGAACACGATTGGAATACAAAACATTTTAAAAGAGAGCCTATTAAAATATGTATATCATCTCCAGGAGGTTCAGTATATAGCTTATTAAGTACAATAGATATAATTGAATCATCTAAAACTCCAATATATACATATGGGTATGGTAATATGATGAGTTGTGCGGCTATTTTACTTATGTGCGGACATCAAAGATCAATGACTAAAAGATCTACAGTTTGTATCCACAGTGTTATAACAGCACATCAAAGATCTCCATTACAAACATTAATAGAGGATTGTGATGAGGCTAAAAGACTTGATAAAATTATTAATGATATAATTTTAGAGAAAACTGATATACCAAAAAGCAAACTTGACAAAATAAAAGAAAGAAAACAAGATTGGTATATTGGTTCTGACGAAGCTCTATCATTAAATATTGTTGATGAAATTATATTATAAGGAGGTGTTATAAATGAGAAAGAAATTTTTAACAGATTTCTATGATGCATGGTGGTATTTATACATGCATGAAATGTTTCAAGACGAAGATGAAGACAGCAGATTGTTAGAACGCATGGGAATATTTGTTGCAAAAGTAAATCCAGAGACTTGTCGTATTGATGAAGACGTGTCTAAAAATACTAAAGTTGAGGTATGGCTTGAGATCGGTAAATATGATAAGACTCAACGACTGCATGACTTAGATTTAGATTGCTGTGGAGGTACTTATGAAGAAGCAATTATAAATCTTGCAAATCTAGTTCATAAAAAGTATGATAAAAAGAATTTTTTAACAAATATAATTCATAAAAATACAATAAAAGCTGAGTATACGGAGGATTATTGTACTACATGCCATGAATTTGTTATAGCAATTCGTAAATCGGAGGGTAATGGAAATACAGGATTATACTGCCCTAATTGTGGAATGGAAACTTACTGTAAATGTAATTTTAGGGCATTGGATGACATTAAGAAAAGAAAAACTTTAATATTTAATAATCCACGTTGTGGTTTAGCAGATATGATGGGGTGTAAGGAAGAAAAATGCCCATATAAGAAATTTAAAGGAGAATGAATTATGGAACTCAAATTCTTAGGCAGAGGCTCAGCATTTAATGTAAAAGAAGGAAATACATCTGCTTTCATCAAAGAAGAAAACAGATTGGTTCTGATTGACTGCGGTTCTAATATATTTGATAGAATTATCAAATCAAATATATTAGATGGTGTAGAACAATTACTTGTAATGATTACTCATACACATCCAGATCATATTGGAAGTATCGGCGATTTGATATTATATTGTCATCATATAAAGAATATTATTCCAGTAATCTATATAAATAGATTTGCTGGACATGACTTTGATAAATACATGGGATATCAGAATGTAGATTCTAAGATGTATAATATAATAGATGAGAATAATTCATTATGTAATATGATATTAAGCATTTTTAAAATATATGATTTTGAAAATATATATACGGATCATGTACGTAAATATACTGAGTATACGTGTGAAAAACAATCATATTCTTCAGCATTTAAATTTAAATATAATGATAAAACCATTTTGTATACGGGAGATACTAATAAACTACCAGATGGTTATAAAAATTCTGATGAAATATATGTAGATTGTACTAGTCTGGATTATGTGAATAATCCGCATTATTATATAAGTAAATTATATCTAGCCTGTAATGGCTTTCTTGACAAAATATATTGTATGCATTTTGATTCAGATGAAGCAATATCTATAGCTAAAGAACTTGGCTTTAATGTTGTTGAATTATATGAGTAAAGAATCACCACATGCGTTCAAAAGTACTGAAGAATACATGGATTATATAGCGTATTTAAAATTAGATAAAGGGGTAAAACATGAAAATTACTAATGTGTACTTTGATACAGAATTCACAGAGTTATCTCTCAGAGGTAAACTGATATCTATTGGAATGATTACAGATGATGGTTCTGCATTTTATGCTGAATTCGACGACTTTGATAAAAACTCATGCAGCGATTGGGTTAAAGAAAATGTTATAAATAATCTATGCTATAACGGTAATGAAGAAATAGACGATAGATTTGTAAAATCTGATAATGATATAATCATGTATGACAATAGCTATAAGATAAAATTATGTATTATTAAATGGCTTGAAAAAATAAAAGAAAAAACAGAATGTGATTGCATTCAATTCATAAGTGATGTTTGTCATTATGATTTTGTATTTCTTATTGACTTATTTGGAACTGCATTTGATTTGCCGGATTATGTTTCTCCAGCATGCTATGATATCAATCAAGATATTGCTAATAAACGTTTTGTATATAAAAGCATGAGAGCAGCATTCGATGAATCAAGGGAAAGTATCCTTCAAGAAAAACGCATTGAAGTAAAAGGAATTAAGCATAATGCATTATATGACGCAAAAGTTATAAAAGAGCTTTATCATTTATATTATTAATTTAATAAGGGTATACATAATGTATACCCTTTATTTTTTTTGTAATTTGTATAAGTTACTAATTATGGTTATATATTATAATAGTGAATAAGAAATATAATATCTTATTCACGAATAAAACAGGTAAGCTACATACCTGAATACAAATGTAGTAAATGAAAGGAAGTATACTTATGAAAACTACCACAACTCTAATACTCGAAACTATCAATGCGATTAGTGTTCTTGCACTGATTTCCAGACCATTCAGTGATATCATTATTTCGGCAAAAGAAAACGGAATCGAAATTAATGATATTATCCACATTAAGGATTCACTCATGAAAGTTGTTAACAAAGCGATTGAGGATGAGCAGCCACATCCATCAATCAACTCACTTTATGACGGAGAATTTGTTTACATTACGGTATCTGAACAGAATTCTTTCAGGTTCAGATACAACGTTATTGAGTCCCAGTATGTAAATCCGTCAGAGGAAAGTTTGCGTACTTTCCTCTGGCATCTTGACTCAAAAAGTAATGCTTGGTATAGATTCCAGGTATGTGTTGCATGGGAGTCCAATACAGGACTGCCATGTGACAAAGATTATTATGAGAAAGATGAGGATTATGATTATGAAGAAGATATAGAATTATATAATGGAGATGGTGAAAAAGAAATTGTAGAGAATGGAAATGATACTATGACTGGGCAAGTATGGTACAATGTATCTACAAAGCAAGATTTGTCCTTTGATTTTATAAATGATAATAAGGCCGAATTATTCTGGTCGAAGATTTGCAAATTTACGGTATTTGGCGATGACGAAATCAGGCAGTTTTCCAATTATATTGACTGGGACGCTGCAAGTGAATATCAGAATTTGTCAGAGAGCATAATGAATGAATTC
>Ga0172381_10006530_pt1 | contig 11657 bp, 10 predicted proteins | sample Leawel6488metaG_FD_119754 | JGI IMG/M metagenome (GOLD analysis project Ga0172381, IMG submission 119754) | Leachate microbial communities from a municipal landfill in Southern Ontario, Canada - Leachate well 64-88 metaG | ecosystem: Engineered > Solid waste > Landfill > Unclassified | place... | reverse complement strand
GATTAATAACTTGCTCCTTAATTTCAGGAGCTATTTTGTATCCTTTCTTTGACATATTATTTATATGTTAATTGTTTCTAATATAGCTTAGAAAGGGTGTGCAAAGAAAGGGGTACCTTTCAGTTTGTTCTCGCACCTGATCGTATAATTCTTTTGTGATCAGTGGTGTATGTATTCCTTTGTACCAATTGCCACTTTTTCTAGGAAATTCAAATTCACCATAGTAGAAAGGAGTACATAAGATTTTTTGTATCGTACTCATAGCTAAGTGCTTGTTGTTTTTAGATCTGAAATCCAAATCATCACGAAGCCATCTTCTGATTCTTCTGTGACTCCAACCTTCGGATGCGAGTTGGAATATTTGTTTGACTACGTGAGCACGAATGGGATCAATGACAACATGACCCTCTTTGCCACGAGTCATGTTGTTCAAATATCCTGTTGGTGCAACTGTGGGCCATAACCCCATCTCAACTTTAGTACGAAGACCACGCTTCACATTGATACTCTTGTTGTCGTTTTCAAGTTTCGCTTGTGAACCAAGAATCATGAGTAAAAACTTTTCATTTGGTGAGTTACTAAACTTTTGATTATAGGTTCGTATTTCAACCAACAAATGGCTGTCCATAAGATCAACCAACACACCGAGATCGCCAGCATTTCTGCTAAGGCGATCTGGATTCCACGTAAGGATGGCGTTAAATTTTCCACTGCGTAGTTCTTCAATCATTTGATTAAAGACAGGACGTTGACCTGAATTTTTTGCAGAGTGAGCTTCTGTTCGCATTGCAACGACGTAGAGATTATCTCTTTCTGCTATCTGCTTCATTTCTTTAAGTTGTGAATCAATAGACAAAGCTTGCCGTTCTTCGTCTTCCATTGATTTACGAGCATAAAGACAGTACTTAATAACGGGAAGTGGTTTATTTGGTAAGGTCGCATTTCCCTCAGACCTTTCATTTATATTATTCATACACTCAAACTCTCTAGAAAATGAGTGTCTAAGTCAAACAAAAAAGAGCGAAGTAAATCGCTCTTTTTGTAACTTGATAGGTTTGTGGGTCGCACTAATTACATAAGTAATTAGGTCATGTATCTACCAAGTTGTCAATGCGGAGGGTAAGAGATTCGAACTCTTGAAGGGGTTTCCCCCTTACCCGCTTTCCAAGCGAGCGCACTAGACCGCTATGCGAACCCTCCAATCTAAAAATATCCTAACAGATTTTACCCAAAATACAAAAACGTCAAATTCTCAAGCAATTATTTTTTTGAAATTTTTTCTATTGAATTATCTTTCGTTATTTCAGCCCATTGACCGATTATTTTCCCAATATTTCTTTGTTGCCAAATTAGACAAATAACTCAAAAATTTCCCTCGGCTGGAAGAAAGAAAACTTTCATTGGCCAAAGAAATTTGATACTCACGAAAATCTTTTTGAAATTCAGCAAAAGAGATACTATTCCCAAAATAATCCTGCGCCAAGTTCCACATTTCCAAATCCTCTTCGGTTAATTCGTTAACATTAAAGGCTTCTCCAAAAGTTAAGTGGGAAACGTCTTCTTGCCTTATTTCAGTCTGATAAATCTGTTCAAAATGTTGACGTAACTCTCCCAAAGATTCAAATTTTTTATTGTTACCGTTTGGTATTTTTTCAAACATAAAAAATTATCGGTTTAGAAATTTTAATCTAGTTTTAGATATTATATTTTTCAATTTAATTTTTTACTTATTCATTAACGCTTTAATTCTTTCTTCTGTTGGCGGATGAGTCATAAAAAGTTTTGATATTCCCCTTATTGATTTTGCGCCAAAAGGATTGGCAATAAACATATGCGCCGTAGCATTATTTGCTCGCTTGAGTGGTGCCTCGTAATTAGAAATTTTTTGCAACGCCAAAGCTAAACCTTCAGGATAACGAGTTAAAAGCGCTCCTGAAGCGTCAGCCAAAAATTCTCGTTGTCGTGAAATCGCTAATTGAATCAATTTTGCGATAATCGGAGACAAAATTATAAAAATAACTCCCACGATTGCCAACGGATTTTTCCCGCGGTCACGATCGTTTCCCAACCCAAGCCAACTTGATCGGACAAACATATCAGAAATTATTGCCACAAAACCAATTAAAACCACTACAACTGTTTGAAGTAAAATGTCTCTATTGCCAATATGTGATAATTCATGAGCAATAACTCCTTCTAACTCATTCTTGTCTAAAATATTTAATAAACCACTTGTCACGGCAACAGCAGCGTGGTTTTTATCCCGACCAGTGGCAAAAGCATTCGGAGCCGTATCTTCAATAATATAAATCTTTGGCTTGGGCAAACCAGCTGTGATCGCTAGATTTTCCACCAAACGATGTAACTCAATATTCTCTTCACGTAAAATTTCTTTGGCACCGTTCAATGATAGGGCCACTTTATCAGACCACCAATAACTCGCAAAATTCATAACTAAACTAAAGATTATAGCGCCATACAACAACGCTGGACTGTCATAGTAATAACTAATAAACCAACCGAGAGCAATAATCACCATCAAAAACACAACCATTAAAAACCAGGTTTTTCTCACGTTTTTATCTTGTTCGGTATAAAGCGTGGCCATTGTTAAATTTTAAACTTTTTGCAATTCAACTTCTCTTTCCGCCTTCAAAATTTTATCCACCATTTTAATTTCTTTCCAGATACCTTCAATAATATCGTAATCTTTCGCTTCTTCAAACATCACCCATTTATAATCAACCGCACCATCACCCAGTTTAACTTTATCAGAAACACAAGAAGCATAGTAGCCCAGAATAACTGTCAGCATAACACCTGGGATAATAAGACTAAGTCAAATAAATATTTCAGTTTGCCAGTTGTTCTTTGCTAATAACTAAAAGTTGAAACCTAAAAGCTAACTTTTACTGGTTCGCGTTCAACGCTTTCGGCTTCCAATTCAAAGAATTCTTTTTTCTCAAATTTGAATAAATTTGCCACAATATTTGACGGAAAAGATTCTATTTTGATATTCAAATCGCGAACATTGCCGTTATAGAAACGACGCGCCGCTTGAATTTTGTTTTCCGTGTCAGCTAATTCTGTCTGTAAACTGGTAAAATTTTCTACCGCACGTAGTTGCGGGTAGGCTTCCGCCACCGCAAAGACACTCTTCAAAGCACCCGCCAATTGATTTTCCGCCTCACCCTTAGCAGCAGGACCTTCAGCCGATAAAGCTCTAGCTCGCGCTTCGGTTACTTTCTCAAAAACCTCTTTTTCGTGTGTAGCATAACCTTTAATTGTTTCTACCAAGTTAGGAATCAAATCGTAACGACGTTTAAGTTGGACATCAATATCTGCCCAAGCCTCCTTAACCCTGGCAACCAAAGAAACAAAAGAATTGTAAATAATTGCCAGCCAAACGACAACAACAGCAATAATTGCCAAAATAACCCAAAAAATACTCATAGATTTAGATTATAAAAAATAATTAATAAAAAATGAATAAAAGACGACTTTTTAAATTATAACATTTAATAAGAATAAGATATAGTCTTCATAATCAAACCTTGAAATTTAAAAAGAGCTCTTGGGAGCTCTTTTTAAATTAGCATTTTCTAACTCTGTCTTTTTTAATACATTCCCATTCCTCCGCCCATATCACCGCCATGGCTATGAGACTCTTCCTTTTTAGGCTCTTCGGTAATTGCCACTTCTGTCGTCAACAAGATCGCTGCCGCACTCGCGGCTCGTTCCAAGCCGGTTCTGGTTACTTTGGCAGGATCAATAATTCCTTCTTTAAACATATCTTCCACTACCACATCAGCATTGGCATCATAACCTTCATTTCCCTTGCCAGCCAAAATTTTATCAATCACCACTGCTGCGTTATCTTTACCGGCATTTAAAACGATTTGTTCAATCGGCGATTTAAGTGAGTGAAGCAAAATTTTTACCCCAGCTTCAAATTCAGCGGCAATATCTTCCGATGGGGCATTTATTTTACTCATAACCACTTTGGCCCCCGCCTTAATCAAAGCCGTCCCGCCGCCAGGAACAATTCCTTCATCAATCGCTGCCTTAGTCGCCGCTACCGCATCATCAATTTTTAATTTCTTATATTTCATCTCTGCTTCAGTTGTCGCACCAACTTTGATCACCGCTACTCCACCTGATAATTTACCCAGTCGTTCTCGTAATTTATCTTTATCATAAGATGAATCTGAAACTTCTATTTGTTTTTTAATCGTCGCAACTCGTTCTTCAATATCAGACTTTTTACCCTTGCCCCCCACCACGGTCGTTGCATCCTTAGTCGCAATTATTCGTCTAGCTCGCCCCAACATATTTGGTTCAACATTTTCTAATTTAATACCAACCTCTTCAGAGATAAGTGTCCCCCCAGTCAAAGTGGCAATATCTCCCAACATTTCTTTTTTGCGATCGCCATAACCTGGCGCCTTAACCGCCAAAACATTAAAGGTGCCTCGCAATTTGTTGACGACAAAAGTCGTTAAAGCCTCACCATCAACATCATCGGCAATGATTACCAATTCTTTTCGGCCAGCGCTAGCTAATTTTTCCAATAGAGGTAAGATTTCTTTTATCGTAGAAATCTTTTTATCGGTAATCAAAATTGCCGAGTCTTCGTAAACCGCCTCCATTCGTTCAGCGTCAGTAATCATATACGGCGATACATAACCCTTATCAAACTGCATCCCTTCTACAAATTCTGATTCCACTTCAAACGATTGTGATTCTTCAACAGTCACAACGCCATCCTTGCCAACTTTTTCAATCGCATCGGCAATAATCTTGCCAAATTCCTCTGACTCGGCTGAAATAGTTGCTACTTGAACAATTTCATTTTTATCCTTAATCGGTTTGGCCATAGTTTTTAGTTCTTTGACTACTTTGGCCGCCGCCGCCTCTATTCCAGCCTTGACTCCCATTGCATTGACTCCCAAGGTTGTCTTTTTAAACCCTTCTTCAACTATCGCTTGAGTTAGAATAACTGCTGTCGTCGTGCCATCACCGGCAATATCATTAGTTTTGCTAGCGACATCTTTGATAATTTCTGCGCCCATATTCTCCACTTTATCAGTCAAGGTGATTTCCTTGGCGATAGACACTCCATCATTAGTAATTGTTGGCGCACCATAACCCTTATCCAAAACCGCATTTCGCCCCTTGGGACCAATAGTAATTTTAACGGCATTAGCAACTTGATCTATACCTCTTTTCAAGGCCTTGCGCGCGTCATCATTGAATGTAATTTGTTTTGCCATATTCGTAATTTAAAAATTAAAATTTACAACAATAAATAATATAAATAATCTAGTCTTCAATCACTGCCAAAATAGAGGATTCAGAAACAATTAAATATTCTTTGTCGTCAATTTTGACTTCATCAGGACCATATTTGGAAAATATAACCTTTTGACCTTTCTTAACCGCAACCGGCATTAAGGTGCCATCTTCTAAACGATGACCTTCCCCAACCGCGACCACAACCCCTTCTTCTGGCCTTTCCTTAGAAACAGTTTCAGGGATGATAATACCACTTTTAGTTTTGCCGGTTTTGTCTTCTTCTTTTTTTATTTCCACCAAAACTCGGTCACCTAATGGTTTTATGCTTATTTTTGCCATATCAATTACAAGTTAAAAATTAAATAATAAAAAAATAAAATATTAATAATAAGAACCAAAACAACACAAAATAATTACATTTTAAGTTTGATTTTTCGCATAATTCACATAACTTAAAAAGCTCTTGTCAAGTCAGACTGAAGAACTTGTCTTATTTTATCTTATAAAGATGCTTTAAATTCGACCTCTAAAGCTATATTAATTTAAATTATAACAAAAAAATATTCTAAATCAAGAGGAAAAAATCACAAATAATTTAGCTCTAATTTGAAAAATACCAAACCTTAATCTTTTTTCTTCTTTTTTTGTGAATTTTGTGAATTATTTTTGTTTTTTAGAATCAAATTTTGTTTGACAACTTTTGACCTTCATTCTTATTGACTTTTCCCGACTCCCTGCTATACTTTATTTGATGTTGCTTTTATCTAGTTATTTACCTTGGATTCAAATCGTCCTTTCCGCCTTGTTGGTCGGGGCAATTTTGTTACAACAAAATGAAGCCGGGCTCGGCAACGCCTTTGGCGGCGGTCAGGCAAACACCCCAAGTCATACCAAGCGCGGGTTAGAAAAACACTTATTCAACATTACAATCATCATCGCAATTCTTTTTGTTGCTTCAACCTTTTTGGCTCTATTTGTGTAATTTTTATACTCTGTAAAATTTTAACTCAGAAAATTTCTTATTTTTAATTTGCAAAATTCTCCCAGTTTTAATTTGCCATAATCTATTTAAATTATTAAATTAATTCTTTATGTTACCAAAACTAAAAACGACCCTAATCAAAGAGGCGCGCTTCGCGTTTGATTGTTTGTCTTCTCATCAAAAAAACCTTTTTATCATTTTAGCTATTTTTTTTATCAGTAGTTTAGCTATTTTGGCTTGGCGTATAAACCAAAATTTTATGGTTACTGTTCCAACCGAAGGAGGCTCTCTAACCGAAGGAGTCATCGGCTCAGCTCGATTCGTCAATCCTCTTTTGGCAATTTCTGATGCCGACAGAGATATTTCTGCCCTTATTTATTCTGGATTATTGCGAATCGAAAGCAATGGTAATTTTATTCCCGACTTAGCCAAAAGTTACGAGGTATCTGATGATAAATTAGCTTACACTTTCCATCTAAAAGATGACCTCTATTTTCATGATGGCACACCACTAACCGCAGAAGATATTCGTTTCACTATAGAAAAAGCCATGGATTCAGAAATAAAAAGCGCCAAAAGAGCAAATTGGAATGGTGTTACTATAGAACAACCAGACAAAAAAACCATCCAATTTATATTAAAGAAGCCTTACCCAGCCTTTTTGGAAAACACAACTCTCGGAATCTTGCCCAAACACTTATGGGAAAAAACTTCAGCCGAATCGTTTCCTCTGCACGAACAAAATTTGCAAGCGATTGGTTCTGGTCCTTATCAAATATCTAAAATAGACAAAGACTCAAGCAATATCCCCACAGCTTACAAACTTGAGCCCTTTACCAATTTTGCATTAGGTAAACCACGCATCAAAAACATCATCCTTCGTTTTTATAAGAATGAAAAAGAACTGATTGAAGCTTACCAGGAAGGAGAAATTGACAGTCTAAATTCTATTTCTCCAGCCTTAATTAAAGAATTAGAAGATTCGGGTAAATACGTAATCAAATCTACTCTTCCAAGAATTTTCGCTGTTTTCTTTAACCAAAATCACAACCCGCTTTTTTTGGATTCATCAGTTCGCCAAGCTCTAAGCTTATTTTTGCCTAGAAAAAAAATTGTAGAAGATATTTTTTATGGCTATGCCGAACCCTTGGACGGAATCTTTACCTCAAAAGAAGAAAAAATAACCGAAACCGATTTAACTACAGCCAAAAAAATCTTGACTGATGCTGGTTGGAAATTAAATGAAAAAAATATTTTACAAAAAACAGTCAAAGATTCTAAAGGCAAAACAACCGGAACACAAACCCTAACTTTTTCATTAGTCACTTCTAATATAGAAGAATTAAAACAAATTGCCGAAAAACTAAAAACAAATTGGACCGCCCTTGGCGCTAAAGTAGAAATTAAAGTCTATGAACCAAATGATTTAAATCAAAACGTAATCAGACCACGCAAATATGACGCTCTGCTCTTTGGGGAAGTAATGGGGCGCGATAGCAATCCATATCCTTTTTGGCATTCTTCACAACGAACAGACCCCGGTTTAAACATTGCAATGTACACCAATGCTAAAGTTGATCGCCTATTAGATGAAGCCAAACAATTATCCGACAGCGCCGCGCGAATAAAGAAATATTTAGAAATTGAAACCGAAATAAAAAAAGATGTTCCCGTTGCCTTTATTTATTCACCTTATTTTCTGTATCTCCTGCCTCAAAATATTATGGGTGTTTCTTTGCCAACTTTGACCAACCCCTCAGAACGCTTTGTTAACGTCTATAAGTGGTACACCCAAACCGACAAAGTTTGGCCAATTTTTGAAAAATTCTATCACTAAAAACAAACTCATTATTAAACTTAAAAATAAAAGCAATATTTTATTTGCTCAATTAAATAATTAACTTTTCTATGACTATTAAGAGAATCAGGGTTGATGCTAGTGGCAATGTAGAAACTTTTGTCGTCAACAAAAAAAACAAAACAAAAACCTCTGGCAAAAATAATCCCCCACACACAACCCCCAGCAAAAAAACAACTACCAGGAATTACGGCTCTAAATCTAATCGACCAAACAGACAACCAGAAAATAAAATCAAAATAAAAATCCCCCCTGTCTCCCCAGGTGTTATTAGAATCATTCCACTTGGCGGAGTAGAAGAAGTTGGCAAAAATATGACAGCAGTCGAATTCGGCAACGATATAATCGTTATTGATATTGGTCTAACTTTTCCAGGCGAAGAAGCTCCAGGCGTAGATTATATTATTGCTGACCCAACCTATCTTGAAGAGCGAAAATCAAAAATTCGCGGAGTCGTCATCACCCACGGACATTTGGACCATATCGGAGGGATTCCTTATGTGATGTCTCGTATCGGCAATCCGCCAATTTACACCTCTCTCCTTTCAGCAGTAATGATAAAAAAACGTCAAGAAGAATTTCCCCACCTGCCAGCTTTGAATATCAATGTTGTTAGTGAAAAAGATAAAATAAAATTAGGTAATTTGTCCATTCGATTTTTTGCCACCACCCATACTATTCCAGACTCTATTGGCATTATTGTGGAAACTCCCTACGGTAATGTGATTTTTACTGGCGATTTAAAAGTAGAAAATACTGACGGCAAACCAGAAGAGTTTGAAAAAGAACGTTTTGCCAAACTTGGCGCTGAAAAAAATTTACTTTTAGTAGCAGACTCCACCAATGTAGAGAGACCTGGTTTTTCTTATCCTGAAAAAGAAGTTCAAAAAAATGTAAAAGAAATCATCAATGCCGCCAAGGGACGAGTTATTATTGGCACTTTTGCTTCTCTCTTTGACCGCATTATCGCCATTATTGAAGCTTGTGAAGAACTCGGCAAAAAAGTAGCCATTGAGGGGCGAGCAATGAAAACAAACATTGAAATTGCTAAGGAATTGGGCTATCTAAAGACCAAACATGGCACCTTTATCACTTCTGATGAATCAGTCAATTTGCCAGATAATCAAATTGTTATTTTAGCTACCGGCGCTCAAGGAGATGAATACGCCGCTTTGATGCGTATTTCTCAAAAAGAACACAAGCACGTCAAAATCAAAAAGGGGGACACCGTTCTTTTGTCATCATCAGTTATTCCAGGCAATGAAAAAGCGGTCCAACGCCTAAAAGATAACCTGGCTCGACAGGGTGCTAAAATTGTTCACTACGGTATTGCTAATGTCCACTCTTCGGGCCATTCTTACCAAGATGAAATTGCTTGGGTTAATAAGATGCTTAAACCGCGTTTTCTTTTGCCAGTCCACGGACATCAATCTATGCTTTATGTTCACGCTGATATGGCACACGAAATAATCGGGATGCCTGAAAAAAATATCGTTGTGCCAGAAAACGGCACGATTGTAGAGATTTCTGATAAGGGTCAAAAAATTACCAAACTCAAAAAAATGGCTTCAGCCAAATTGGTAATGGTAGATGGACTTGGAGTCGGAAATGTGCAAGAAGTTGTTATCCGTGACCGACAAATGTTAGCTCAAGATGGGATGTTTGTTTTGATTGCCATTATTGATATCAAGACAGGCAAGGTTCGAAAATCTCCAGATATTATCTCACGAGGATTTGTTTATCTAAAAGAGTCACAAGACCTCTTACGTTATGTCCGTCTTCTAACAAAAAAGACGATTGAAAACGCTACCGCTCAAATGCATCCCATTAACCTGGATTATGTCAAAAATAATGTCCGTGAAGAATTGGGTAAATACCTCTTCCAAAAAACTCACAAGAGACCAATCATTCTGCCTGTTTTGATAGAAGTCTAAAAATAAATCAAAATTAAAAAATCTCTAAAAATGTTATTTTGTTGGTAAATTTTTTATCATTGTCACTTGTGTTATAATCTAATTTATGTTTTCCAACAGAACTTTTCGCCTGTTAACTTATTTCTGCGGTTTAACGATGACCTTTTCTTTTTCTTTTCCTGGTTATATTAATTCCACTTTTTTAGAAAAATTCATTAACGAACAACGGGTTGGATTAATTTTTGCCATTAGCGCTTTTTTGTCCATCATCATAATATCTCAAGCCTCAAGATTATTTAGAATTTATGGCAATCTAAAAATTTTAGTTGTTTCAGCTATATTAACTTCTCTTGTTTTAACATTATTATCACTTGCCGAATCACCCCTCGTTGTCATTCCAACCTTCATTATCTATTACAGTTTGAGTTTTCTAGTTCGCTACGCTCTAGATGTTTATTTAGAAAATATTTCTGACGATGAAAATACCGGATTAATTCGCGGCTTTTATTTAACTTTTTTAAATATTGCTTGGCTGGTATCGCCTCTTCTGGCAGGCCTTTTGGTTGTTAGCGGAGATTATTGGAAAATTTATATTATTGCGGCAATGTCTCTTTTGCCGCTAATTACAATCGCCAGCATATTTCTTGGTGAACAAAAAAAACTCCAATACGACAACAATGGTCTTTGGCATCAAATCAAACGTTTGTGGCAAGGCAAAAATCAGACTGACCGCGATATCCGTCAAATTTTGATTATTGATTTTTTGTTGAACTTCTTTTATGCCGTAATGGTTATCTATATGCCATTGTATTTACACGAACATCTGGGCTTAGGCTGGGACAAAATTGGGTTAGCCTTTACTGTTATGCTCGTGCCTTTTGTCATTTTGGGATTACCTTTGGGGCGAACTGCTGATCGTTGGACTGGAGAAAAAGAAATTTTATTGGGAGGTTTAATTATTTCTGGAATTGCTACTGTGGGTCTAGCTTTTATTACTTCTACTAACTGGTTGGTTTGGGCGGGGATTTTATCCACCACCAGAATTGGCGCAGCTTCAATTGAGGTAATGAAAGAAACATATTTATTTAAAAAAATTTCCGGTCTTGATACTGGTCTGATCTCTCTTTCTCGTCTAGTCGTTCCCTTTTCTTATCTAATCGGTCCAGTTTTTGCCTCACTAATACTTTTGATTTTTGACTTTAACTACATCTTTTTCTTTCTTGGCCTGTTAGTTCTTTCTGGCCTCTTTTTTGCAGCAAAATTAGAGGACACCAAGTAGAAAGTTCTCTCCTAATCTCCCAAAAATTCGCCCGATTTTTGGGAGATTAAAAGTATTAAATGAACCTTCCTAACTCCCCCTCACATAGCCAACCGCTTTTCTCATAAAACCCCCAACTAAGGTTGGGGGTAGAAAACAAAAAAAGATCTCAAGACTTCAGTTGCTCCTTCAAAATAGAAACCACCATCTTGGCGACCGTTGGCGCGGGAGAATAGATTATCCCCGATCCTCCAATCTTCCTAAGCCTTTTAAAGATGAACCCTTTGGGATAAAGGAAAAGCTGATCATAACCAAGGCTTTGGTCAATCGCGACTCCTCCTCTTTTCCCTT
>Ga0172381_10006529_pt1 | contig 11659 bp, 6 predicted proteins | sample Leawel6488metaG_FD_119754 | JGI IMG/M metagenome (GOLD analysis project Ga0172381, IMG submission 119754) | Leachate microbial communities from a municipal landfill in Southern Ontario, Canada - Leachate well 64-88 metaG | ecosystem: Engineered > Solid waste > Landfill > Unclassified | place... | reverse complement strand
GGAAGGGAGTCTCCTCAAGTAGTTACCCTCCCCCTCCGGGGGAGGGCAGGGTGGGGGAGACAATCACAAACATAAACATTCCCCCTCTCTTCGGGAGAGGGGGCTAGGGGGAGAGGTTAAATATATGAAAAGGAGAGGGGGAGAGGGGGAGAGGCAAATAAATGAGCTATACTTTTTCATATTCCCCCCACTCAATTATGGACCAGCAGGAACTTCAGAAACGTGTTGAGGCATTCCTCGCCGATCTCAACATCCCGAGCTTCATCGTTTTCGGATTCCAGAAGAACGAGAAGGAATTCGGGTTCATCTCTTCGTACCGGCAGATGCCCTCGAATGTCGCCATCAAAGGGATCACGTGGGCGCTGCATGATTTTGTGAACAAGCTGCCCTAAGAAGAGGAGGCCGACGATGCAGAGGAGTCCGACGATGCCGAGGATGCCGACGACGACGCTTGGATGAGACTGGCGTGGAGGTTGTGGAGGAGATAACTCGTGCGTTGAATACGATCATCACATTCCAGGAATTCTTCTTTAGACATATATTTAAGGTCTTGTGATAGAACACAGGCGTAGTGCAGTTCTTCCGCCGAAGCAGAGGCACGTTCAATGAAGCATGCCCGTTCACGCCGTGAGCGTTTTTCATTTCCTTCTGCAATGTTCAGCGGGATGCTTGTGCTCGCGCGTCGCATTTGGCTTACGATCCCGTAACGTTCCTCAGAAGGAAAATGTGCCGTAATTCTGTAGATTTGGAGCGTGAGGTCATGTGCTTCTTTCCACACAATGAGCTTTTGATAGGGGCGCTGGTGCATAGATGCATCGTAGGGGTCTCCGGTATCTTGTGGAGGTCCAAGGTTTCAGAAAAAACGACTATCCCTCTATTCATCGCATACCAAAGCCATTTTAGCCGTTCTACTCCCTTATGGAACTCCTTGGACTCTTCGGCATCTTCTGCTTCGTCGGTTTCCTTATTTAATGATTTCTTTCATCACCCAGTTTGCAAATCCGATGGCGGAGGCGACCACGATCCAGCCCCAGATACCGCCGAAAATCTCGAGTCCCACGATGGCGGGATCCATCTTGAGGACGAGCAGGTGCACCAGCCACACGAAGATGCCGTTGACCACGATCACCGCGAGAATGGTGGCGAAGAGTTTGAGGGGCATCGTGAGAATGGCGAGGATCGGCCGGACCAGAAGATTCAACAGCGTTAAGAGTGCACCCACGATGACGATCGCGCGCCACCCTCCCGTGAGCGCGAAGTACTGATCGAGGTACGTGGCCATCACCCAGACGAGGGCGACATTCAAAATGGCTTTGATGGTGATTTTGAGCGGGAGGGAACCTCCGGAATCGTTCGACATGTGCGAGAGTGTAGCTGTTGAAGGGCTGATGGGGGAATGGCTACATGGTTAAATTGTTACATTGTTTCATGGTGATAGAAATGAGATTTTGCACACGGCACGGGTTCGCTTGCGAACAATGTAGCCATTTATCCATGTGACAATTTCTTCAGTCTCACCGTCACATCCGATCCGTCAATGTCCACATGCACCGGGTTTCCGTCGTTCTCCTGCAGCACGGCGTGCGTCTCTTGGGCGATCACGGGGCCGTGCTCCTGCAGAACTTCCTGCAGGCCATCAATGTGGAGTGCTATCGAGTCTGCGAAGTGTAAGCCGGCTTCTTTGCGGATCTTCTGCACCGCGCGGATGAGATCGCGTGCGAGACCTTCGCGCTTGAGGGTTTCGGTAACGGTCGTCTCCATGCTCACCACCACGCCCTTGTCCGCCGCGATATCCGCCCCCTCCCGTCCGCGGTAGGCGATGGGCGCTTCGTCGGGCGCGAGCACTTCGTCCAGAATGAGCACGGCGCCATCCTCCCGCACGGTGAAGTCTCCCGCCTTGCCGGCCCTGATGATCTCCTGCACGCGCGCGCCGAGACGTGGGCCCACTTTGCGGGCATCCACCTGCGCGAACGGCTGTGCCAGCGTTCCCGGGTCGGCGGCAAATTCCAGATCTTTCACATTGAGTTCGTTCTTGAGTAAATCGCGGTCCTCTTCCGTCAGGGTGATCTTGGCGAGAGCCGGTGGCAGGGCGACCACGGCGCGTGCGAGCGGCTGACGCACTTTGAGTTTTTTCGCCCCGCGGATGCCGTGACCGAGTGAGACGATCAGGCGCAGCAAGCGGTTGCGGTCGATGAGTGCTCTCTCTTCCTCCGTGAGTTTTTTGCAGTCCGGCCAGTCGGTCAGGTGCACCGAGCCGTGATCTTCGGGAACAAGGTTCAGGTAGATTGCGTCGGTGATGAACGGGCAGAACGGCGCGAGGGTCTGGCAGATCGTGAGGAGCACGTCATAGAGGGTGCAGAGCGCTTCCGTCTGCTCGCCTTCGTGCGTCGCAAGTTCCGCCGAAGGACTCGTGTCCTCTTCATCCACCGCACCTTTGCCGGCGAAGCGGCGGCGGGATAAGCGCACGTACCAGTTGGTGAGCGCGTCGATCGTGTCGTGCATTTCGCTGCAGGCGGCCGACAGGTCGTAGCGGTCGAGCTCCCGCGTGATGCGGTTGACGAGATCCTGCACTTCGGCGCGGATGTAACGGTCCAGAGGATGGTTACTGTGCCGGCGAGTGGCGACCGGCTCGAACTTCGCAGCGTTCGCGTACGTCACGAAGAAACTGTAGACGTTCCAGAGCGGAAGCAGCACGGAACGCACGGTCTCCGAAACGAGCGCTTCGGAGAAGCGCAGATCTTCACCCTTTACCGCGGGCGAGGCCATGAGCGTAAAGCGCACCGCGTCCGCCCCGTGACGGTGCACCACCTCGGTCGGCTCCGGATAGTTCTTGAGACGTTTGCTCATCTTCTTGCCGTCCTCGGCCAGCACGATGCCGTTGACGATGCAGTTCAAAAATGCGGGTTTCTGGTAGAGGGCTGTCGACAGAATCATAAGGGTGTAGAACCACCCGCGTGTCTGGTCCATGCCTTCGGCGATGAAGTCGGCGGGGAAACCGGGAGGAAGCTGAGAGCTTTTAGCTGTGAGCTTGGAGCCCGATTTGATTCTGCTGAAGGCAAAAGGGAAGTGTGATTGGGCGTACGGCATGGAGCCGGACTCGAACCAGCAGTCGAGGACATCCGGAATGCGGCGCATGAGAGCGGAGAGCTTGAGGTCGATCGATTCGGCGTTCTTGGGATCGGCCGCGGCCGCCTCCGCGAGGGAGAGATTCTCGACCAGTGCCTGCAGGCCTTTCAGCGGGCCGCCGTGACAGGCCACGAGCACGCGCTTGCCCGGATATTCCGCACGGATACGCTGCAGAGCTTTTTCCATGCGCTGCAGGAACGCCTCGAAGCTCTCGCCGTTTGCCGGAGTCAGGGGGGAGAGGCCGGGGCTTGCAGTCACGCCATTCGGCAGAGTGGTCCGGTACTTCTGTTCGCTCTTGCCGGACCAATCGCCCATGTCGCGCTCCCGCAATTCCTTCCACCGGGCCGCATGCGGCACCTTCAGTTCCGCGCTGAGAATCTCGGCCGTTTCGACGGCACGCTTCAGATCCGACGAAATGATCACGTCGTATTTTCTCTTCTTGAGTTTCTTGGCAAGTGCACGGACCTGAGCGCGTCCCGTCTCGTTGAGGAGTGTGTCGACATTGCCGCCGTTGACCTTGTCCTCTTTGTTGTAGTCCGTTTCACCGTGGCGGACCAATGTGAGGTCAACATCCGGCGAAGAGCGGAACGTCATTTCATAGGTGCCTGCATTTTGCGAAAGCGCACGGGCTTCTTCCGGCGGAATATTTTCGATGAGCGATTGCATGGCGCGGAACACGCCTCCATGCCCGACGAGGAGCACGCGCTTTCCCGCGAAGGCGCGCAGGAGTTCATTGAGCGCCCGCCCGATCCGTGCAAGAAATTCGGGCCGCGTTTCCCCGTTTGGGGGGTTTCCCGGATGGAAGCTGATAGATGTGCCTTGGGGCATGGAGAATTCATTCCGGATTTCGTCGGTGGAACGGCCGCTCCAGTCTCCCTGATGTCTCTCGCGGAGAATTTCCCAGGAAGCGGCGTGAGGAATGCCGAGTTCCTGCGACAGGATCTGCGCCGTTTCTTTCGTGCGTGACAGATCCGACGAGATGATGACATCAAATTTCTTCCGCTTCAGTTTCTTCGCAAGGTCGAGAGCCTGTTTTCGTCCGGTCTCATTGAGAGGAATATCTCCATTTCCACCTTGGAGCTTTCTCTGTTTGTTCCAATCCGTTTCGCCATGACGGGCGAAGGTCAGGTGGACACTCTTTTCTTTGCTGGGCGAGGCACCCCACGTGATGTCATCCACGATGTGTTTGTGCAGGTCGAACTGCGCCTGCGTGCGGTGGTCCCAGAAGAAGGTTACGGGCTCGGCATACCGCGGGTACGGTCGGTGATTCAGTTTCATGGGATCTTCCAGCGTGAAGAAGTGCTGGATGTTCTGCAGGGGATCGGCATGTGTGACGATGACGATGTGGCCGCCGCGATGCAGGGGGAGTACGTCTTTGAGGAATGCGCTGATGCGCTCGTGCACGGCGCCGAATGTCTCCATGCCCGGAAAGTGATAGATGCTCTCGGGCGCATTGGTTTCGAGCTTGTGAGCGCGTCTGGCTTTCACGAAGGTCAAATCCGAAAAGTCGACGGTCTTTCCCTCATACTCACCGAAGGTGACTTCGTGCAGACGCTCATCCACGATCACCGGCGCTCCGGTCGCCTTGGCGATGATCGCCGCGGTTTCTTTCGTGCGGTCCAGAGGTGAACAGTAGATGGCGGATATTGCTCCGGCATTCAGGTAGTCCGCCGCCGCCGCGGCTTGTGCCTTTCCTTGATCCGTGAGGTGTGTGCCCGGGCAGATACCCTGATAGACCGGCACCAGATTCCCTTCACTCTCGCCGTGCCGCAGGACCGATACCTTGGTGAAGCGGATCTTTTGGTGCGCCATGAGATCATCCCGGCTTGCGATAACTTCGATATCCTCATCCTCCGATTTCCCCGGTTCCCGATTTCCCTCTTTCCGCCAAATGGGCAGGGGAGTGCCCCAGTAGCGGTTACGACTGATCGCCCAGTCGCGCGCGCCTTCCAGCCACTTGCCGAAGCGGCCAGAGCGCACGTGTGCGGGGACCCACGTGGTTTTGGCATTGGATGCGAGAATGTCATCCTTGATCTTGGTGACGTTCACGAACCACGAGCTCGTGGCGTAATTGAGGAGGGGCGTTTCGCACCGCCAGCAGTGGGGATAACTGTGGCGAATTGTTTCCTTGCGCCAGACCAGCCCTTTTTTGCGCATGTCTTCGATGAGTTTCTTCTCCCCGTCTTCCACGTGCAGGCCGGCGTAGGGGCCAGCTTCCTTGTCGAAATGGCCGTTCATCTGCACGTCCATGACGATGGGCAGCTTGTTCTTCTTCGCCGCTTCCATGTCGATCTCTCCGTAGGAGCCGTTGATCGTCACGATGCCGGTTCCTTCCGACGGATCCACGTAGTCCGCGGCGAAGATGTGATAGACATGGGGATTTTTTTTGACTTCCGGGATTTCCCCGTACCAGGGGGCGATGTGCTCGTACGCCTTGCCGACCAGTTTTTTTCCGGGAAATTCATCGACGATTTCATAGTGTTCCGTTCCTTTCATCACCTCGGCGATGCGGCTTTTGACCATGATGAGATCTTCACCGTCTGCACGGACTTTGACGTACAGTGCATCCGGTTTAATGGAGAGTCCCATCGTGGAGAGCGTGCTCCATGGCGTGGTCGTCCATGCGAGCACGAACGTGTTCTTCTCTCCATGCAGCTTGAATTTCCATGTGACGGCCGTGTCATCGATATCCTTATAGCCCTGTGTCACCTCGAAATTCGCGAGAGGCGTTTCGCAGCGCGGACAGATTTGCATGGCTTTGCGGCCTTCGTAGATGAGGTTTTTTTCATGGAGTTGATTGAAGACCCACCAGATCGATTCCATGTATTCGGGGTCCATGGTGCGGTAGTCATTGTCCATGTCCACCCAGCGGCCCATGCGTTCCACCACGGTCCGCCACTCTTTGGTATAGCGCTGCACGGAGGTGCGGCAGAGCGCGTTGAATGTGTCCACGCCCATCTCTTCGATGGCGCGGCGTGACGCGATGTTCTGTTCCTTCTCCACCAGATTTTCGACGGGGAGCCCGTGGCAATCCCAGCCGAACCGGCGCCCGACGTACTTACCGCGCATCGTCTGGTACCGGGGAATCACATCTTTGATCGTGCCGGCGAGCAGGTGCCCGTAGTGCGGCAGGCCCGTGGCGAAGGGCGGGCCGTCGAAGAAGGAAAAGATCTCTCCTTTGCCTCCCACGGGGCCGTCCAACAGATCGCCCGTTCCCTGCGAGCGCAGCCGCAGACTTCGCTTAAACGTATCCTCTTCCTGCCAATAGCGCAGGATTCCTTCTTCAAGGGAGGGCAGCGATTGTTTGGGATCAACGGGGTCGAACATCGGCGTCAGTGTACAGCAAACCATGTGCGGTGATGTAACCCGCCCCGCATAAATTTGTTATGGGAAAAAATGCCCAATTTCATAGCGAAAGTTTTTGACACTAGACCGATTCCTTGGGAATATTTAGCTCTGGAATTTTATGCCTGTATTAGCTCATGCCAGCAACGGCACTCCAAGGACTCTGGATGATGAAACAGAGCTTGCGCCTGTGCAGGAAAGAGTGGGTGAAACTGATCAGCAGGATATCATTAATCCGGCCGTTCAGCAGACGCGAGAGGTCTTATCACAACTTGGCATGAGTGGTGTTATTCGCGGGAATGAACACAATCTGCAGAAAGCCGTATCTGATGAATTTCAACGTGATCGTCGTCATACCATTGCCTCGTTAACCGCTGCCGTTTTAGGGGTTCTTGTGGCAGTGGTTCGTGATCGCAGTTCTTATCCATAGATCACTCATTTTGGAGGAGCAAAAAAGTCCTGCAGAAGACGATTTCGTGATATGATTGCCAATCATGGCGGATAGTGACCACCAGTTTCATGATTCTCTTTCGTACCTTCGGGTGCGGGATCGTGAAGCGGTGGAACATGCACTTGAACGCTCCATGCAGTTGCATGCGGGGCAGAAACGGGAATCGGGCGAAGCCTATGTGATCCATCCCATCACGACGGCTTTCTATCTTGCACAACTGGAAGCACAAAAAGACATGCTCATCGCCGCTCTGTTACATGATACGGTGGAAGATGGTCATGCGACCGTTGAGCAGATCGAGAACGAATTTGGCAAGACGGTGGCGCATCTGGTGGAGGGGGTGACGAAGATGAGCAAGAGTCTCTACGAGGGCAGACTTTCGGATCGGCAGGTTGCATCTCTGCGAAAAATGCTGCTCATGGCCAATGATGATTTACGTGTCATCCTGATCAAGATCGCAGACCGGCTCCACAATATTGAAACGCTCTCCGCTCTGCGGCAGCAGAAGCAGGAACGTATCGCACTCGAGACGCTCGATATTTATGTGCCGTTCGCACGTCTGGTTGGTTGGTGGGAGGCGAAAGAGCGGTTTGAGAATGTGTGCTTTCCCATTGCGTATCCGCAGGAGAGTAAGGAGTGGCATCAGGCCATTGAACGCGTACGTGCCGAGGTGCGCAGTGAGCGTATGCAGTTTATTGAACAAATAGATCAAGAGACCGGTTCCGAGGTCCGGGCGGAAATGTCGCTCATGACCGACTATGAAATCTTCGGCAAAATGCAGCGTGTCTTAAGCCGCCTCACCAATGCGAATGCCATTGATTCCGGTCTGCTCATTGTGCAGAGGTCTTCTCCGTTGGAGTGTTACTGGCTTCTGGGCGAAATTCATGAACATCATCAGGCGCGTCCGGCCTCCTTCCGCGATTACATCTCAACACCACAGTCCAACGGATATCGGGCACTGCACACGACGGTGTTTCTCTCGCAGAGCCACGAGTTTCGTTTGCGGATTCAGACCGCCGCTTTTCATGAATATTCGTTCAAGCGCAAGATTTCTTCGTGGGAATCGGAGAAGGAGGGGGATGTCTACCATGCCCTGAGCGCATTGCATGCCTTTACGTTTGACGATCAGCAGTACCTTCAGAATCTGCAGCAGACGGTTCTTGCCGAACGCATCAATGTCTTTACCGGTGCCGGCGAAATCGTGACTCTGCCGGCCGGTGCGACGGGAGTGGATTTTGCTTTTGAAATTGATCCTGAAAATATCCGCTATCTGGCAGGCATTCGGGTGGATGGTGGAGAGGTCAGTGAGGCAACGCGTATTCTCAATGAAGGGGAAACCGTCGAGCTCGTTCTTCTGAATGGAGAGAAAACAGACCGTCGCACGATGTGGGTGGAAAAAGTGAAGTCCGTGCGTGCGCGTGAACGTCTGCGACAGACCTTGCGGCATCATCCCAAGGTGGAACGTCGTCGGGATGGTGCAAACCTCCTGAAGGCCGAATGTACCAAGTACCGGTTGCCCATCTGGTGGCTGTTCCACTTCAACCCTGTGCAGGAACGTCTGGCGCAGGAATGCGGTTTTTCATCTTTCGATCTCCTGCTTGAAGAAGTGGGCAGCGGGTCGATTTCGGTGGGTACCGTCATTGAAAAATACCGTCGTCTTCTCATTACGCCACCGAGCTGGACCATTCGTATTCTGAAATGGCTGCACCTGCTCCCGCGAACCCGCGTGCTCAATAAAGAAGCGTCCCTCATTGATTTGGAGGTCTATTCCCGGGATCAGCCCGGTATGATTTACAGCATTTCCAAGTGCTTTGCGGAACGAGGTATCAACATTTCAAAATTCCAAGTTTTTGCATTCCCGCCGATGGATGCTCTCTACAAAATCCGCCTGGAGGTCAAGAATTTCCAGCAATTCAGCGATCTCTACGATGCGATCCTCGAGGTTCCGGGAGTGAAGAGAATCTTGCGAAAGAGGTGAAATTGTGTCAAAATTTGCCCCTTTCTCATATTAATGCACGAACGTTTCGTCGACGGCCCCATCGATCCACTTTCCGTGCTCTTCGAGCCCACCGCTGCTGACTATGATTTTTACCTGAAGGAGGGAGAGTGGGGCAAGAATCAGGAGGAACATTCTGAGGCATGGGCTGAGCATTACGACCGGATGGATACGATCATTGCGAACAGGATTCTGAAAGCTTCACAGGAGAAGAGGCTTAATCTCAACGAAATGAATGTCGGTTTGGTGGGACCGGGATTTCATCCGGTGGGTCATGACATCAGCAGGCACACCGCAAAGGTGATTCTCTCCGAGCTCCATCGGATTATCGTCATTGATTTTTCGTTGAATGCGGTCCGTTCAGCCGTGCAGAATCTGATTCAGAACGGGTTGTCTCCCGACCGTGTTTTCGGCATGCAGTTCGATCTGACACGCGGCCTGAGCACCATGTTTCGTAATCGCATTCAGGCGATTCTCGGGAATGTGGAGACAGAGCAGGAGTTCTCTGAGGCAGCCATGAAGTATTTTTCTCAAGTGACCGTGGATTCACTGCAGCCGCAGTTGGGTGAGGAACTCAAAAATGTTGCAGATAATCCTGTCAGGATGCCCGGCAATGTGGTGGGGGCCAAGAGTGCAGGAAACCTGCGCATTAAAGTCAACGAAGGCGAACCCGTTCCTCTCCATTTTACGGTGCTGCCGATGGTGCTTGCCGGGACCAATGCAGCGACCGAGTCCCATCTGTACGAACGTTGGCGCGAGGTGACCTCCGACGAAGCACGAGGAGCCCTTCCCCCCAGTGCCCATAGAGATCGTGCACGGTCAGACGTGTATCGCAAAATCCATGAAATGGTTGCGGCAAATAATTCCGAACTTGCGGCGAGAGCAGTTGCGAGGATTCTTCATGACAACACGACGCCCGATAATCAACAGCCGGTGATCTGTGCGATCACCGATATCTCCACCAGTTTCAATGATCCGAACTACGGGATCATGCCGCGTCTTCACCCCGATAAATTTTCTTGGCGCGTGGGGGAGATGGGTGGCATGGCTGTTATCAGTCATCCTCATATATTCAAAGAAGCTCCCGATCACGAGCACATCGTGGCAGAAGTGCGCGTGACGCGTTCGCCGGAATCTGTTGAGCAAGACGGTCGTCTCGGGTTCAGACAGACTACGTCCGCCACTTGATGCTGCATCCAATAGCGTTCCCGCCTACGCTCCTCTCGGAGCTTTGGCGGGCAAGTGCTTCTCGTTTTTCCATTTAATACTGCATCCAATAGCATTAGCTTCGTGAACAGGAAGTTCGCGGTTTTCGACGAGTGCATTGAGCGCCTCCCAGAGGTTTCTGTGCTTCACCTGATCGGGATGTTCCCAGTTGTCATCCACTCTGCCCTTGTACCGGAGCGTGCGATCACGGCCGAAGACGAAACAGTGCGGTGTGCACAGCGCTCCGAAGGCCCGGGCGACTTCCTGCGTTTCGTCTCGGCAGTACGGACAGGGATACCCTTCTGCCTCATAACGTTCTTTCATGGCTGCAAAAGAATCCTGCGGATAATCCGTAGAGTCATTGCTGTTGATCAGGATGACCTGCACCCCCTCCTGATCGAAGTGCTCCGCGATTTCAAGGATGCGGTCTTCGTACGCTTGCGCGTACGGGCAGTGGTTACAGGTGAAAATCACGGCGAGGAAGGGATCTTTGATCGCGCGCGTGTCGATGGTCAGTCCGTCCACGGCGGGAAGACGAAAGTGCGGCAGCGGATCGCCGATTGCGAGGACGGAGGAGTTGGAGTCGATGAGCGTCATGACGAAGGAGGAACGAATGGATGGAAAGGAAAAAGAGGAACGAAAGGATGAAAAGGAAAGAAAGGGGAGAAAAGATCGAAAGGATGAAAAGGAACGAAAGGAGGGAGAGGAAAGAAAGGGTAGAAAGGGAAGAAAAGAACGAAAGGAGAAATTAACGAAGAGAGGAGCAGAATTTTGCGAGAAGGTACCCAACGCGTTGAATGCGACTGTTCAAGTCGCAAACAGCCTCGCTGTTCAGATAGTGTAAATCTTGCGAGAGAGTGCATTCACAGTGCAGTTCTTCGAGTGAAGCAGAAGCTATTGAAAAAAATTGCAGGCGTTCTTTCTTGGATTTTCGTGCATTGCCTTCCGCGAGATTAATGGGAACGCTGTAGGCCGATCGTCGCATCTGGCTGCCAAGGCCGAATTTTTCAGAATCGGGAAAACTTCGGGTGTACTCGTATACTTTCAAACACAATTGGTACGCTTCCTGCCAGACGATAAGCCGTTGATAGGGGCGTTCCTGCATTGGATGGTTCAGTATACTCCCTTTGTATCTTTTTCTTCTTTTCGTTCCTTTCACTCCTCTCTGCGTTCTCACGCTTTCTTCGGCTTCGCCAGCATCCCGCTCAGGTACTGCCCGGTGAAACTTTCTTTCACCTTCGCCACTTCTTCGGGCGTGCCCTGCGCAACGATGAACCCGCCGCCATCTCCTCCCTCGGGCCCGAGATCCAGCACGTGGTCCACGGATTTGATGACATCGAGATTGTGTTCGATCACGAGCACGGTGTTGCCTTTGTCCACGAGCCGCTGGAGCACGTCCAGCAGGCGCGCGATATCGTCGAAATGAAGACCGGTCGTGGGCTCATCCAGAATGTAGAAGGTGCGGCCTGTCGCGCGCTTGGTGAGTTCGGTGGCCAGCTTCACACGCTGCGCCTCGCCGCCCGAGAGCGTGGTCG